>Ga0213882_10000022_pt1 | contig 106526 bp, 108 predicted proteins | sample BarmaccoBMER_R09_FD_160106 | JGI IMG/M metagenome (GOLD analysis project Ga0213882, IMG submission 160106) | Barbacenia macrantha exposed rock microbial communities from rupestrian grasslands, the National Park of Serra do Cipo, Brazil - ER_R09 ...
TTGACCATGTCCGGGATCTCTCCCCTGCTCACAGAGGCCCTGGACCGGGGCACTCGCTTCGCCCGGCCCTGCCGCAACGCGAGCTTCAGCTCAGTGCGCAGCTCGCCTTTCGCCTGCGGATACAGTGCCTGGTGAAGGGTCTCGTGGGACACTCTCATCTCCGGGTCATCGGGATGTTCCTCGATCAGTCTGGCACTGATCTGCTCCGGAGACCACTTCTGTTCCAAGCCTTCGTTCACCGCGTCATGAAGCCGGGACGAGGCCACCGGCTTGGGCTCCTTCGGCCGCGCCTTAAATGACTCATAACGCTCCTGCGCCGCGAGCGCCCGATAATTGGCGGCACCACCATTTCGATTGATCTCACGAGCGATCGTACTATGGTGCCGGCCAAGCAGTTCCGCGATGCCACGAGCCGAGTTTTCCCGGCTCAGCTCGCGGGAGATCGTCTCCCGTTCCTCGGCGCACAACGGCACACCCCCACTCATCAACCATCCCCCCAGAAAGGGGACATCTTAGCAGATCAAACTCTGCTAGAATAAAGGCCTGTCGCTACGACTGTTTGAGCTCAAGGTAAGTAGTCTTCCTCTAGGCGCGCAGTGCTCTCATACACTTGAGCCAGACGATTTTCGTCGCCATCCTGGACTCCATTAATAAAAAACGAATAAATCTCGGCAACCAGCGATTGATCGACCATTCGAACGCGATCACGATTGCTTAACACTCCCAGCTCCCACACTGCCATCACGCGCTTTATGGTACTTTTTACTAGACCGCTGAAGACATTGTCGAATCGAGCATTACGCAGCTCGGCGGCATTTACAGGAACTGCATACGAATTAATACGCAGAAAGACTTCGAGGACATCTTCATCGCTGGCGTTTATAAGTTGCTCGCAGGTCAACTTGTATGCGAGAAAAGCGTCTTTCTCTTCGCCTTCGAGATCTGCGTAACGTTGCCCCTTGTATTCGGCGGCCTTTGGGCCTAAGATAAGCTTATTTCCGGCGAAGTCAATGATGGTCCTGAGTCGCTGTTGTCCATCAACAACGTCTCGAATCGTTCGCCGACTATCACGATCAACCGAGGTGCGCAGGAGCAGCTTAGGGATTGGATAACCGCGAAGTATTGAGTCGATCAGATATGACCGCGCGGGGGAAGCCCAGACTGGGCCTCGCTGAAATTTTGGGTTTAGAATAAGCTCCTTATCATCGTTCCACTTGAGAAAGTCGGCTATCGTGTAATGCTGAGGCGTACTTCCTTGCACCTTTTGAAACCTCTCTCAGCGAAGGACGCAGGGGCTACCAGTCTGCCCCATCAAGCTGAACGTCCGCGGCGAGGGGGCCAACGGTGGTCTCAGTGATCTTGTTTTAAGAGTTCCTAACAAGCGATGCGCGGTCTTCTCGCGAGGCTAAGGAGTTGGACCGTTCGCGGTTCCGATGGTTGCGTGATCGGTTCTCGGCTGATGAGCTACAGGCCATGATCGATCTCTACTGCTCCCGCTGCGCCAGCGCCGGAGGTAGCCGAGAAGTACAGCGGCAGCCTTCGCAGCATGAAGCGTCTATTAGAGCAGCGGGATATACGTCGCGCGGGGGTAGCCTCTAGTGGTGAGCGCGACACCGGCCTTGACCTGGGACCCTCGCGAGGGCCCACATCGAGCTAATAGCGGGCAGGCCAGGGGTTGCCCGATGCGGCCAGCTTACGAGCCCTCGCCCCAGGTCAAGGCCGGTGTCGCGCTCACCGTTTGAACTCAAGCCTCATGGTGGAGGCCGGTGTCCGGCTGACCGAGCTAGGCCTGCCAGCACCACCGCTGGCTCATCTCGACGAGTCGAGCGAGGAGGCTCTCAGCACCCGCGAACAAATCGCCAACCGTAGGCCCGACTTGGTCGAACGCCTCCGGTGGCTAACAGAAGAACGCGGCACCGCCGGAGGACGCGCATAGCCCTTGAAGCAAGCAGATCCGGACAGTCCGTCCTACGCGCCGACTGGATGAGGGACATGTCGTCTCAGGAAAATGCTGCGCGTGATTCGCTCATGAACAGCATCGGCCGCGAAGGAGGAGCACTACACCTGGCTGTACATGGGTGTGTAAGCGGCTAGGCGTTCCTCGAAGTCCGCTGCGTCTCGCATGTTGTGTGTGCGCAGCGCTCCGCAGAACTCGGTGAGCCTCTCAATGACCTGCGCAGAGCCCAAGTCTCCATTAAGCATTTCAAGAGCACCTTCGGCAGTGTGTAGGCTTTCTTCTAGGTTTCCATTGAGAACCTGAGCGGTTGCCGTGTGACCCAGCCACAATGCCCGGTCACGGGTGAATTCCTCACTGGCTCCGTCGACGGCCTGGTTCAGATGCTCGACAGCGGTTCCGGGCTCGTTGGCGACCATGTAGGACACCCCGATGATTCCGTGCAGGTCGCCGACCTTAAACCAATAGATCCAGTCTGGTTCTTCCTCAGGGTCGGATGAGGTGAGTAGTCTTTCGGCGGTGTCGAACGAGGCGGCGGCTCCTGGCGAGTCTCCCAAGCCTGCGCGGCCCATCCCCAGGCGAGCATGCACGGCTCCTTCGACTGCCGGCGTCAGAGCACCGCGCCCGCCAGCCAGAGCAATCCGGCTGAATGCTTCAGCGGCCACCCCGTCGCCTCTGGCTCCGGCCTGGAAGGCGGCGAATCCGAGCACATTCGCGCCGACTTGGCGGTCTTCCGCGGAGTGTGCAGCGCGTAATGCCATCTGTGTATAGCGCTGAGCCAAGGCGTATCGGCCGGTATCGAAGCAGAGCCAGGAAGCAAGCCTCGCTTGTTCCGCGGTGACTGAGTACAGCCGGCGGCCCACCTCGGCTGAATATGATGCGCGAGTCAGCAGGTTGATCGAGACGCGCAAGTCCTCGCGGACGGCCGAGAGGAGGGAGCCGCCGCCCAGCGCGTCGTCCATACGCCGCCGCGCGGCGGTGATCGACTCGATATCGGTAACCGTGCCGTGACCGATCCGGCGGCCGTCGATGCTGTCGACGACCCGATCAACTGGATCGAGGAGCCAGGGGTTCGCCAGGCCCACGAGCGCAAGCCCGGACTGCGCAAGTAATAATCGCCGCTCCATTTCGTCTCCCATCTCTGTGCGCAACATCTGTAAGTTAGCGCGTAACCCCCACATTTCCACGACGAGATCCACATTGCTCGGCGAGCTGATCGACTCAACAGGCGAGGGCAGCGGCGCGCCCATATGGGCGAGAAGTCGGCGGTACACGCCCTGTGGGCGCAGCACCGCCCCTGCTTCCCATCGTGCTATCAGTCGCTCGTCCAGCTTCTGTCCCCTGTTTTCGCAGAGCCTGTACGAGGTCGCCTCCACTTCGTCTCTCAACTCTGCCCGCGACCACTGTTTCACGTCCTCCCGCCACACTCGCAACCGCTCGCCCCACGGACGCTCCTCCTGCCGGTCATCAGCCGATGTCATCGCCACCCCCACGAATGCCCTGACTTTGCCCTCCGGATGACCAGCTCGTCCCTAGGAATGCCCGCCGTTCAGTCGGTGCACTGACCTCATGCACCGCACACCATCGCCGCGTCGCCCTTGGTCGCCGCTTCCTGGTACTTGTCCAGGGAAGGTTCACCCCGACAGTACGCGCGGTGGTGGCGTTCTTGCCTCGCATCACTCGATTTTCTCACGGCAGGGGCACCTCACCCGTCCCACCACCCCCATTCGCCTCGTCCGGCGGTGCCGCCCCCATGACCGCCGCCGGACGAGGTACCCACCACAGAAGAAAGCCGTACTGCCCGGCGTGTGAGCGGGGCACCTGATGGCCGTGTACCCGCGAATACCGCCGTCTTACTGACAGAAAGGTGATCACCGGTGGGCCCGATTGACCCTGGGTTCTTCGAGGGTGAGGAGATGCGTGCCGCGCTGGCTGCCCGGGACATCGGCACCGTCTACCGGCTACTCAGGCGCCAGGGCGTCAGCCAACGCCGGATCGCGCTGTTGACCGGGCAGTCCCAGTCGGAGGTGTGTGAGATCCTCAAGGGCCGCAAGGTGCGGGACGTGCGGGTGCTGGAGCGCATCGCCGACGGGCTCGGGGTACTCCGAGCGCGGCTGGGCGTGAGCTATGGTGAGCAGGCGCCGGACCCACCGTCAGCCGAGAAGGAAGTGGACGGGGCCATGAAACGCCGGGTCCTGGTCGCCACCGCCTCGGCCGCCGCCCTGGGCCAGGTGTTGGTGGGTCTACCCGAGCCGGCCCTGCCGACTGGCCAGGCGCTGCCCTCCCGGCTGGACATGTCCCATGTGCACACCGTACGGACGGTCACCGAGCGGCTGCGCGGTGTCGCGCGGTACTACGGCGGGCAAGCCGACCTGCTCAGCGCCGCCGCGATGCTCTACACCCGGTGGATGCAGGTCCCCGCGACCGATGTGGTCAAGGCAAGGCTAGCCGCCGAGCTGGCGGAGCTGCACACTGAGGCGGGGTGGTGCTGTTATGATTCCGGGCTGGACGGGGCGGGCTTGTTCACCCGCGCCCTTCGGTTGGCCGGTGTGGCCCGGGATACCTATGGGATCGCCAACGCCGCCTGGCACGCCGGGATGACGCTCGTCCGCACCGGGCATCCTAACGATTCGCTCAAGCTCTTTCAGCTCGGCGGGTTTCAGCTCCGTCCGTGTGCCGATGATCTGCGAGTACCGACCCTCACCGCGCGGCTGGCCCGGACCTCCGCGACCGCCTACGCCGCCATGGGTGGCCTTGATGAGGCCACCCGCTGCCTCGCCGAGGCGAACGACGGGTGGGCGCCCCGCGATGCGTTCGAGCGCGCGGGCGCCGACCTTGGGACCGCCGCGATTCAGCGCGACCTGGGCCAGCTCGACGCCGCCGAGGGGTTCGCCGCCAGCGCGGTACGCGCCTACGGTGAGGGCCACTACCGCCGGGGCCACACAGTGTCTGAGCTTCTCCTCGCCGAGATCCACGTGCGGGCGGGGGAGCCCCGGGGACTGACGCCGGCTCACCAGGCCATCGAGGCGGTGAGCACCCTGCAGTCCATCGCCGCGCGACGGGACTGGCTGATGCCATTGGCCACCGCCCTGGAAGTCCGACCCGGCACCGACACCCAGGAGCTCGCCCGGACAGCCCGACAGATCGCCACGACCGTGTGAGCCCAAGCTCTCTGGCTCAGCCCGGACCGGCTTGACGAAGGCGCGGGTTCGGGCTACCGGAACAGCGGTTGGTAGGAGAGCGTTGGTTTCGGAGCAACGGTGTAATCTCTGCTATCTGGGCGGTGGGCGCGGTGGAGCCCTTGGACTCCTACTCTCGGACGGTCAGCTCGGTCGCCGCGGCGGTGACCCCGCACGTCGCCGGCCTGCGGATCGGGTCCGGCGCCGGATCGGCCGTCGTCTTCGCCGACGATGGGCTGATGGTGACCAACGCGCACGTCGTCGGTGCCCGCCACGATGGCGTCGCGACGTTCACCGACGGCACCGAGAGCCGCTTCGACGTGGTGGGCGTCGACCCGTTGTCCGATCTCGCGGTGCTCCGGTCCCGGGGCGCCACGCCGGCCGCCGCCGTCCTGGGTGATGCCGACGAGCTGGTCGTCGGGCAGTTGGTGGTCGCCGTCGGCAACCCCCTCGGGCTCACCGGGTCGGTGACCGCCGGAGTGGTCAGTGCGCTGGGCCGCTCGCTGCCGGTGCGCTCGGGCCGGGCCGTGCGGGTGATCGAGGACGTGATCCAGACCGACGCCGCGCTCAACCCCGGCAACTCCGGCGGCGCGCTGGCGGACGCCGGCGCCAGGGTGGTCGGGATCAACACCGCCGTCGCCGGTGTCGGGCTCGGGATGGCCGTGCCGGTCAACGCGACAACCCGCCGGATCATCGGCGCGCTGCTCGCCGACGGCCGGGTGCGCCGGGGCTACCTCGGGCTGGTCGGGGTGCCCGCCCCGCTGCCCGCGCCGGTCGCGCAACGGACCGGGCAGTCCGCGGGGCTGCGCCTGGTGGAGGTCATCCCGGGCAGCCCGGCGGACCGGGCCGGACTGCGCGCCGGGGATCTCGTGCTCAGCGCGGGGCGCAAGCCCGTCACCGATGCCCAGGGCCTCCAGCGTCAGCTGTTCTCCGAGGCCATCGGCGCCCGGTTGCCGGTCACCGTGCTGCGCAACGGCGCGATGGTGGATGTGATCACCGTGCCGACCGAGCTGGTGGCGACCTGAGGCGCCCGGAGTGCGCACGGTGACGTCGACTGTGCGAACATCGCGCAGTGCGCGGGCGATATGACTGGCTGTGGCGGGGCGGCCCCTCGTTCCTCGCGCCGGACGGCTCCCAGGTGCTCCTGCGCGGCACGGCGCTGGACGTGTCCAGGCCATGGTCATGCGGGTTCGTCGCCCTGGTGAGGGGTGCGCGCCGATCGTTCACCGTCGCCGAGGCCGGCGCCTTCGACTGGCACAGCACCTACACCACGATCCCCGACCAGCTCCTGCGGCAGCCCTACCGGGGCGGTGAGCTGATCATCGGCGTCATCGACGACCCCGCCGAGTACCGCGCCGCCTGGCGCGGACAGTGGTTCGAGCTGCACACCCGGGCCGCCGGCTCCGCCGAGGGGGTCACCAGGGTCTTCGACGCGTTCCGGCTGACCGACACCCCGCTGGGGATGATGGCCCGCCCGCGCAGCACCGGGCAGGCCCAGCTGGAGCCGATCCGCGTGGCCAAGCAGGTCCCCGGGATCGGCTACCTGACGATCGAACGCCCCGGGACCGGCCAGCTCGCGGTTCCCGAGCACCGGGGCCATCCCACCCAGCACGGCGAGCTGTGGCGCGAGCCGCTCGGACCCGGCGCGCAGGGGCGGTCCCGGTCCGACGCTCTGGTCCTGGCCACTCCCACGGCGATTACCCGGCTGGTCCCCGGGCCGGCCGACACCGCAGACCCGGACGAGGCGCTAGCCTTCCTGCACGGCCTGAGCGTGACCTGGGAGCTCACATGATCCTGCCGGGGGCATCCGTGCTCGTGGGGGTACCTGTGCTCGCGGGCGCGCTCCTGCTGGTCGAGGCGGGGCTCGAGCACACGCGGGCGCCCAAGGCGCTGGCTCGCGCAGCCGGCACCGGAGTGGTGGCGGCCCGGGCCATCGCAGCCGTCGAGTTCGTGATCGGGGTGCCATCGGTCGTCGCGGTGCTCCTCGGCACCGCCGAGCTGCGCTGGGCGCTGGCCGGCCAGACCGCGATGTACGTGGCCTTCGCCGCCCACCTGTCGTGGCGACGCTACCGGCGCGAGGAGTCGGACTGCGGCTGTAACCGGATGGGCACCCAGGTGGGCCCCGGTGGGATCGCTCGGGCCGTGCTCCTGGCGGGCGCCACGCTCGCGGCGACGGCCCTGTATCCGGCGCTCGTGCTGCCCGGCGGAGGGGTCACGATCCTGCTGGTCGCCTGCGCTGTCGTACTGGCGGTGCTGCTGTACACCCTGCCGGCGGCGGTCGACGGGCGAGCCGCATGAGCGTGCTCACCGCAGCGGTGGTGCTGAGCTGGGGCTGCCTGGCGGTGCTGACGCTGGCGATGGCCGGGATCCTGCGGCAGCTGCGGGAGCTGCAGTCCGAGGTAGTCCGGCTCGGCGCGTCACCATCGCGTGCGGCCATCGGTCGCCGGGTGCCGGAGCTGGCCGGCGCGGAGCACCTGGTGCTGCTGGTGCTCGACCCCGGGTGCGGCTTCTGCGACGCGGTGCACGAGCCGTTCACCCGGCTGGCCGGCAGGCATCCGGGTGCCCGGTTCGAGATGCTGTCCCCGACGGCCCGGTGGGCCGGCAGCCCGAACATCCGGTTCCGCGTGGACCCCGGGCTCATCACGGAGCTGGACCTGCCGTGGGCACCGGCCCTGCTGCACGTCGGTGCCGACGGCACGGTGCTGGCCGAGCAGCCGGTGACGTCCCCCGAACGGCTCGAGGAGCAGGTAGCGGGCTTGCTGACCACCCCGATGCACCAGCAAGGAGCCTCATGACCCCAGCTGACATCCCCCGGGTCGACCAGCCCGGTCCCGACCCGCGACCGCGCGCCGTACGGTTCTCCGAGGCCGCAACGGCGGTGCGCCGGCGCGGGTTCCTGGCCGTCGTCAGCACGGCGGCCATGACCCTGGGCATCACGGTACTGAGCTGGGTCCCGCTGGCTCGTCCGGCCAGGGCGGACCAGGGCAGCGAGTATCCCGGTTGCGGTCGCTACCACTACGGGCCGCACGGACCGATCTGCACCGGCGCGCCGTACTCCCCGTCGTACTGCGACTCCGACAACTGGTTCAAGAACGGCTGCTTCGGGAACTGGAAGGAGGGGCTCGACTGCTACCAGCCGCGCACGATCTGCCGCGCCGGTGAGGAAGCCCGCGACGCCTGGCTCTGGAAGGCTGACGACACGGTCTACCGCTGTGCGGACGGCGAGATCCACTACGCCGGGGCGCCGAACCTGGAGCAGGTGATCTGCAACGCAACGCTGTCCCAGCCGGCGAAGAACCCGTCGCCGCTGCCCTAGCGCCCCGGTATCGATTCAGTCCCGGTATCGACGAGCCCCGGTCGATGAGCCCACGCCTCCGACGCGCCGGACTCGGTCCCGTACTGGTGACCGGTGCGCTGGCGGTGCTCGCGGCAGCCGCGCCGGTGGTGCGCGAGGGATGGGTGCTGGCCTGGCTGTTACTCGGGCTGACTGCGGGATACGCACTGTCCGGCTCGGCATGAAGCGCCAACTCAGCGTACCTGCTGAACTCGCCGGTCTGGCGGGGTTCGTCACGGGCCTACTTCACCGCGGGCCTGCTTGCCGGGGGTCTCACCGTCGGCACACTGGCGGTGACACTGGGCGCTCTGGTGCGGCCGGTGGTACCGCCTGCCGTGCGGGTGGGTCTGATCGTCGCGGTGGCGCTGTTCGTCCTCGCCGGTGAGTGCGGGCTGCACCGCGTGACGCTGCCGCACCGGCGCGCGCAGGTGCCGTCGACGGTGGTCGCGGCCGGTGGGGATGCGGGCGCGCTGCGGTTCGGTTTCGAGATGGGCTCCGGAGTGCGCACCCATATGCCGAGCAACCTGCCCTACCTGCCGCTGACGGCGGTGGTCCTGGTGGGCGGCTGGGCGGCGGCGGTCGCGGCCGGGCTCGGTTTCGGCCTGGGCCGAGCCGCGATGGCGCTGGGCCGCCACCACAGCCGGGACGCTCCGTGGTGGGACCGGCAATGGCAGCGCCACGAGCGGTCGCTCCGCATCATCCTGACCCTGGCTGCGGTGCTGCTCGCCACCGGGATCGTGCTGTCCTGACCGCACTGACGGGCAGCGCTGACGAGCAGCGCTGGTCTCGAACAGCGCTACCCCAGCGACTTCGAGGTCCCAGCGACTTCAAGGTCCCAGCGGCTCGAAGTCACCGTCGCGCAGTGGCTCGTCTGCGCGCAGCGCGCGACGCAGCCGGCGGCCGAGCAGCGACTCAAGCCGCGCTGGGGGGACCCCGCCGGCCGGCTTCTTGGCGGTCAGGTCACCGGGCTGGAGCACGTGCCCGGCCGGCAGCGCGTGGCTGGCCACCAGCGAACGGCCGAACAGCGCGCGCATCGGTGCCAGCTCGGTCGCGACCTCGTCCTTGTCGACGGGTGCGGCGAGCGCCCTACCGATGTAGCGGACGCCCTCGACGAGCAGGGCGAGCTCGCTGGTGGTCACCGACGCCGCCACGTCCGGGCCGAACATCTCCCGGGACAGCGTCACGTGTACCTCGACCACCCGCGCGCCGAGGGCGACCGCCGCCAGTGCGGGGAAGATCGTCCCGGAGTGATCGGACAGCCCGGTCGCGCACCCGTAGCGCTCCCGGATCTCACCCAGGACGTTGATCCCGACCCGCTCCGGCGCGACCGGGTAGGCCGACGTGCACTGCAGGACGGCCAGTCGACCGGCGCCGGCCGCGCGCAGCCGCGCGACGGCGCCGTCAAGCTCAGCCCAGCCGCTCATCCCACTGGAGAGCAGCACCGGCGCTCCGGTCCGGGCCACCGCGTCGAGCAGCTGCGGGTTGCCGACCTCGCCGGAGGCGACCTTCCAGGCGGCGACGCCGACGCGGCGCAGCAGATCGAGGGCTTCCAGCGAGAACGGTGAGCTCAGAAACGCCAACCCGCGATCCTGCGCGTGCCGCCGCAGCCCCGCCCAGGCGTGCGCGGTGAACTCCATCCGCTTCCAGTACTCGTAGCGGGTGTCGTCGGCGTAGCTGAACCTGACCCGCCACGGTTCGTCGGTCCGGCTCTCAGCGGCGGCGATGTGCGTCTGGAACTTCACCGCATCGGCACCCGCGCCGGCGATCGCGTCGATGAACGCGTGCGCGGTGCCCAGGCTGCCGTCGTGCGCCTGACCAACCTCGCCGATTACCACGACATGGTGATTCCAATCGAGTACAGTCACTCCACGCACTCTCCAGTAGTTCCGAATGGGTGAAAAACATGACACGCACGATGATTAACGAGAAGATCGCTGCTCTCGGTTACGACTATGGCACGCTGGCGACTCACTGGCCCGCAGGGTGCAACCTGTGCGGTGAGTCCGGCCTCGCGATGGAGGTCGCCGAACGGGACCGCTACGGCTACCCGGCCACCTTCGTGATGTGCCGGCGCTGCGGGCTCGGTTACCTCTGCCCGCAGCTGAGCGCTCACGAGTACGCGCACTTCTACTCCGAGGTCTATCGCCCACTGGTGTCGGCCTACCACGGCCGCCGCATCGACGCCGAGACCATCCAGATCGAGCAGCGCGGCTACGCCGCCGGGCTCGCCGCGTTCCTGCTCCCCCTGCTGCCGTCCCCGCCGCGCACGATCCTCGACGTCGGCGGCTCAACGGGAGTGGTCGCCAGGGTACTGGCTCAGCGTCTGGACGCGCGGGCGACGGTTCTCGACCCGTCCCCGGACGAGCTCGCGGTCGCGTGGGCCGCCGGCATGGAGACGGTCGCCGGGCTCGTCGAGGACTTCGACCCGGGTGAGCGCAGGTGGGATCTCGTGCTGCTGTGCCAGACGATCGACCACCTCCTCGACGTCCGCGGCACGCTGGCGGCGCTGCGCCAGATGATGACCGACGACGGCCGCGCGTTCGTCGACATCGTCGACCTGGATGTCCTGCTGCGCCGGACCGGCAGCATCGAGCGGGTGGTCAAGATCGATCATCCCTACTACCTGACGGGTCCGACCGCGGCGGCGCTGTTCGCCCTGACCGGTTTCACGATCGTCGCCCAGCGACTGACCGATGACGGCCATCGGGGCTTCGTGCTCGCTCCGGGGTCGTGCACCGAGCCCGACTGGCCGGCCCTGGAACTCACCGCGGCGCGGTTCCTGCAGCAGCATGTCGACCCTCGGCGCGGGTGAGCGCGGGTAACGGGTAAGGCCCCGGATGAGGTCACGGTAGGATTCGACCAGCGCACGATCGCGTCTTCTCATCGTTGCTGTCATCAGGGGGCACCGACGTGCCTGGCCGTCGAAAGAAGATCTGCGTCGTCGTCGCCAGCCGGGCCAACCTGGCGCGGATCACCACGGTGCTGGAGGCCGTACGCGACCACCCCGCGCTGGAGCTGCAGGTGATCGCAGCCGCGTCGGCGCTGCTGGAACGCTTCGGCAGCGCGGTGACCGTACTCGAGGCCACCGGTTTCACCCCCGACGCGAAGATCCCGTTCATCATCGAGGGCCACACCCCGGCGACGATGGCGAGATCCACGGGGCTGGGCCTGCTGGAGCTGCCGACCGCCCTCGAGCGGCTCGAACCCGACATCGTGCTCACCGTGGCCGACCGCTTCGAGACGATCGCGACGGCTATCGCCGGCGCCTACATGAACATCCCCGTCGCCCACACCCAGGGCGGCGAGGTCTCCGGGTCGATCGACGAGAGCGTCCGGCACGCGGTCACCAAGCTGTCCCACATCCACTTCCCGGCGACCGAACTCAGTACCCGCCGCGTCATCGCGATGGGCGAGGACCCGCGGTACGTGTTCAACGTCGGCTGCCCCTCGATCGACCTGGCCGCCCGTACCCGCGCGGGCACCCACCGCAGCGCGTTGGTCGACCACTGCGGCGCCGGTTCGCCGATCGATCCGGAACAGCCCTTTCTGCTGGTCATGCAGCATGGCGTCACGACCGAACACGGCCACGGCCTCGCGCAGGTGACCGCGACGTTGCACGCGGTCACCTCGATCGGGATGCAGGCGCTGGTCTTCTGGCCGAACGTGGACGCGGGCAGCGACGAGGTGGCGGCGGGTATCCGGCGGTTTCACGAGCAGGGCCTGGCGCGGCGCTGCCAGTTCTTCCGCAACCTGCCGCCCGAGGACTTCGCCCGGCTGATGACGCACTGCGCCTGCATGATCGGCAACTCGTCGGCGGCACTGCGCGAGGGCGCATACCTCGGCACGCCGGCCGTCAGCGTCGGCACCCGCCAGCGCGGCCGGGAGTGCGGCCCCAACGTGGTGTTCACCTCACACGACCCGGTCGAGATCACCGACGCGGTCCGAGCCCAGCTCGCCCACGGCCGCTACCAGCGCAGCGACCTGTTCGGTTCCGGCACCGCGGGCCGCGACATCGCCGACGTCCTGGCGACGGTGAGCCCCCCGGTCCAGAAACGACTGCACTACAGCACCGCTCACACGACGATCACGGACAGCTGGGCATCGAGTATCGCGAAATCCTCCGGGTCTGAGGTGACGACGTGATGGTCACGCTCCCGAGCGCACAGCGCGACCGACGCGTCCACCACGTCCGAGGTGCCCCTCCGCCCACACAGCACTCCCACGGCGCGCGCTGTCATCGCATCCCACTCCACGATCTCAACCCCGTCTGCGGCGTTGAGGAACCCGGCGAGCACGGCCTGCCGAGCACCGTCGCGCCACACCTGGGCCAGCGGCCCGACCGGTACCGCGATCGGCCAACCGGCCCGTTCCGTCTCGTCGAGCAGCACCCGCAACCGTCGGTCCCCACGTTCGAGGGCGATCAGCGCACCAGCATCCAGGGTCAGCCCGGATGGCCTGGTCACCGCGACAGACCGAGTTCCGCCTGGGCCGCCGCGCGCTCCGCATCGGACGGTGGACCCGCCGGGTCGGCCGCCCACCACTGGTCGAGCAGCTCGCGAAGGGTCACCGATCGTCCGTAGTGGCGCAGCGCCTCAGCGACATACGCACTGACCGACTCAGCCCTGCCGTCATCGACGGCCTGGCGGGCGTCCCGAGCGAGCTGTTCGGGGATCGTGACGGTGATGCGGGCTGCTGTCATACAATCATCTTACTCATGTCTCGGAGGAGCGTCTGACGGGTTCACTGCGCAGTGAGCGCCGCCTCGGGGCGCTGGCTACAGCAGTCCACACTGTTCGTCAAGGCTTAGGTCAACGCCGACCAGCAGCAGTGAGTACCGGTCAGCTTAGTAGTTTGAACGATCTATCCGCTCTACTCACACTGCCGCCAGAAGGGCTCCGCGCAGATGCGGGTCCTGATCGGCCGCACCGCTGGACATCGCCTGATCCTCCAAGCCGTTGATCGTACACCGATCCCGGCGAAGTTCCATCCTGATACAATCGAGTGAACAACTGCATAGTTAAGACGTGGACCTGCTGGTAGCTTACTCGAACCGCTCCGACCTGCGAGAACAGCTCCAACAGGTAGCGGCGATCTTGCCAGAGGACGGCAGTCAAGACGACGGGTCGGATTCAAGGGTGGAAGGTGAGGTACGTAGCGCCACTCGCTGGTGGAGCCTGCGTGACCGTTTCTCCCCCGAAGATCTCCGAACCATGATCGACCTGTACAGGTCGGGTACCACGGCCAAGCAGATAGCCGAAAAGTTCGGTGTCAGCAAGCGGAGCGTTATGCGGCTGCTTCACCAGCACGGCGTACGTCGTGAAGGCCCAACGCGTGTAGTTCCACCATCTGGGAAGGTGTAGTTCGGGCACAGCGCATAGTGGATCTGTTTACATGGGGGTGGAAGGCTCGCAGTCACCGTCTTGCCGGTGAGTACGGCAGCATAGGTAGCAGCGGCTGTCAACCGGCTGGCTGAGGACACGTTGGACCGGCGGCAAGAGGCCCAAAGATCGCCGGATTAGCAGCTTGACCTGTAAGAACGCCCGGTCCGTAGACTTGTCTAGCCCCGTCAGGTTGCACGTAAGGGGCTCCTGGCGGGGGGTGACCTTTCCGGTCTTACCTACCGCTAGGGTCGTCCAGCGCGATACGAGGGAGACACATGATCAACGCAGACGAGCTTGGCGACGTGCTCAGGTTGGGCAACATCCCGGATGAGGAACTTGTCGGCGTCCTTGGTGGCTTTTTTCCGCTCAGCGGATGGCAATCGGAGAATTGTGTCACGTACTTTAATGAGCAGGGACACGTGCTTGATTTGGTGTACAGCACGAAGGGCCATGTCATGCGGTGCGAGCCTGGGCCGGACCTGACGGACGAAATCGTCGTAATGCTGCGCGAACGTACCCGGGAAACTTTCGAATCTGACACGGGCTTCGAAGTCCGTCGTGCAATAATGTTCAGCGTGCCAGAGGTCAGCGGATTCTGGCGACACGGCGATGAGTGGCAGATCATGCCCGCCCCGCCAAACGCCCCGCGGCCTGGCTTTCAGTTAGGCGAGCACCCGCTCATCCTTGAGTACCGGGTGCGCAAATCCACCAACGACGCGATTGCGATAATGCGTTCACGGAGACGCTACTGGGAACTCCGTCTACTCTTCTCGCTGCTGTTGAGAGACCAGATCACGAGCGGGTCGGATACCCTTCCGTACCATTGGGTAATGCTGCCTGAGCCGACGACGGGTGAAGTGCATACCGAGTATGTGAATGAGGGGTACATGGTCGGCGGCGACTTCACCGCCCTCGCCGATAATTTCTCCGATCCGGCAGAACACCCAAGGCTCCTCGTCACACCCGACGATGAGTATTACGCGCGACGAGGCGTCAGGGAAGAAGGGATGGACCTGCCCACCTGCCTCGACGCCGCGTTCGACCGCTTTGACAACGCCGATGCCCGCACTCGCGACAAACTTCTGCGCGCCAGCTACTGGCTTGACGCCTCCTACCGGGTCTGGGATCTGTCAAAGTCACTCAGTTACATTGCAGCAATCAACGCCGTCGAGGCACTCGTCCCAAAGAGTAAGCCCGACCGCTGCCCATGCTGCGAGCTCGACCGAAGCCCAGGGCCAACGGCCCGCTTCCGCAACTTCGTCGAGACATACGCCGCCAACGAGGCACCACAGAAGCGCACGGAAATGTACCGATTGCGTTCGATTCTGGTCCACGGGGATGGACTCCACAACCTCGAAATTCCACACGCTTGGGGAACTCTCTCACCGGGCAAAATACAGCACCGGGAGTTGCACAAGGCTGCGCTGGCGGTCTCGCGCACCACCATTCGTACCTGGTTCCTCGATGCAGCCACCGTACCCAACCTGTCCCAATGTAACCCTAAGGTGTTGGGGTAGCCCTGCCTCCAACCCACGCCGAGTCCCTGGAACTCACGTAGAACGAAGCTTTCGATAGAACCGTCGCGCAGCCAGCATAATGCACGCTTGTCTGGTTTCACTACATAGTGCACGCTTACTCGAACCCACGCTGACCTGCGTGAACGGCTCACCGTAGAACAGGCGGTCTAAAACTGTCGACCTGCTGGTAGCTTACTCGAACAGCTCCGACCTGCGAGAACAGCTCCAACGGGTAGCGGTGATCTTGCCAGAGGAAGCCAGCCAGGATGACCGGCTGGACTCTAACGCTAGCGGCGAGGTGCGCAGCACCACACGCTGGTGGAGTCTGCGTGACCGCTTCTCCCCGAAGACCTTCATACCATGATCGATCTCTACAGATCGGGTACCACAGCCAAGCAGATAGCCGAGACGCTCAATGTCAGCGAGCGCAGCGTTGCGCGACTACTACACCAGCACGGCGTACGTCGTAAAGGTCGCGCAACACATACATAACCCACGCAGCCGTTCAAAGCGGAGACCCTAAGCGATGGGAGCCCTGTTCCTTTGTCCGCGATGGCTGGCACGCTGTGTTTTTAACTGAGCTCCCGAGGCATATATCAGCGTAAATTCGACTCCGAGAACCCTGGCAAAGCTCTATGATAGATACACGTGGGAGGGAACCTACAAAAGCCTCCGTCTCCCTTTTTGGCGTCGAGGCCCCAAATAATACGCTTGAGGACTCCGGTTCAACCTTCCCTACTGCATAGATTACGCCATAAACTTAGGAGGTGGGCTGAATGGGGATTCGGGCTCTGATCTGGTCACGGACCTGACTGTAAATGTCGATACCGAGCGTCGGAGCGACCCACACCGAGAGTGCTACAGCGTAGTCGATACGGTCTCCCTGGAGCCCTCCAGCCTGTTCGAGACATTTGACTTTGAGCGTCAGAATGTCACCATGGCCATGCGGGACGGTCTTAGTTGTATCCCACACGAGGTGTTTCGCAGTACATGCTCCGCGTTTCGCGATTCCATCCGAGAGATCCGATGCAGTGTCGAATTTGGTAAAACCCGTGGGCGCCGCGAAGTCCAGCGATGCCCTGCGATACTGCCGATGTCGCCAGTTCACTGGGCTGAGCCAAGCGAGCGTCGCGGTAATACGCTTTGGGTCTTTGCTTTGCAAGCCATCCGGTAAGGGAAGGAGAAGTTCTTGTTCTTCTGCTGCACCCACGTTGCCGAAGTACAGGACAACCGCCTCGTTGTTTGTACAGCCTCTTGCGAAGTCTCTTGAAACAGCTCCATAGCCAAGCACGCGTTCTGGAGGTAACGGAGCCGTCTCGACAGCCTTCGGGAAAGCGTGCTCCGTGGATAAGGAGGGCTTTGATCCCCACGGCTTGCTGACGACGAGTAAGACTGGCCGCTCTTATGATAGAATTGATCGTCTCGTAGAGATCGGCTGCTTGCCGCGTTGTGAGGGCGGTGGCGGGACTTGTTCCGAGTGTGAAAACTTCGCGGCCAGGCGTTGGCGATGCGACCAAGATGCCAGGACCCCGTTCTGTTGACTCCCGTAGTGTCAGAACTTGACCAGCCACAATTGGTGTGGCGAAGTACGCGCGTCCACCCGGTGCCACAAGCTCCGGCTTGACGCTCCTTCGATAGCCACTACCGAGCGAGGTAATCGGGCTTGCCATTGGTAGACCATCTGACGGGTCGAACCGATATCCTAGTGGAGAGTCTGAGGCGGCATCGCTGTGAAGAGCACCAACGGTGACCGCGTTGATCGACTCCGCTGGCGAGAGGAGCCGACGGTCTACCTGATGATCATACATTGCTTGGTTTATAGCGGCACGGCGCTGCTCGCCAGTCAGGGAAATGATCGTCGCCGGGTCTGTTGGAGAAGTAGGCAGATGGCAGTGATTGCCGGCAGAGACGATCACAAGGACCCCGTAGGTGTAACTAAGCCAGTCAAGCATCCGCGCCCATGACGACAGGATCGTGTCGAACGGTGTAGCGGGGTCTGCTACGGACAGGTTTACGATAACCACGTCCGAACCGATGGGAGCGGAGTTGTCGTCTCCCTCGAATAACTCTCGAAAGACGCGCCACATCAAATCAGGCGTCAGCTGGTTATCAGCGACCTCTTCGACCTGATCCACAGTTCCGGTAGAAGGCGTCAGAATCGGGCGAACCAACAGAGGTCGCGCCGTAGGTAGCTCGGCGGACGACCGATCACCCCACACGATGGCAGATGCCATCGCGGTACCGTGCTTTCGCAGCGCCCCGGTGGTTTCCATGTCGCCACTGAGTTCATCAGGGTCGTAGACGATCACACGGTTTGCGAGCAATCGGTGATTGGATACAGGTACTCCGTCAAGCAAACAGACGACGGGCGCACCGGAAGGCAGCGGAGCATCACTATCCAGCGGTGCGGAGTCCTTTTCTTGCTGGAGAGGCAGGAGCGTCTGTCCAGCGACTCGTAAGTATATGACGTCAGGAGACCTCACTAACTGGACCTGGGCGAAGTCGCGTCGCGCAAGCCGCTGTAGGAGAGCAACAGGAACATCGCACTTCAGTGCGTGATAGCCAATATCCTCAATAACCGCACGCATCAGGACCCTTCCGCCTGCGGCGCTCACAAGACTTGTGACATTCTGTTCCACAGCCTGCCGGACTTGTTCGGTCCTGCGATACCAGAGTTCAATTTCAATGACCTGCCTTGCGCTGGGAAGTAACCCAGCAAGACGCGCTTCGATATCAAAGGTCTTCAATCGGTCCTCTGGCCCCCAAGAGCGCAGATCCTTCAGATGTGCGAAAAGTTCCGCGAGTTTGCCGTAATTGCGCTTAAGGCGTCCATCACGCTTCCATGCATTCCATAACGAGAGCAATTCAGTCATTGCGCCCCGATTGAGGCAGATGGCGTGCAGGCACGACGCGATTACCCGTTCACGCGGATTTCGCTAATGAACTTAAAGTCGTCGTCAGGCTCGGACGCTGACTCGATCTCCACGAGAATCTCGATGTTCAATCGCTCGGCAACGCGTGCGAGATCGGTTCTCTCATCTAGTGCTTCAAGGACGAGCACGAGTTGAGGATCGGTGGCCTGCACTGAACTTGACAGATCGACTTGCTCGTCGAAGAGGCGCATTGCCGATTCAAATCGATCATCCAGCCGCTGCCCCTGGCGTCGGCGACTCGGAAGCGTGACCCTGGGCTTGTTGCGCCGGTTCAGCTTGATCTGATTGGGGCTTCGGACAGGACCCACAAGTACCGGACGTTCCAGAACGAAGCCTCCCGGAATTGGACTCATTCCTTATCGACACCTGCCCGTTTGCTCCACTGATCAAGCAGTCTTTTCGTAACATCACGAACGTCCGGCTCGGGGCCAGAGAGTATCGCTCGACGCTGGACGTCTGAGGCGAATTCTTCAAGCTCGGCGTAACTTACGTACGTAAGCCGGTCGGCGATAGTTCGCAGGGACAATCCAAACTCAATCCCTGTCCGTTCTGACCATGCGTTCAGCCACTCAACTTTGCCTGCACGGGTTGGTGCGGGCAGTTCCACCCGAACCTGCATCCGCCGCCAAACTGCACGGTCAAGCAACTCGGCATGATTTGTCGCGGCGATTACGATGACATGACTGGGCAAGCGATCGACTTGAAGAAGCAGTGTGCTTACTACACGCTTGATCTCGCCAGTCTCATGTGTGTCACCACGTTCCTTTGCTACAGTATCGAACTCGTCGAAAAACAACACACAAGGTCTTATCCTGACCGCCGCGAAAAGTGTCTCCATCCGCGCCCCGGTCTCACCGAGAAAACTCCCAATCAGTCCTTCGTAACGCACAGTCAACAACGGAACCATCAGCTCTGTTGCTAAAGCTTCTGCCAGTGAGGTTTTTCCTCCGCCCGGAGGACCGATGAACAACAGTCTGTGACGTGGTTCGACACCATGACTTCGCAAAAGATCACGGCGGTAGTGCTCTTCGATGACCTCACTGCAAATCTGACGAACTTGTCCGGGCAGCACGAGATCGGTGATACGTCGCTCCGGGTCGCGCTCATGTAGAAGAGTTCCAGTTACCTCATTGCGGACCAGCGAAGTGACGTTAGATGCAACGTTGGAACGCCGCTTAGTGAGTGCTTCTGCGAGCTGAGAAGCCAACACACCGTGTTTCTTCGCCTCTTCCTCCGCGATGAGCGCTTCGGCTGCTCTTCGGAAGGCAAGTTCATCGCCCCCTGCACCGGATCGGACGAGCGCAAGCAAAAGATCTGCGCGTGCCATTTACCTCGCCTTCCCTCGTGTCTGGCGACAGACCATCCTTCCACCTAGATCAAGATCGATGATCCCGAGGCCAGGGATCGACACTCCTACGTCCCCACCCTGAGCGGCACGAGAGCACCTCCGTGATACTCCAAGCTCCCCCCGACCGAGTATGCAGGCTGCGGTTGGCAACGTCGAGATGTCGTCTACTTGCAGTTAGTTTCATCCATACAAGATCTTCGGGCTGCTGCCAGCTCGCCACGCCGACCCCTGGTCCCGAAGCCAAGAGTGCGCAGCCCCACAGCCGTCCGTGACAGGTCACGCCCCTCGTTAGGGTACTTGGCTGATCAAGACTCGGGGGCAAGGTAGTGGGCGCTTACTCGAACCCACGCTGACCTGCGTGAACGATTCGCCGTGAGACAGATGGTCTAAAACTGTGGACGGCGGGGGACTCGAACCCCCGGGAGAACTTCCACTGACCTCCCGGGCACCACGCCGCCGCCCGCTTGACGGGGCCTGGTGGTCCAACGCGTCCACGTTGGACCACCAGGACTCCTGTCAGCTAGGTGCCCCTATGGGGGCGCCGTGACGGTGATCGCGATCGTCCGGCTGCCTAACCGAATAGAGATCGCGAGCACTGCTTTCGGTGCCATTGGCGCCACCTCCCTCCATGATCGAATGGACGGGAGTCGAGACGGCCCCTGCTTCCACAGGGGCCGTCTCGACGTATGTGGCGTCCGCCTTCCTCTCCCGCTGCAGGCGCTGGTGTACGGCGCCGTTGACGAGGACCCACTGGGAACGACCGACGGCGATCGCTTTACCCCGACGTCTCAGGTAACTGAGTGCCCCCCGCACGGACTCGGAGTCCTCCTGGCGCAAGCCGACAGAGTTCAACGTGTTCACGATGTCGGCTGGTGCCAGGGGCTTCGTCGCGTCCTCGAGTACCCGCCCCACGGCTGCCGTCATGCCGAGCGGCCACCCCTCCTCGCGAGGGCTGAGCTCGGGCGACTGTCGCGGGAACGCCTCACTGTTGATCTGCTGAGACTGCGCAACACTCCGGTCATCCTCGGCAGCAACCTCGGCGGTGAGGCGGGCAAGCGACAGTTCCAGTCCGCGCCGCTCTACCTGGAGATCAGCCAGCTTGGCCTCGATCTCGGCCGTCCGGCTGTTCACTTCCGCCAGCAGCGCTCGGATCACTCCCACCTGGGTCTTTGCGTTCACGTTGCGAGCGTACAGCACCGATCGTGAACGTGGAGGCGGCATCCTCCCGTTGGTCACTCGACGCTCAGTGTACATAGGGTTGGGATGTGAACGATGATCTATACGATGATCGGGTGTCACCGGCACCGTAGAATCCCGAGGCAGCCTTAAGGACACTCCTGATCGTGAACCCAGACAACGAGCCCGTTGTGCGCCAGATCCGGCGGCAGGACGAGTACTGAGACAAGGACACGTCGGTCAACTGATCAAGACATGACGAGCGACCGCAGTGACGACGTACGACGACGGGGACAATTCGTCACGGCCCTGCTCGGCCCACGCGCGCAGGGTGTCCGGCCAAGGCTGCTTGTGCTCAGGGGTGGGCGCGTCGGCCCCGTCGAGGTAGCGGCGGTAGTCCGATCCGTCGGAGGCCACCTCGTAGGCCGCCGGCTTCGGGGTGCTCATCGCCGACGCCGACGCCCGCACCCTCGCCGACCGTATCGGCCGCCGGTCATAACCCCCCATCATCATGCGACCCGATCGAAGAGAGGAGTGCCGTGGACGACAAGCCGCCGGACGAAAGGATGACGGCAAGCATCGGGACAGTGACGAAGAAGAGATCAGCTGCAATGGCCAGCAGAAGGCCGTCCGCTGCCGCCACCCGATGATGGCGAAGAGAAGCACTAGGTGGACGAACTAGCTGCGGCTGACCACGCCCACTTCATCGACGCGCTGTGTGCCTCCGGCCTGGCGCCCTTGGTGTCAAGTGGTGGGTGCACCACCAGCCTTGACTAGGAACTCGTTGAGGACTTCGGTTGGTTTCAGCCGGCACGGACCAGTGGATCAGCCACGGACACCACGGATGACCTGGACCTGGTCTACTCCAACACGGCCCTGTTCGTGCTACTCGACGGATTGTCCTCCACCAGCATGCCGGCGTTGATGACCCGCATGCTGGAGGCTCTCGACATCCGCGACGGGCACGATGTGCTGGAGATCGGCGCCGGCACGGGATACAACGCGGCCCTGCTGTCCCACCGGCTCGGTGATCAACATGTGTTCGCCGTGGACATCGAGCCCACGCTGATCAGGTTGGTGCGGGAGCGTCTCGCCAAGATCGGCTACCATCCCACCCTGGTCACCGCCGACGGCGCGGACGACCTGCCCGAACACGCTCCCTACGACCGGGTCATCACCACCTGCTCCGTCTCCGCCGTGCCCTGGTCGTAGGTCGAACAGACCCGCGAAGAAGGCTTGATCCTGGCCGACGTCACACCGGCTCAGCCGGCCGGGAACCTCGTGCTGCTGCGCAGGACCAGTGATGGCGCCGAGGGCCGGTTCGACCGCACCTACGGCAGCTTCATGGCCATGCGCCGCATCGGCGAGACCTACGGCTCACCACGGCCGGACCCCACCCGGGACCGCGCCACCGCCCGCTGCGCGGCAGCACCCTGGACCTCACCCGGCCGTGGGAGCATCCCGTGCCGTGGTTTCTCGCGCACTTCCAGCTACCCGCCGGCATCGCGTTCGGGCTGTCCGGCAAGGACACAGCACACCACCCACCACGACGTTCCTCGCCGCGGCCGACGGATCCTGGTGCGAGATCGACCAGGACAGCCAGGTCTGGGAAGCCGGACCCCACCAACTCTGGCGAATCATCGAGGACGCACATTCCGCCTGGATCACGATGGGCCGACCCGGGTGGTAACGCTTCGGGTTGAGCGTCAAACCGGCACAGCAGTGGGTATGGATAGACTCCCCAGACAATGACATCCGGGGCTCTCACCGATGATTCCCGCCCAGGTGATCGGACTGGATTGTGGCCTTGAGCTGCCAGGTCCCGAGAACGTGCTGTCGAGAATAGGGGTTGAGGCGTGAGCGGTGGTGGAGGCATCGGCCATCCGGCGACGGACGACAACGACCCGGGGTGGCGGCAACCGTGTGCCTTCACGGTACAGGCGCTGGGTGATCTCCTCCATGGTTCGCGCCGCCGGACCTGTCGGGTGATGCGCGCCGCACTGGTGTCTGCGGTAACTCCGAGATCGCTGTCACCGTGCGCACCAGCCCAGCCGTGGTGCGACCTTCGTCAAGGGACTACGCAGCGGGCCATCCGATGGCAACCGGGGTCTGGCGGATGCGCGTACCTCTCGTGTACGACAAGAGCGACAGTATCGACCTGGCCGAGGCCGCGCAGCTCACTTCCCACGTAGACAGACAGCGGAGCTCACCGCCATTCTGCCCGATCTATCGGCCGACGAAACGGGAGCGACCGACCGTTGGGCCGTGTGAGGCTAACCGTCCCCGCAAGGACACGACCAGAAGAACACCACAAGAAGCAAAGCAGCGTGGTCACGTCAATGATCACGGTCTGGTCCGGTCAGCGTCCAGCCCCCTTAAGGTTGTCGTCCAGCCTGTCGATTTCACCTGAAAGGCGTCACGGCCGCACGCTCTGCGAACTACGATGGCGACGGGGTGTTGAGCGCCAAAGCCCTGATGACCCCCGTGGCGCGGCGGGAGGTGCTTCGAGCATGGCGACGGTGGCGGTCAACCTGACTCGACCGAGGGAGGAGCTGGGCGAGATTCCCGCGCGGCTGCGCGCGGCCGGGCTGGAGCTGCGCTGCGGATCGGGGCGGCGGGCGACGCCGGCGGCGGAGGTGATCGAGAGCCTGCGCGGCTGCGCGGCGGTCATCGCCGGCCAGGAGCTCTACACCGCCGAGGTGTTCGACGCCTGCCCCGAGCTGCGGCTGGTGGTGCGCTTCGGGGCGGGCTTCGACACCGTCGACGTCGGTGCGGCCACCGAGCGTGGTGTCCTGGTCGCGACCATCCCAGGCACCACCGACGGCGGTGTCGCCGACCACGCGATCGGGTTGATGATCGACCTGGCGCACGGGATCTCGCGTCACGACCGCGCCATGCGACGGGGTGAGTGGCGACCGCACCGCGGCGTGGACGTGTGGGGTGCGACGCTGGGCATCATCGGGCTCGGCCGCATCGGGCGGGCCGTCGCCCGGCGGGCGCTGGGCTTCGACATGCGAGTGATCGCTCACGAGCCGTACCCCGACATGGAGTTCGTGGCGGAGCACCGTATCGAGCTGATGCGCCTAGAGGAGGTATTCGCCCAGAGCGACTTCGTGACGCTGCATCTGCCTGCCATGCCCGAGACCGAGCGGATCGTCGATGCGGCGAAGCTCGACCTGATGAAGCCCAGCGCCTTCCTGATCAACGCCGGTCGCGGTGACCTGGTCGACGAGGACGCCCTGTACGGCGCGGTGAAGTCCGGCGAGATCGCCGGTGCCGGCATCGACGCCTGGACGACCGAGCCGATGACCGATCCGCGCTGGGCTGAGCTGGACAACGTCGTCCTCACCCCGCACAGCGCGGCGAATACCCAGGGCGTCTGGACGGCGAGCGCGTCGCTGGCGACCCACATCGTGCTGCAGGTCATGCGTGGTGAACAGCCACCGCAGCTGCTCAACCCGCAAGCGTGGAACAGGGCTGTGGATAACCCGTGAGTGGCGATGCGAGCCCTGGCTCGCATCGCCACTCACGGGGGGGCCGGAGGCCCCCTACAACCGCACTGTGGACACTGAGCGCAGTCGGTTGCGGGTGTCGAGGACCCGATCGGCGTGCCGCTCGAAAAGCTCCCAGTCGATCGCGTCGTGGTCGGCGAGCACGATGACCAGATCGGTACCGGTGACCTGACGCGACTCACAGGGCACCATCCGGATGAAGCCGGGGATCTCCGCAGCGGTGATGAGCGGGTCGATCGCCCGGAGGTCGGCCCCCAGGTCGTCGAGTCTCCTGGCGACGGCGATCGCCGGCGACTGCCTGGTGTCCCGTGAGTTCCGCTTGTAGGCCAGCCCCACCAGCAGGATGCTGCTCCCGTTGACGGACTTGCGCTGCTGGTTGAGGTGCGTGACCACGCGGGAGACCACATAGTCGGGCATGTGGTCGTTGACATCGTTGGCGATATCGACGAAACGGAAGGCATGCCCCAGGGACCGCCGCACCTGCCAGGACAGGTATGAGGGATCGATCGGCAGGCAATGCCCGCCGACCCCTGGCCCTGGGGTGAACCTCATGAACCCGAAGGGCTTCGTGGCGGCCGCGTCGATCACCGACCACACGTCGAGCCCGAGGCCGTGACAGTACATCGCGAGCTCGTTGACCAGGGCGATGTTGACGTGGCGGAAAGTGTTCTCCAGCAGCTTGGCAAGCTCAGCCTCGCGAGGTCCCGACACCGGCACGGTTCGCTCAACGAGCCGGCCGTAGAAGTCCCGCAGCGCCTGCAGTGAGGCCTCGTCCACCCCAGCGATGATCTTGGGAGTGTTGGGGAACCGCCAGACCTCGTTTCCCGGGTCGATGCGCTCGGGGCTGTAGCCGAGGCGGAACTGCGCCCCCGCGCGCAGGCCCGAGCCGGCCTCCAGGATCGGGAGGAAGATCTCCTCGGTGGTGCCGGGGTAGCTCGTGGACTCCAGGATGACGCAGCATCCAGGCGTGATGTGCGGCGCGATGACACCCGCGGCATCCTCGACGTAGCTCAGGTCGGGTGCGCCGTCACGCAAGGGGGTCGGTACGCAGACAACGGCGACGTCGAAACCGGCCAGCGCCACCGGGTCGTCGGTAGGCAGATACCGTCCGGTGCTCATCGCTACCGCGAGGTCACCATCGGTGATGTCATCGACGAACGTCACCGCCTTGCGGAGGCAATCGACACGGTTCTTGTCGATGTCGAAACCGACGACGTCGAAACCGACCTCGACAGCCCGAATGGCTACCGGCAGGCCCACATAACCCTGACCGACCACGGCGACACGGCGCGGCGAGATGTCAGAAATGTCGGACATGAATCCCCCAGGGCTGGTTGTCACCGTAAGCGACTACTCGAATACTAGCGGTGCCGCGATCAACCGTACCTTTTGCGCGGTCGCTCTTGATGGCGCTACGGTCGGGCAGGTCACATTGACCACGCGGGAGCTCGCACCGAAGCGGGCTGAGAGGGCAGCTGGGCACCGTCCGGGGCTGTCGACCGCAGAACCTGTCCGGGTAATGCCGGCGTAGGGAGACTGACCGATGACAGCGCTGGACAAGCGGCCGCGAGACCGCACCGTCGAGCCCGCCGTGACCACCGGCCCGATCACCGGGTCGCGGAAGGTCTATCGCGAGGCGGGTGACGGGCTGCGGGTGCCCGCCCGCCGGGTGGACCTGACCAACGGGGCGCACCTGGATCTTTACGACACCTCTGGTCCCTACACCGACCCGGAGACCACCATCGACCTCCACAGGGGACTCCCCCGGTTGCGGCAGGGATGGGTCGCGCGGCGGGAGCCGGTCCGCGGCGCGGCCACCCAGCTGGCCTGGGCCCGGGCCGGCATCGTCACCGAGGAGATGGAGTTCGTCGCGGCCCGCGAGGGCGTCGACGTCGAGCTGGTGCGCACCGAGGTGGCGCGAGGTCGCGCGGTGATCCCGGCCAACCACCGGCACCCCGAGTCCGAACCGATGATCATCGGGAAGAGGTTCCTGGTGAAGGTCAACGCCAACATCGGCAACTCGGCGGTCACCTCCTCGATCGAGGAGGAGGTGGACAAGATGGTGTGGGCCACCCGGTGGGGAGCGGACACGATCATGGACCTGTCCACCGGCAAGCGGATCCACGAGACCCGGGAGTGGCTGCTGCGCAACTGCCCTGTCCCGGTCGGCACCGTGCCGATCTACCAGGCGATGCAGCGGTGCGATGGTGACCCGGCGGCGCTGACCTGGGAGACCTACCGGGACACCGTCATCGAGCAGTGCGAACAGGGCGTCGACTACATGACGGTGCACGCCGGAGTGCTGCTGCGCCACGTGCCGTTGACCGCGGGCCGGGTGACCGGCATCGTCTCCCGCGGCGGGTCGATCATGGCGGCCTGGTGCCTGGCGCACCACCGCGAGTCGTTCCTGTATGAGAACTTCGCCGAGCTGTGCGAGATCCTGCGCCGCTACGACGTGACCTTCTCTCTCGGCGATGGCCTGCGCCCCGGCTCCATCGCCGACGCCAACGACTCCGCGCAGCTCGCCGAGCTCAGGACGCTCGGAGAGCTGACCCGGATCGCCCGACGCCACGACGTGCAGGTGATGATCGAGGGTCCCGGGCACGTGCCCATGCACAAGATCGCCGAGAACGTGCGTCTGGAGGAGGAATGGTGCGACGAGGCGCCGTTCTACACCCTGGGCCCACTCGCGACGGACATCGCGCCGGCCTATGACCACATCACCTCGGCGATCGGCGCGGCGATGATCGCGCAGGCGGGCACCGCGATGCTCTGCTACGTCACGCCCAAGGAGCATCTGGGCCTGCCCGACCGTGACGACGTGAAGACCGGCGTGATCACCTACAAGATCGCCGCGCACAGCGCCGACCTGGCCAAAGACCATCCGGGCGCGCAAGCCTGGGACGACGCGCTGTCGGCGGCCCGGTTCGAGTTCCGCTGGCACGACCAGTTCGCGCTGGCGTTGGACCCGGACACCGCGCGGTCCTACCACGACGAGACGCTGCCCGCCCCGGCGGCGAAGACCGCACATTTCTGCTCGATGTGCGGGCCCAAGTTCTGCTCGATGCGCATCTCCGCCGACGTCCGGGCCTACGCGCACGAGCACGGGCTGTCAGACGTGGAGGCCATCGAGGCGGGCATGAAGGAGAAGGCCGAGGAGTTCACCGCGGCCGGCAAGCAGCTGTACCTGCCAGTGATCGGGGCATGAGCGCTAGCCCCCCCGTCGCGCTGACCATCGCGGGGTCGGACTCCGGGGGAGGGGCGGGCCTGCAGGCCGACCTGCGCACGTTCACCGCCTGCGGCGTGCACGGTTGCGTCGCGGTCACGGCGGTGACGGTGCAGAACTCGGTGGGCGTCACCGCCGTCGTGGAGATCCCCCCGTCCACTGTGGCCGACCAGGTCCGGGCGGTGGCCGACGACATCGGGGTGGCCGCCGTCAAGACCGGGATGCTGGCCAGCGCGGCGATCATTCGCGCGGTGGCGCAGGTGTGCGACGAGGTCGGCATCGGCCGTTGCCGCGCGGTGGCGCTGGTGGTCGACCCGGTGGCGGCCTCCATGCACGGCGACCCGCTGCTGGCCGAGGACGCGCTGGCCATGCTGCGCTCGGAGCTGCTCCCCCGGGCCACCCTCGTCACGCCCAACCTGGACGAGGTGCGGCTGCTCGTCGGCCTGGACATCGGCTCCCCCGCGGAACAGCGCGAGGCGGCCCGCGCGTTACATGCGCTGGGACCGCGGTGGGTCCTGGTCAAGGGCGGCCACCTGCGCGGCGACTCACCATGCCTCGATCTGCTCTACGACGGCAGCGAGCTCACCGCGTTCACCAGCCCGCGGCTGGCCACCCCGCATACCCACGGTAGTGGAGACACCCTGGCCGCGGCGATCACCTCGGCACTGGCTCGCGGCACCACGGTGCCGCAGGCGGTCGGCTACGGCAAGCGCTACGTCGAGCAGGCGGTCGCCCACGCTTACCCTCTCGGCGCTGGAGTAGGCCCGGTCTCCCCATTCTGGCGGCTACGTCCCGAAACTGAGCCCATCCGCTGCGGGGGGAAGGTGCACAAGCCTCCATGAGACCATTCACGAGCGGGTTAGGCGGCTCGGTGAGCGGCGATCACCTCGCCGAGCGCCTCCAGGTTCGCCTGATGGGTCGTCACACTGTCGAAGCCGTACACCTGCCGGCGCCGCCGCAGCTCCTCGACAGCGGAGCCCACGTCCGGGGCCAGGAGGGCAACCGGACTGGCCAAAAGCTGCGGGGCGGTGAGCAGTCCCGGGGCGCTGAGCGCGATCTGCGCGGCGGCGTCCTCGGGATCATGGCCGATCACGACCCACTGCAGGAGCACATCGGATCGATAACGGCGGCCCCCGGCTCGTCGACGCACCTCATCCACTCGCTTCACCGTCTCAGCGGCGGAGCACAGGGTGAACGTGCCCGCAGGGGCACCCTTCGCCTGACGGAGCCCGGTGAAGCCCACGATCTCAGCGTGCCGGGCCGCGACCGAGAGCGCGGGACTCGACATCGCACCGACCATCAAGGGCACCGGCTGTTGCACGGCCCGTGGCCGGTGGGCTTCGTCCGCCAACCGGCGGCGCACCTCGAGCACCGTCTCCTCAAGCGCCGCCACCCGCTGGTCCAGCGGCAGCCAGGGCAGCCGGGCGTCCTCGTACTCGCCTCTCATGTGCCCGGCACCGAGCCCGAGCTCGGCCCGGCCCCGCGACAGCACATCGAGGGTGGCGACCTCACGGGCCAGCAGTGCTGGGTTCCAGAACCCGGTGTTCAGCACACAAGTCCGCAGCCGGAGCCGTTCACTGATCATACCCGCGGCAGCCAGCGCGGCGAAGGGAGCGAGGGCACCGAGATGGTCGGGCGCGGCGAAGACGTCGTAACCGAGCGCGTCGGCGCGCCGCACCAACTGTGTGAAGTCCCGCTGGGACGACACGGCTCCCACAGTGATCCCGAACGTGATCTCCGGCATGGTCGTGATGCCGCCTCAGCCGGGTCGGTGCGTGCAGACGAGCATCTGGTTGCCACCGGCTTGGAACTCGTAGTCGACGTCGGCCACCTCAGTGGTGATGCCCTGGCCGGCGAGCTGGGCGAGCAGCTGGTCGAGGTCGGGGTAGCCGACGGCGCCCATGGCCACCAGCGGAAAGATCCGTAGCTCGTCGCGGGTGACGCGCATGAGCTCGCCGATGCTGTCTCGATGGAATGCCGGGTCGAGGCGGTCGGCGTAGCTGAACAGCAGATGTGAGCTCAAGACAAGGTCGAACGCGTCGTCGGCGAAGGGCAGGCGGGGAAGCACACCGGGCATGTAGCGCTCGGGATGGGCTCGCCGGTCAGCGGTGAAGCGGGTGAGTGCGGCGTAGCGGGAGCGCTGGTGCTCGTCAGGGTCGGCGAAGAAGCTCCACCGGTACTGCTCAGGGTGGGCACGGACGTAGCGGTTGCCGCGGTCGGTGTCGGCCTGGGCGCGTGCGGCAAGCTCGTCGACGCTGGTGTGGGCGTAGAGCGGGTCACAAGCCGTGGCGTCACCCCCGGCGGCGTTGACCTCCGCGGTCAGGCTGGCCGCCCCGCCTGGGCAGTCCAGCAGTCGGCGACGCACAACGGCGTCGGAGAGCGCGAACATGGCCCGGTACTCGGCGAGGGAGCGCGCGCTGACCAGCATCGCACCGATGCCGCTGTCGGGCACGGCGGAGCGGAGGCGCTGCTGGCTGTCCATTACCCGTCGGGCGTCCATTACCCGTCGGGCGCCGGAACCGTGATGTGCGCGGGGATGGGTACGCCGAAGAGCAGGGCGACGACGTCGCTGACGGCGTGCACGCCGCCGGCCAGTGTGCCGCTCGGAGCCACCTGGTACATGACGGCGACCAGGTAGCGCTCCTCGGGCCCGGCGAAGCCGATGGTGTTCGTGACCCAGTGCTTGCCGTAGGGATCGGTCTCGTAGGACCAGCCGTCCTTGTTTCCGGGCTGTTGGGCGGCGCCGGCCGCCCAGACCCCCCACTGCTGGTTCGGCGCGACCCCGCGCAGCGCGCCGACCAGGTAGGCCCGGTCGGCCGGGTTGACCCGGGCGAAGACGTAGTCGAGCAGGGCGGCCAGGTCATCGTTCGTGCACTTGACGAAGCCCCAGTACGTCCTGGCCCTGAAGCCGGGCACGAAGTGCAGGCCGGTCATGCCGTACTGGTTGCGGAACCGGGCCAGCATGTCCTCGCCGCCGAACTTCGCCCACAGCCGGTCGGACGCCTGCTCGTCGGAGAAGTTGAGCATGGTGGCCATGTCGTGCCGGTCGGCGGCGGTCAGCGTGATCTGGCCGGCGCGCTGCCGGCCCAGCAGGTCGGTGGCGATCGCGAGCTTGATGGTGGACGCCGTCCACCCCTCGTGCTGCGTCGAGCCGAATCGCCAGGTGTGCCCGGTCTGCCGGTCGGTGAACACCACGCTCAGGTAGCCCTTGCCGCTGACGGTGCGGCTGATGTAGCCGCCGGCGGCGGCGAACCGCTGCTGCTGGGTACAGCTCCACCCCGCCTCAGCACGGCACCCGGCTGGTGGTGGCGACGACCGGGGTGAGGGCGGTGCCACGTCCGGGGCCGACACCACGTCCGGGGCCGACGGCGAGGCCACGTCACTGCTGGCGGACGAACGCCCGAGGACCGGCTGCGCCAGGGCACGCGGGGCCGCGGTCCGGTCGACCTCTGCGCACCCGCAGCCGACCACCGTGAACGCCGCGCAGGCCAGGACGGGGGCAACGGCGAGACGGAGACTGCGCGGCATGGTCGTGATGGCGGGACAGTACTACACTATCCGGGCCCTGCAGCGGCTGGTGCAGCCTCACGGGTCGCGGGAGATGACGTAGGCGCGAGCGAAGAACGTCCTGATTTCTGCGCGGTGGAGATGACCGGCGATCGCTCGATCACCTTCTACGGCCATGACAGCGTGGATGTGCACCGTACCGCCTACGATCTCACCAGTACCCGTCATCTCGGCCGGTAGGCAGTAGTCGGTGATGACGTCCTCGGTGGCGTCGTGCTTGGGCATGGTGGAGATCGCGAAGCTGTCCGCGGCCCCGATCAGGCTGACGATCGCCCCGCCTGTGATACCCAAACGCTTAGCTTCCTGGGTTACGGTCTCCATCAGCTCAGAGTTGCGAACCTCAATGACAACCACGGCTACCTTCCGATCACGGAACTGAGCGCTTTCAGCATTGCGGCGGCACACCATCGCGCGCCAACATCACGGTCGCTGACCGCTTCACGGGCGAACCTCTGGGCCACCAGAACGGGCTGCGGAAAGCCCACAGGATTCTCAGCGAAATGTGCGGCGACTGGCCAGTCCAGGCCGCAGACACGTGCGACTACGGCGGTCATATAGCGGCTACGGACGTCGGGATCCCGGCCGAGAACGGCAGTCACATGGGATGCCTCGAACTGTCCGGGAACCTTGGCGAGGATTCCGGCGGCATTCACTCGCAGGACAGGATCATCACCGTCATCCAGCCACCGACGCAGGCGCGCCACCGCGCCACGATCAACCAGAGTCGCTATCACAAGGTCGGTGCCGTGCGTGGTCTGGACTGTGGCGAGTGGGCCGGGGTCGTTGCCTGCGATGCCGGCCGCTAGCTCAGTAGCTAGTGCGGTGTTCTCGGCGACAAGGCTGGCTACCTTGAAGCGATCCACGTCGTCGCCCAACTGGCCTATGCCGAGCACTCTCTCGTACGCCGTGACCACACCTGTGGTCGCAGTTCGTTTGCCAGTCTCCACCATGCTGAGGTAGGGCTTGCTGTAGTGTGTGCGAGCAGCCATCATGGACAAGCTGATCCCGGCGGCGTCGCGAGCCGCCCTCAATGCTTCTCCGACCGTCGTTGCCGTCAACGCTTGTGAACCTCTGAGCCGTTCTCTTGGTGGTCCATATCCATCAGACTAGCGGCAGGCGGCAGAGCCTGACAGCCGGAGGGGTGACCACAGCAGAGGAGGACCGTGACAACCGAACATCATTCGTCTGCGCCCGATCGGGGCGACCATCCGACCGGATGCTGCCGCAGGTCGATCCCGGCAACGTGTCAGCTGAACCGGGGCACGGTGGAGTACGGCAACCTGGTGGTGAGCAAACGCGACGGCACGATCGTGCTCGACCCTCGTGTCACTGGCTCGTGTGTGATGTCCCTGGATGACGACGGGGCCGCATTTCTGCGGGATCTGCTGACCGAGTGGCTGGGATGAACCAAGGGTAGCGGCCATGACCTCAAGATCGACATCGGGGCGGGTGCTGCCGCCCGGAGCCGCCCGCCCCGATGGCTTTCCACGACCTCTACCCAAGCAATCCATGAAGTGGGGTTATGACCCGATGCCGGCGGGAGCCAGAGTAACCGACAACACAAGAGCAGAGCTTATAAAGGACACCGGGAAACTGCTGACAATCAGCATTCCCGACGGACTGCTGCCAGTGCGCCTGACCGTGGACCCGCCGGGGTCAGCACGACTAGGGCGACTACTGGCCGGGTACGCAGACAAAGCAAGAACGCCAGCTTAGTACGCCAATTCCCGCTGGGCTACGACCGGCCGAGGGCGACCGATCATGTGGGGGCGACGGCTGCAGGGTCTGCATAAACACCGAAGTCAGGCTCGCCGCCGGGCAAGAGGGTGACACCGAACTCAATGATAAGCTGTTCAGCGACGTCAAAATCATCGACCTGCACATCTACCACCGCAAGGGCACTTGCGGGCGCAGCGGTTCGGATCCTCACGATCCCGCACTTGGACAAGGACTTCCACGTGACCGCAGACATCACGGGCCAGGCCGTCGAGCGGCTCACGCTGCCACCACATGACCCGATCGACGATCAGGGGTCGGGGCTGGAGGCCCGGGCCCAGAACCGCTGCGGGATCCGGCCGGCCAGCCTGGCATGCCGGCCCGCCTGCACGGCCAGCCGCATCGCTTCGGCCATCCGCGGTGGGTCCTCGGCCCGGGTCACCGCGCTGGCCAGCAGCACCGCGTCGCACCCCAGCTCCATCGCCAGCGCCGCATCGGAGGCGGTACCGATCCCGGCGTCGAGGATGACCGGCACCGGGGCCTGCGCCACGATCATCTCGATGTTGTGCGGATTGCGGATGCCCAGCCCGGTGCCGATCGGTGAGCCCAGCGGCATCACCACCGCGCAGCCGGCGTCGGCCAGCCGGCGGGCCAGCACCGGGTCGTCGTTGGTGTAGGGCAGCACGGTGAAGCCGTCCTCGACGAGCTGCTCAGCGGCGTCGAGCAGCTCGATCGGATCGGGCAGCAGAGTGCGGTCGTCGGCGATGACCTCGAGCTTGACCCAGGACGTCCCCAGCGCCTCCCGGCTCAGTCGCGCAGTGAGCACCGCCTCCGCTGCGCTGCGGCAGCCCGCGGTGTTGGGCAGCGGCTCGATCCCGTGGCGCCTCAGCACGTCGAGGACACCGGTGCGGGCGCCGGTGTCCATCCGGCGGATCGCGACCGTGGTGAGCTCGGTCTGCGCGGCGAGCAACGCCTGCTCCAGAACGGCGAGGTTGCTCGCGCCCCCGGTGCCCAGGACCAGCCGCGAGCCGAACTCCCGCCCAGCGATGACCAGCGGATCGTCCGCCATCCTGTCAACCTCCCTGCACCGCGGTGAGGACCTCGACCGATGCGCCTTCCCACAGTGCCGTGCCAGGCCATGACGCCCGCGGCACCACGGCGCCGTCCAGGGCCACCGCGACACCACAGGACGGCGCGCCGAGCCGCTCCAGCACGTCGGCCAGCGTGGCGCCGTGGGGGAGTTCCCAGGAATGGCCGTTCACAATCACCGTCATGGTGCGCTCCGCGCTACCCGTGAGTGGCGATGCGAGCCATGGCTCGCATCGCCACTCACGGGTTGTCCACAGGGGAGGCGGGCCGGCGTAGCCGGCGCGACCTCGACCGGGACGGGCTCCCCGCGCAGCAGCGCGAGCACAGCCTCGGCGGTCAGCGGTGCCAGCAGGATCCCGTTGCGGTGGTGGCCGGTCGCGGCGAGGACGCCGGGCTCCAGCGCACCGATCACCGGCAGGTTGTCCGGGCTGCCCGGCCGCAGCCCCGCCCCGGTCTCCTCGAGCGCGTACTCCGCGATCGCGGGCAGCACCCGCTCGGCGTCGGTGAGCAGCTCGCGCACCGCACCGGCGGTGACGTCGGTGTCGAAACCGACCTCGCGCTGGGTGGCTCCGAGTACCAGCCGCCCGCTATCGCGGGGCACCAGGTAGCTGTGGCGTCCACCGACGATCGCGCGGACGGTCCGCGACGGCGGCGGCAACGTGGCCGGCCGGCACCGCAACCGCAGGATCTCGCCCTTCACCGGGCGGATCGCGCGGCGCAGCGTGGGGTGCAGCGCGGCACTGTGCACACCGGCGGCCACGACGACGACGTCCGCGCTCGGCAAGGTCAGGCAGCGGTGGGCGTGAAACCGCGCCCCGGCGCCGCGGCACGCCACCAGCAGCGCGCTCAGCAGCGCTCGGTTGTCCACTGACAGGTCCTCCGGGACCGACAGCGCCCGGCGCACCTGCGGGCCCAGCGACGGCTCGACCCGGCGCACCTGCCGGCCGGAGAGCGCCTCCACGGCACGGCCCATGTGGGACAGCTGCTCGGCGACCCGGTCCAGCTCGGCGCGGTCGCCGGGGTCCAGCGCCACCACGAGGGTGCCTGCGGTCCGTAACCCGGGGTCGGCGCCAGCGCTCGCGAGCTCGGCGGCGAAGTCCGGCCACCGACGCAGTGCGGCCTCCCCCAGCGCGAACACCTCCGGCTCAACCGGCACCGCCTCGGTGACGGGGGCGAGCATCCCACCAGCGACGCGCGAAGCACCCGATCCCGGCGCCGGGTCGTACACGGTCACCGCGAACCCCGCCGCCGCGGCGCGCCAGGCACAGCTCAGCCCGATGACGCCACCACCGACCACGGCGACGGTGGTGACCGAGCTCCTCAACGAAACCCCCGACGAAACCCCAGCTCATCACATGCGGACCAGTTCCCACCCTAGCTCGGTACGGTCCCCCTATGGATGGCGAACAGATCAGGGCCCGGCTGGCCGGCGCTCGGCTGTACCTGTGCACCGACGCCCGGACCGACCGGGGCGACCTCGCCGAGTTCGCCGACGCCGCGCTGGCCGGCGGCGTGGACATCATCCAGCTGAGAGACAAGGGCCTGGAGGCGCGCCCCGCGCTCGCGGCCCTGGAGGTGCTCGCCGGCGCGTGCCGGCGGCACGACGCGCTGCTGGCGGTGAACGACCGGGCCGACGTCGCGCTGGCCGCCGGTGCGCAGGTGCTGCACCTGGGCCAGGACGACCTGCCGGTCAGCTGGGCGCGCCGGGTGCTCGGCGACGAGGTGGTGATCGGCCTTTCCACACACGATCCCGCGCAGGCCGCCGACGCCGCCACGCGGCGCGGAGTGGACTACTTCTGCACCGGCCCGTGCTGGCCCACCCCGACCAAGCCTGGTCGCCCGGCCGCCGGGCTGGACCTGGTGCGGAGTACCAGAGCGCGCACCGGAGCCATCCGTCCCTGGTTCGCCATCGGCGGTATCGACTCCACCCAACGGCTGGAGCAGGTGCGCTCCGCCGGCGCGGACCGCGTGGTGGTGGTGCGGGCGATCACCGAGGCGGCGGACCCTCAGGCGGCGGCCACCGCCTTCGCGCGGCGCCTGTGCTCATCGCGCTAGCGACTCGTCCCGGGAAGCCTCGCCCGTGATGAGGGTGAGCCGGTAGGTGGACAGCATCTCCTGGATCGGCTGGAAGTAGGTCTGCCCGCCAAGCAGGCAACCGCCGGTCCCGCCGGAGAGCATGCCCAACGCCTGAGTGCCGCTCATGAAGGGCCCACCGGAGTCGCCGGCCTCGGCGCAGACATCGGTTCCGGTGAGCCCCTGGACGACGTTGCCGTCTCCGTAGTTCACGGTCTCGTCGACGGAGCGTACCCGGCCGCAGTGGTGCCCGGTGGTGGAACCGGACAGGCACACCTCCTCACCCACCGCGGCTGGTGCGTCGCCGGTCACGGGGAGGGAGCCATTGTCGGTGTCGACGTCGTGGGTCTGCTCCCAGGACGGCGACGCCACCTCCACCAGGCCGAAGTCGTGACCGGGGAACGAGGTTGTGGCGACCGGGCCGATGATGCCGCCGTCCGGCCCCGACCAGGTGCCACCCAGCTTGGTGCAGTGCCCGGCGGTGATGACGTAGCGGGTGCGGCCCTTGACGGCGTTGAAACCGACCGAGCAGCGGCCCCCCGAGCTGGTGGTGATCGTATCGCCCCCGCGCAGGTCGGCCAGCGGTACCGGGCGGGCGTTGACGTGTTCGATGCGCACCTTGCCCTGACCCGCCGCGAAGGCCCTTGCGGCCGCGTCGTCCGTGGCCGATACCACGACGGAGTCGCCGGCCGGGTCGATATACCAGGCGGTCACCGAGCTCGGGACGCTGCCGGACCGGGAGTCCAGCACCGCCATCACCCCCCGCAGCGGCAGCAGGTCCCGGGCGGCCAACCGCGGCGCAGCGCTGACCGGCTGCAAGCTGACCGGCTCCGGGGATGCCGGCGCAGCCGACGCGGGTAGCGCGACGCCCACGCTGAGCAGCAAACCGCTGAGCAGCAAACCCACGGCGGCGGCCAGCACGTGAGGGCAGCTTCGGACGAGCACGGATCGGACCCTCTCGTGCAGTAGGTGACCCCAGCTAGCTCCCCGACGGTTGCTCCACGCTACCGACCGGTCACGCAATGGTGAAGACACCATTCGGTGGGACCCGGTAGCTCATACGGTGGGTGTCCGTTTCACTACTGGTAGTGGACATCCGATGGGTGTCCCGCTCTCGACCGCGTGCCCGCTCAGCAGAGTTGCGGCGCTGTGGGACCGGGCTTAGTTTAGTTGTATGCAGCAACCAATATCGTTGTCGCGACGGGCTCGGGCCTGGGCGGGTACCACCGGTCCACGCTACAAGTGGGTCGCGTTGTCGAACACCACGCTCGGAGTGTTGATAGCCACGATCAACGCCTCGATCCTGCTGATCGCGCTGCCGGACATCTTCAGGGGTGTGAAGATCAATCCACTGGCGCCGGAGAACGCCGGCCTGCTGCTGTGGTTGATCATGGGTTACATGGTGGTCACCGCGGTGCTGGTGGTCAGCTTCGGCCGGCTGGGCGACATGGTCGGGCGGGTCCGGATGTACAACGCGGGCTTCGCGGTGTTCACGGTGTTCTCCCTGCTGCTGTCGGTGACGTGGATGCAGGGCACCGAGGGTGTGCTGTGGATGATCATCATGCGGGTGCTGCAGGGCGTCGGGGGCGCGATGCTGATGGCGAACTCCAACGCGATCATCACCGACGCGTTCCCGGTCGAGCAGCGGGGGCTGGCGCTGGGGCTCAACCAGGTCGCCGGGATCACCGGCTCGTTCCTCGGGCTGGTTCTGGGCGGGTTGCTCGCACCGCTGGAGTGGCATCTGGTGTTCCTGGTCTCGGTGCCCTTCGGGGTATTCGGCACGTTCTGGGCGTACTGGAAGCTGCGCGACACCGGCATCCGGCAGCCCGGGCGGCTGGACTGGTGGGGCAACCTGACCTTCGCCGTCGGCCTGGTCGCGGTGATGGTGGGCATCACCTACGGCATCCAGCCCTATAGCGGTCACACGACGGGATGGACGAGCCCGCGGGTGCTGGCCGCGCTGACCGGTGGCGTGGTCATGTTGATGATCTTCTGCGTGGTGGAGACCCGGGTCGCCGAGCCGATGTTCCAGCTGCGGCTGTTCCGCATCCGGGCGTTCACCGCAGGGAACCTGGCCAGCCTGCTGTCAGGGCTGGGCCGCGGCGGGCTGATGTTCATCCTGATCATCTGGCTGCAGGGCATCTGGCTACCCCAGCACGGCTACGGTTTCGAGTCCACGCCGTTGTGGGCGGGCATCTACATGCTGCCGCTCACCGTCGGGTTCCTGGTCGCCGGGCCGGTATCGGGGTGGTTGTCCGACCGCTTCGGAGCGCGCGCGTTCGCCACTGGTGGGATGCTCGTGGCCGCCGCCGGCTTCGGATGGCTGGCCTGCGTGCCGGTGAACTTCAGCTACTGGGAGTTCGCGCTGGTCCTGCTGCTCAACGGGATCGGAATGGGGCTGTTCGCCGCGCCCAACAGGGCAGCGATCATGAACAGCCTGCCGCCCCACCAACGCGGAGTGGGCGCGGGGATGAGCACCACGTTCCAGAACTCGGCGATGGTGCTGTCGATCGGGGTGTTCTTCAGCCTGATGATCCTCGGCTTGGCCCGGACCCTGCCGCATGCGCTGACCAGCGGACTTCTCGCCCAGGGCGTGCCTGCCGCTGACGCGGCCCGGCTCGCCGCCCTGCCCCCGGTGACGGTGCTCTTCGCCTCGCTGCTGGGCTACAACCCGGTCCAGACCCTGCTGGGCCCGACCGTGCTCGGGCACCTTCCGGCCAGCAACGCCGCGTACCTCACCGGTCAGGGCTTCTTCCCCGCGTTGATCTCCGGGCCGTTCTCCGACGGACTGGCGGTCGCCTTCGTCTTCGCCATCGCCGCCTGCCTCATCGCCGCCGTCGCCTCCTGTCTGCGCGGCGGCAGATACGTGTACACCGAGCGGCCCGCAGACCAGGTCAGCGCCACCGCAGCAGCAGCCACCAGCGAGGCGGAAGAGGACCGGGAGCTCACCCGTGACCGGCTGACGACCCGGTGACGACGACCGAACGGAGCCGCGGGTGCATCCGGGGCAGCACATCGCACGCGACGCTAGGGTCGCGCGCATGAGGAGCCACCCGCGGGTGCAGCAGGCGGTGATCTTGGCCGGTGGCCAGGGGTCGCGGCTCAAGCCGTACACCGACACCCGTCCCAAGCCGATGGTCGAGATCGCCGGGCGCTGCATCATCGACCATCAGCTGGAGTGGCTGGCCGAGGCCGGGGTCACCGACGTGGTGGTCTCCGCCGGGCACCTGCACGAGGTCCTGACCGAGCACCTGAGCGCCACAACGCGGCCGACGCGGGTCACCACGGTGGTCGAGGAGCGGCCGTTGGGGCGGGGCGGCGGGCTGAAGTACGCCGGCAGACACCTGCCCGCACCGGATGAGGCCTGGTATGGGCTCAACGGTGACATCTGGACGCGGTTCGACCTCGGCGCGATGGCGGCCTATCACGCGCAGCGGGAGGTGGTGGCCACGATCGGGCTGGCCCGACCGCGGATCCCCTGGGGCGTGGTCGACGTCGACGAGGGGGGGCGGGTGACCGACTTCGTCGAGGCCCCACCCTCGCCGTATCCGGTCAACGGCGGCGTCTACGTGTTCGCCGCGGAGATCATGGATCTGCTGCCCGACACGGGCGACCACGAGCGCTCCACGTTCCCGCTGCTGGCCAGGCAGCGCCGGCTGGCCGGGTTCCCGATCGAGGGCTACTGGCGGGCCATCGACACCGCCAAGGACATCCGGGAGGCCGCCAGGGATCTCGGCGGCGCATAGCGGTGGCGACTGGGCGGGGTGGCTCGCGCGACTGGGCGCCGATGCTCGCGCGGCCGCACCTCGCGAGCATCCGCGCTACCGCGCTACCGCGCTCCGGCGCTCCCGGCGGCAAGGGCAAGCAGGTCTCGGACCGCGCTGGCGCTGTCGGCATCCAACGCCAGCGCGCCGAGCTCGGCGGCGGCGGCGCTGTTCAGGGCGCGCACGGCCTGCTTGACCGCAGGGATCACCGTGGGGACGACGCTGAGCTCACGGACGCCGAGACCGACGAGCAACGCGGCGGCCCGCTCGGCTGCGGCCATCTCCCCGCAGACCGCGACCGGCACCCGTCCGGCGGCACCCTTGCAGACCGCGTCGACCAGGCGCAGCACGCCGGGATCGAGTGGGTCACCGAGCTCGGCCACGGCGGCGTTGCCGCGTTCGGCGGCGAGCGCATACTGGGTGAGGTCGTTCGTGCCGATGCTGAAGAAGTCCACGTGCGGAGTGAAGGCGGACGCCTTGAGGGCCGCCGCCGGCACCTCGACCATGATCCCGACCCGGAGGCCGGCCGGGCGGGCGCGGCCGTCCCGGTCGATCGCATCGTCGAGAAGGCTCCGGGCGCGCCGGAGCTCGTCCAGGGTGCTGATCATGGGGAACATCACGCTCACCGGTAGGTCGCGCGCGACGCGCACCATCGCGAGCAGTTGGTCGGTGAGCAGGCTCGGGCGAGCCAGTGACAGGCGGATACCGCGCACACCGAGGAACGGGTTGGCCTGCGGAGGCATCGGAAGGTAGCTCAGGGGCTTGTCCCCACCGGCGTCGAGCGTGCGCAAGGTGATCCGCCGCCCGCCGAGATGCCCCGCGACAGCGCGGTACACGGCTTCCTGCTCCTCGACGCCGGGTGCCTGCGGGCGACCGAGGAAGAGGAGCTCGGTACGGACCAGGCCGACCAGGTCGGCACCGTGCTCGGCCGCGACGTGCGCGTCCTGCTCGGTGCTGATGTTGGCGCCGACGAGCACGCGGACGCCATCGCTGGTGGCGGCGGGTGCGGCCGCGTGCGGGCGCGCGTGGCGCGCTCGCTGGAGCGCCGCGGTGGCGCGGGCGCGAAAGGCCTCCAGGACATCGGCGGGCGGATCGATGACGAACCCGCCGCGGGTCCCGTCCACCGCGACCGGTGTGCCCTCGGCGATGTCGAGCACGGCGGGCCCGGCCGCGACGACGGCCGGGATGCCTTTGGCCCGCAGCAGGACCGCGCTGTGCGCGGTGGGGCTGCCGAAAGCCAGCAGCACGGCGGTGACCCGGGCCGGGTCGAGCCCGGCGACCTCCGCCGGGGTGAGGTCGGCACGGATGAGCACGCCCACCGGCGCCCCCACCGGTGTCGCGGTGCCGCCGGCCGCACCGAGCAGCTCGCGCAGCACCTGGTCACAGACCGCCCGGACATCGGCGGCGCGCCCCCGCAGGTACGGGTCGCCGATCGCGGCCAGCTCCTCGGCGACCCGGGTGAGGGCACCGGACCAGGCGGGTGCGGCGGCCCGCCCGCCGGCTATCAGGGAGTGGACCTCCGCGCGCAGGGCGGGGTCCTCGAGCAGCAGCAGGTGGGCGTCGATGATCGCCGCGGCGGCGTCCCCCAGCTCGCGGGCCGCGCGAGCCCGCACCCGCCGCAGGTCGTCGTGGACGGCGGCGAGGGCCTCCCCGAGACGACGCGACTCCGCCGCCGGGTCGTCGGTGCGGGCGTCCGGGACATCGGGCAGCGCGAGCCACCAGTGCCTCGCGGGACCGATACCGATGCCGGGAGACGCGGGCAGTGGTGACCGGCCGACGGCCACATCGTCGTCCGGTGTCTCGTCGAAGCCGCGAGCGGCGAGGCTGAGCAGGCGCTCCAGGGTCTCCCGCGCCTGGTCTCCACGGACCCGGATCTCCACGTCGTGTCCGCGCAGCGCACCGAGCGTGGTGATCTTCGACAGGCTCGACGCGGGCACCCATGCCGAGCCTGTGGTGCGGTTGCGCAGCTGGACCCGCTGCCGGCGGGTCCGCACCTCATGGACGATTCGAGCGGCGGGGCGGACGTGCAGCCCGTGCGGGCTCAGCACGGTGAAGGCACCGACGAGTTCACGGGCGGTCGGTACCCACTCATCCGGTGGGTGGTCGGCCACACCGACGCCGGCCAGCAGCTCGGTCTTGCCGGCCAGCGCGCCCGCCGCCTCGGCCGCCACGTCCTGCCGGGTGGCGCCACCCGCGGCGGCGACCGCCGCGACGAGGAGGCCCTCGAGCAGCGGCGCGGGGCACAGCACCACCCTGGCGCGGGCGTCCTCGTCGAGCAGGTCGAGCGCGAGCTGCGCGGAGAGCACGGCGCTGCCGAGATCCATCAGGACCACGACGCCCGCCCCGGTGTCGGCGGCAGTGATGGCGTGGACCACCTGCGCGGCGTCGGTACCGGACGTGGTGTCATCGAGGCCGGCGGCGGTGATGATCCGCGCCTGCGTGCCGTGCACCATCTCCTGCGCCAGCGCGACCGCGGCCCGCGCGAGAGCACGACTGTGGCAGACGACGACGATGCCGACCACCGCGCTCATCCCGGCACGTCCGCGAACGCCGTGGCGGCCGCCGCGATGAGCAGCGCGGCCGACGTCGCGCCGGGATCCTGGTGGCCGACGCTGCGCTCGCCCAGAAAGCTCGCGCGACCCCTGCGGGCGAGCATCGGCGTGGTCGCGTCACGACCGGCCCGCGCGGCGAGGGCCGCGCCGCGCAGCGCAGCGCCGAGCCCGGCGCCGCCGGCTAGCGCGACGTCCAGCGCATCGACGGCGGGGGCCAGCGCGTCGACCATCGTCTTGTCCCCCGCCACCGCCTTGCCCCGCCGGCGCACCCCCTCCAGACCAGCTCGCAACGCCTGGGCGAACGCCGGCCCCTCCAGGGAGCGCTGCTGTCCCGCCGCGGTCGCCATGCGCAGGAAGAAGGTGCCGTACAACGCGCCGCTGGCGCCACCCACCGCGCTCATCAGAGTCGTTCCGACATCCCTGAGCAGCACCGAGACGTGCGACGGAGGATGGCGCTCCAGCTCCGCGACCACCACCGCGAGGCCGCGGTCCATGTTGATGCCGTGGTCAGCGTCGCCGATGGCCGAGTCGAGCCGGGTGAGGAGGTCCCGGTTCGCCGCGACGGCACGGCGGAACTCGCGAACCCACCGGGTCAGCGACGCCGCGTCCACCGTCTGGCCCATCTCAGAGCCCCCAGCGCAGGGCCGGGGTGCGCACCGGCGCGTCCCACAGTCGCAGCAGGTCATCGTCGGTCCGGAGCAGGGTGACCGAGCACCCGGCCATCTCCAGGCTGGTGATGTAGGACCCGACCAGCGAGCGCGCGATCCGCACCCCGGCCCGCTGGAGGACTCTCGCCACCTCGTGGTACATCAGGTAGAGCTCGATCAGCGGAGTACCGCCCAGCCCGTTGACGAAGGCGATCACACCATCGCCACCGGTGAAGTCGAGGTCGGCGAGGATCGGGTCGATCAGATACTCGGCCACCCGGCTCGCGGGGGCGAGCGGTAGCCGTTCCCGGCCCGGCTCGCCGTGGATGCCGATACCGACTTCCATGTCGGTCTCCGGTAGCTCGAAGGTCGGCCGGCCGACGGCCGGCACCGTGCCCGAGGTCAAGGCGACTCCCATGCTCCGGCCACCGGCGTTGACCCGCCGGGCGACGTCGGTGACCTCGGTGAGACCACGACCCCGCTCGGCCGCCGCGCCGGCGATCTTCTCCACCAGCACCGTGAGACCGACTCCGCGCCGCCCGACGGTATGCGGGCGCTCCCGCACCGCCACGTCGTCATCGACCACGACCGAGGTGACTTCGACCCCCGACTCGGCCGCGAGCTCGGCAGCCATCTCGAAGCTCATGACATCGCCGGGGTAGTTCTTGACGATGTGCAGCACCCCGGACCCCGCGTCGACGGCCCTCGTCGCCCGGAGCACCTGGTCGGGTACCGGCGAGGTGAACACCTCGCCAGCGCAGGCCGCGTCGAGCATCCCCACGCCGACGAACCCACCGTGCAGTGGCTCGTGGCCCGAGCCACCCCCGGAGACCACCCCGACCTTCCCCCGCACCGGGGCGCTGACCCGGTAGATGATCTTGTTATGCTGGTCGACGCGCAGCTCGGGGTGGGCCTCGGCCATCCCGAGCAGCGCCTCGGAGACGACGTGGGCGGGATCGTTGATGAGCTTCTTCATAGTGATCATGACCTTACCGGCTCGGTCCGCGCCGGCGTGGTCCGCGCCGGTTCGACCACCGCCGCGCGGTCCCGACCGGCGAGATACGGTGGTGCCGGTAGGCCCGTCCCGATCTGCTGCTGAGGATCTCCATGACGACGACCTCGGACACCGCCCGGCTCCTGCACGACCTCGAGCCGGTGGTCACCGAGAACCTCGACCGGCACCTGGCCGCCGCCAAGGAGTGGATGCCGCACGAGTACGTCCCGTGGAGCCTGGGCCGCGACTACGCCGGCCTCGGCGGACAGCCCTGGGACCCCGAGCAGTCGCGGCTGTCACCGATCGCCCGGACCGCGCTGGAGGTCAACCTCCTCACCGAGGACAACCTGCCCAGCTACCACCGGGAGATCGGGCGCACGTTCGGGCGCGACGGCGCCTGGGGTACCTGGGTGCACCGCTGGACCGCCGAGGAGGGCCGGCATGCGTACTGCATCCGCGACTACCTCCTGGTGACCCGAGGGGTCGACCCGGTGGAGCTGGAGCGGGCCCGGATGCAGGTCATGCAGACCGGCTACGACACCCAGGAGGCGCCGCTGCTGCGTGTCCTGGCCTACGTGTCCTTCCAGGAGCTCGCCACCCGCATCTCCCATCGCAACACCGGCCGCCATGCCGGCGACCCCGTCGCCGAACGACTCCTCACCCGCGTCTCCACCGACGAGAACCTGCACATGGTCTTCTACCGCAACCTCGTCAAAGCCGCCCTCGACGTCTGCCCCGGCCCCACCCTGCGCGCTATCACCGACGAGGTCGTCGACTTCCAGATGCCGGGCGTCGTCATCCCCGGCTTCGCCCGCAAGGCCGCGCAGATCGCCCGGGCCGGCATCTACGACCTGCGCATCCACCACGACGAGGTGATCTGGCCGCTGCTGCGCCAGTGGGGCGTGTTCGACCTGGCCGGCCTCGACGCGGAGGGCGAGAAGGCCCGCGTCGAGCTGGCCGGGTTCCTCACCCGGCTCGACGGGCAGGCCAGCCGGTTCGCCGAGCGCCGCGCCGCGGCCCATGAGCGGTCAGCCCGGAGTCTCCCGGCGTCGGGCTGAGCGCAGCTGGTCCAGCTCGGCGGCCAGCTCCGGCGTCGGAGCGGTGCCCCCCAGGTGCGCCGGCACCCACCAGGGATCGTCGCCGGGCCCTTCCGGGTAGCGCGCGCGGGTCGCCTCGAGCAGCCCGTTCATCACCCCGACCAGCGCGGCATCGGCCGCCGGCCCGCGCTCGGGCCGCAGCGGTGCCCCGATGGTGATGCTGATCGGGGTATGCCGCGCGGCGCGGACGGTGGGCTTGCGCCCCTTGGTCCACACCCGCTGGCTGCCCCACAGCGTCATGGGGATCAGCGGCACGCCCGCGGCACGCGCCATCCGGGTGGCGCCGGACTTGAACTCCTTCAGGCAGAAGCTGCGGCTGATCGTCGCCTCGGGGAAGACCCCCACCAGCTCGCCCGCCCGCAGCGCCTCGACCGCGAGGCGGAAGGCGCCCGCCCCCGCCGCGCGGTCGACCGGAATGTGGTGCATGGCGCGCATCAGCGGTCCCATCACCCGATGCGCGAACACCTCCTGCTTGGCCATGAAGCGCACGAACCGTCCATGCTCACGCCAGAACGGGAAGGCGGCGAGCGCGAAGTCGAGGTACCCGGTGTGGTTCATCACCACCACACCGCCCCCGGAGGCCGGGACGTGCTGCTGCCCGGAGATGTCGATCCGCAGGTCCAACACCCGGAACAGACCCGCGGCGGCATGGGCCACGCATCGGTACGCCCCATCGGCCACCGGCTCACGCTACCGGCGCAGTCCGGCGGATGGCCTGGTGGCGCCATGCCTGCTAGCATGCAGGCATGGCGCAGGTGAGCTGGCGTGCTCCGGAGGAGCTCCTCGACCGGGTGCGCCGCGCCGCCCATCAGCGCGGCAGCAGCATCAACGAGTTCGTGACTCGGGTGCTCGATGCCGCCACCGACCCGGAGCTCACCGACGACGAGTCACTCCGGGTCCGTGAACGGCTGGCCGCCGCAGGCCTGCTTGCGCCGGTCGGCCCGCCCCGGCCCAGACCGGACGAGGAGGACCTGGCCGGTGCGCGACATCGCGCCGGCCGGGGCCACCAGCTCGCGGACCTGGTCCGCGACGGCCGCGAGTGATGGTTTTCGCCGACTCCTCCGCTCTCGTGAAGCTCTACTCCGACGAGCAGGACCACCAGGTGGTACGCGGGCTGGGCAGTCTCGTCGTGTCGGCGTTGGCCAGGGCGGAGGTACCGGCCGCGATCTGGCGCAAGCATCGGATGGGTGAGCTCGAGCCGGCAGACGCCGCCGTCCTCGTCGCCGCCTTCGAGGCCGACTACCACGGTTCCGCGCGGGAACAGCCTCGCTTCGGCGTGGTCGCCGCGACCACAACCGTGCTCGACGCCGCCGCCGCACTGACCGGGGTGCACGGCCTGCGAGCCTACGACGCGATCCAGCTCGCCAGCGCGAAAGCCGCCGCAGACGCCATACCGGACTGCCGCACGGTAGCGGCCTTCGAGGGCACGCTCCGTACGGCGGCAGCGAAAGAGGGCTTCGCGCTGCTCCCGGGCTGAAGCACCGCCGTCGCCCCCGAGATGGCGGACCACCCCGCGCCGGGTGCTGCTTGATGTCACCGTGGTTCTCCACGCCCATCATGAGGAGGTGCACGTGCGGATGCGCCGAGGCCGACTCCTCCTCGTGGCCTTCGCGATGGCCCTCGGGTTACTCCCGGCGGACTGTGCTCCCTCAACCCCTGCGCTGACGTGGTCCGATGAGTTCACTGGGCCTGCCGGCGCGTCCCCCGACCAGAGCAGGTGGCGCCACGAGACCGGAGGCACGGGGTGGGGCAACAACGAGCTGGAGTACTACACCGACAACGCCGACAACGCCGTCCTCGACGGCGACGGCCACCTCGTGATCACAGTGCGACGTGCCGACCCGAGCCGCTCCTGCTGGTACGGGGCCTGCCGCTTCACGTCGGCGCGGTTGACCACCTACCAGAGGTTCAGCCAGGAGTACGGCCGGTTCGAGGCACGAACCAAGCTCCCTGAGGGCGCGGGCGTCTGGCCGGCTTTCTGGCTACTCGGTGACGACATCAACGATGTCGGGTATCCCGAATGCGGAGAGATCGACATCATGGAGAATCTCGGCCAGCAGCCGCGGACGGTCCGCGGTTCCCTCCATGGCCCCGGCTACTACGCGTCGGGCAGCTACACTCTGCCTGGGCCGCGAACTCTCGCTGAGGACTTCCACGTGTTCGCGGTCGACTGGTCCCCGACCTCGGTGAGCTTCTCGGTGGACGGGCACATCTACCAGACGCGGAACCGAGCGGACGGCAACCGGGGATGGGTTTTCGACCACCCTTTCTCCATCCTGCTGAACGTCGCGGTGGGTGGTGACTTCCCAGGCCCCCCCAACGACGCGACGCGGTTCCCGCAACACATGGTGGTCGACTACGTCCGGGTCTATGCGCCGTCGGGAACGGCAACGCCCACCCGACCGTGACCAGCGGGGCGGGTGGGTCGCGGGACCCGTCTCGTCGAGCTGGACGTCCGGGTTGAGCACGTGTCCCAGGCTTTCCGACCGGCACCGCCCCCGCCGCCGGCGTGCGCGGCAGATCCGCGACCATGTGCTCGTGAGCGACATCGTGTTCGTGAGCGACATCGTGGCGGCCGGTCCGGCCGCAGCCGGTGCCGCCGAGCCGCCGCACGGCGAGGACGACGTCGGAACCGCCCTGTCGCGACCCGGGCGCCGACACCGCTGGTGGACCACCGCGCTTGTCGCGGTGGCCACCTCGGCCGGGCTGATCACGGCCGGCTGCGGCGGAGCGCCCGGTCCGGTGGTCGTGCCTACCCAGCTGCCCACCTCCGGCGTGGCCGGGCCGCCCCGGCCCGACCACGTGGTCGTGGTCGTCATGGAGAACCACAGCCTCGACCAGGTGGTGGGCAACCCGGACGCCCCTTACCTCAACCAGCTCATCAGCGAGGGGGCGCTGTTCACCGAGGCCTCGGCGATCACCCACCCCAGCCAGCCGAACTACCTGGCCCTGTTCTCCGGGGACACCCAGGGGGTGACCGACGACGGCTGCCCCTACTCCTTCGCCACTCCCAACCTGGGCCGCCAGCTGCTCGACGCACGCCTGGAGTTCGCGCTCTACGCCGAAGGTCTGCCCGCTGCGGGCGACCCCCTGTGCAGCGGCGGCGAGTACGCCCGCAAGCACAACCCGGTACCCGACTTCACCAACCTCCCGGGCCGGCTCTCCCAGCCGTTCACCGCCTTCGGGCCCGACTACGCCGCCCTGCCGCAGGTGTCGTTCGTCGTCCCGAACCTCTGCCACGACATGCATGACTGTCCCGTCGCGGCCGGCGACGTCTGGCTGCGCGCCAACCTTGACGGCTACCGGCGCTGGGCCGCCACCCACCGAAGCCTGCTGGTGGTCACCTGGGACGAGGCGGAGGGGAGCTCCGCGGTCAACCGGATCCCGCTCGTCATGACCGGGCAGATGGTCAGGCCAGGGCGTTACGCTGAGCCGGTCGACCACTACCGGGTGCTGCGCACCCTGGAGGACATGGTCGGCCTCGGCCACATCGGGCACGCCATCCCGCGCACCCCGATTCTCGACACCTGGCTCGGCAGTTAGCGGGCGGCGGGCGCTCGCCTGGCAGGCTTGACACGTGCCAGACCAGCGAGACACCTACACTCACGGCCACCACGACAGCGTGCTGCGGTCGCACCGCCGGCGGACGGTGGACAACTCCGCCGCATACCTCGTCCCGTACCTGCGGCCGGGCCTGCGGGTGCTGGACGTCGGCTGTGGTCCGGGCACCATCACCCTCGACCTCGCCCGGAGGGTCGCACCTGGCGTCGTGGTGGGTATCGACAACGATCTCGCGCCGCTCGGGGAGGCCCGCGCCGAGGCGCGGCGCCACGGCGTGTCCAACGTCTCCTTCGCGGTAGCCGACGTGTACAAGCTCGACCTCGCAACGGTCGAACCGTCGATCGACGCAACGGTCGAGCCGTCGATCGACTCAGACGACGCGTTCGACGTCGTCCATGCCCATCAGGTTCTGCAGCACCTTTCGGAGCCGGTCGCGGCGCTGCGCGAGATGCGGCGGGTATGCAGACCAGGTGGGGTCGTCGCCGCCAGGGACGTCGACTGCGCGGCGATGGCGTGGTACCCGCCGCAGGCCGGCCTGGACCACTGGCTGGAGCTGTACCGGCGGGTCGCCCGCGACAACCGGGGTGAGCCCGACGCGGGACGACGCCTGCTGGCCTGGGCTCGGGCAGCCGGGTTCAGCGAGATCACCTGTTCGGCGACGACCTGGTGCTTCGCCACGCCGGAGGAACGCGCGTGGTGGGGCAGCCTGTGGGCGGACCGCGTCACCAGCTCCGCACTCGCGGCGCAAGCCGTGGACCGCAACCACGCCACCCGCGACGACCTCGAGCACATCGCGCTCGCCTGGCGCCGATGGGCCGAACACGACGACGGCTGGTTCGCCGCCCTCCACGGCGAAGTGCTGTGCTTCCCCTGACCCCCTCCCCGCATTCAGCGGGCTCAGCGGGGTTATGGAGCACCGAGTAACCCCGCTGAGCCCGCTGAATGCGGGGAGGGGGCAGGGGGAGCGAGCGGGAGGAGGAGCCGTGGGTGCGGGCGGTGTTGCCCCGGTAGGCGGAATGCCGCCGCAGGCGTCGTCGACCCGGAACCAGGCCTGCCCGTCGCGGGCTCCGGCGGCGACCATGCCGCTCAACCACTGCGTCTGCCGCCCGATGCGCTGCGCGTACTGGGCGACCTCGGCCGGATCGGCCACCACGCGGTCGGCCAGTGCCTCGGTCATCGCGCGGATCCCGGCCGGCGGGGTGCGCACGTCATGGCTGACCCAGGCGACCAGTTCGCGCCGCGCCGACTCGGCCGCGCGGTCCCGGGCGCGGCCCTCCCGCTGCCAGGTCAGCTCCTGCTCGATGCCCCGACCGGCGAAGGGACCGGGCCCGGCGCAGCACCGAGGAGACCCGCAGCACGAGTTCGCGGGGGCTGAACAGCTTGGCGATGTAGTCGTCCGAGCCCATCTCCAGACCGAGAATGCGGTCCTCCTCCCCCAGGGCGGTGAGCATGACGATCGGCACCGGGCCCGCAACAGCCGGCACACCTCCATCCCGGACAGGCCGGGCAGCATGAGATCGAGGACCACCAGGTCGGGTGGGGTGGCCTGGGCCGCGAGCAGCGCGTCCGCACCGTCCCGGCGACCGTGACCTGGTGGCCGGCCTGGCTGAGGTAACGGCCGATCACGTCCCGCACCAGCACTCGTCATCGACGACGAGCACCGCACCGGCCGCGCTCATGACGCGCCTCACCGCGCACCCCTGCCGCGGTGGGCCGCGCCGTGGTGGGTCATGGCCACGCGCACCGCCAGGGTGGCCGCAGAGATCGCGAAGAGCACCGCCGTCACGGCGAGCCAGCGGGCCAGGAACGGCTGCGCCGACAGACCCGACGCCGCATGGTAGGCGGGCTCGGGCACCCGCAGGATCAACGGAGACCACACCAACAACAACAACCCGGAGACCACCGAAGGCACGCGCAGGTAGTTCAGCCACCGCACACCGGCCACCGTGGCCCATGCCGGGTGGCGGCGCAGCAGCATCACCACTGCGGCGTCCAGTCCCGCGTAGAGCGGGAAGAGCACCAGGTCGTGGACGACGGCGCTGCCGACGAACCACGCGCCGATACCGACCGAGTTGCCGGCCAGCAACCGGATCCCGGCGTAGCCGGCGACGACGAAGCCGGCCAGCAGCGCCAGCGGTAGGGCTCGATCTCGGGCGGGCACGGCGCGGCGGGTCACGGCTGCGACCCCGCAGCCGGCTGGAACGTCATGCGGGACACCCATTTGGTGTTGTGCACGCCGGGCAACGCCGGCACCACCACCCGGGCCGGGAAGCCGTGGTCAGCGGTCAGGTCCACGCCGTTGACCCGCAGCGCGAGCAGGGCGTCGGGCGCCCGTACCTGCCCGGCGGACAGCGTCGCCGAACCGAACCCGCCGCCGCGCTGCAGCGACTCGACGAACAGACTGGTGTCGGGTGCGGCGCCCACCAAGGCGGCGAGATCGGCCAGCCGGACCCCGGTCCAGGTCTGCACGCCGGTGGACCAGCCCTCCACGCAGGCGATCGGCAGCCGGGCAGTGTGCTGCGGCAGGGCGAGCAGCTGGGCGCGGGACAGCGATCTGGACGCCGCGCCTCTCAGGTCCAGCCGCCAGCCATCACCCACCGGACCGATCCCCGCCTCGGTGGCGGTCTTGTTGACCTGGAAGTCCGTCGGTCCGTCGCCCAGATCCTGCCCGCGCGGCGCCAGCAGCGCGGTCGACCGGGCCGCCCCGCCGATGCTCTGGCCCACACTGAGCCCGAGCAGCGCCAGCGCGCCGGCCACGACCATGCCCAGCGCGCCACGCCGCGAGATGGTGGCCGGCGCGGGGTCGGGGGACACCAGGTGATCGGGGTCGGGCTGCTCCGGGGTGGTCGCCGACAGCGGAGTGCGCAGCTCGCGGCGCAGGCTGCGGGACCGCAGCGCGGTGACCATCCGGGGCAGCCGGAACGCCACGTGCACCACGAACGCGGCCATGAACACCCACGCCCCGTAGTAGTGCGCCTGGTAGAAACCGAACGGCCAGGCGTAGTAGTACTGGATGTTCATCACACCGGTGACCAGCTCGAACACCGCGCCGCCGACGAGCAGCAGCAGCGAGGCCCGCTCAACGAGGTGAGTGAGCGAGCGGGCCGGCGGCCACTCGAACAGCTTGGGCAGCACTGACCACAGCTTGGCCAGCACGATCGGGATGAGCACCAGGCCCAGCGTCACGTGCACGCCCTGGTTCACCCAGTACAGCCAGGACGGACCAGCCGGCCAGCCCGGCAGCCAGGAACCGAGCAGCCCCTTGTCCGGCGTGGTGTCGTTACCGGGCGCCAGGTTCGGGTTGTAGGCGGCATAGGAGGCCAGGCCGGTGAGGAACATCAGCGTGATGCCGGGCAGCAGAGCCACGCTGAGCACCGCAGTAAACCACGGGCCGCGCAGCGGACTACGCCAGAACCCAGCCCGGAACGGACCCGGCGGAGGACTCTCCGCTACTTGACGAGCCCACCGGGGCAGCACGGTCATGGCTCCCACGCTAATGCCCCCGCAGGTAACGGGGGCTCACCATCCGCTGACGTAGCGCAGCTCCAGAAAGCAGCGGTCGGCATGGTAGCGCTCCCCGGTCCGCAGCCCGGCCAGGGTGGCGAGCGCGGCGAGCGCCGGCAGCTCGGCGACCGCCCAGGGAAACCAGGGACCGGCGGCCCCGGCGGCTTCCTGGAGCCTGGCGGCCCCCCGCCACAGCCCCGCTCCGGGATGCTCGGCCTCGACCAGCATGGTGCCGCCGCAGCGGAGCAGGGCCGCGCAGCGGCGCAGCAGCCGCACCGGGTCCCCACCGATACCGATGTTACCGTCAGCCAGCAGCACGTGGTGCCACCGCCCCTCACCGGGCAGCGTGGCGAAGACGTCGCGGTGCAGCACAGCGGCGCCGCGGGAGTGACACTGCCGGACCGCCAGCGGCGAGCAGTCCACGCCCAGCGCCGGGACACCTCGCCCAGCCAGCCCGGCCACCAGCCGACCTGGGCCACAGCCCAGATCCACCGTCGGCCCGGTGCAGCGGTCCAACAGCCAACCGTCCTCATCGGCGGCGGGAGCCAGCCAGCGCCGAGGGGCCACCGGCAGTATCCGTCCATCGTCGCCCACGAGCTGGGCGGGCCGGCCGGCCAGGACCGGGTCGAAGACCGCGGTGTGGTCGACGATCACCGGTGGCCCTTCAGCGCAGCCAGAGCGGCGGCGAACCGGCCATCGGGCACGTCGGCGGCCACCGCGGCGGCGTCCGCCCAGGTGTCCACATCGGATAACTCGGGCAGCTCGACCACCCGGGCGCCGGAGATCCGCAGTGCGGCCATCGTCCGCGCCCCGGTGTCCGGACGTGACGTCGGGATATCAGCGATCAGGTCGGCCAGCTCGGGCCGTCGAACGCCTAGAACCCACCAGCCACCATCGGTTGCCGACCCGAGCGCGGCGTCCACGCCGTCTCCGTCGAGGAGATCGAGACACCGGCTGAGCAGTGTGGCATCGACCTGCGGGGTGTCCATCCCGATCTGCAGCACCGGCCGGTGACCGACCACCGCGGCGGTGTCGGCGTACGCGGCGGCGATCCGCCGGCCCAGCGTCGTTCCGCGCTGCGCCAGCACCGTGACGGCCCGCAACCGCTCGGTCAGCGCGGCGGCGTCGACCGCGCGGGCGAGATCGCCGGTCAGCGCCACCACGGGTGTCACGCCGGGCACCGCCAGCACCGTGTCCAGAGTGTCCAGAAAGGCCGCCGCGGCGATCCGGGCGGCCTGGACCGGGGTGGCCGGTGGGCACAGCCGGGTCTTCACCTCTCCCGGCACCGGTGCCTTGGCCAGCACCAGCAGCGCCGCGCGCGAGCCGCTGCGCACCGCGCCCGACGTTTCTTCGCCCCGCACGCACCCGGTGCCCACGACGTGGACAAGCTGCACGACGATCTCCCCTCGCATCAGACGCTGCCGACATCTTCCCCTACGGCGCGTTCCCCAACCCTTCCCTATCGGTGACGCCCGGATGGCCGGCGAAGGGTTCGCAGGATCTCGTCGGCGATCTGGTCGGGGGTCTTCGTCAGGTCGACGGTGAGGCCGGGCTCGTCGGGAGCCAGGGGTTCGAGCGTGGCGTACTGGCTCGCCAGCAGCTCTCGCGGCATGAAGTGACCGCAGCGGGCGGCCAACCGTTGCTCGACCAGCTCATAAGGACCCGCCAGGTGCACTATCCGGACATCTGGACCCGCGCCTCGCAGGATGTCCCGGTAGGCGCGGGTCAGCGCCGAGCAGCTGACCACAGCGCACTCGCCACGGGCGGCTCGCTCGGTGAGCCAACCCGCGATCGCCACCAGCCACGGTGCCCGCAGCGTGTCATCGAGCGGGCACCCGGCGGCCATCCTGGCGATACTCGACACGGGGTGGAAGTCGTCGCCCTCAGCCAGTGCGCAGCCGGTTCGGCCGGCGATCAGCGCCGCCACGGTGCTCTTGCCCGAACCGGACACACCCATCACGACGAGCTGCATCGGCGCCTCCCCTGGCCTGTTCACCCTGAGAATCCTCCGTCGGAGGGAGGCGGACTCCGGTATACCGCTCGTAGCGTGCTGGTATGGCTCAGGCGACCGCTGCATCAGGCGTACCACAGGCAGCCCCCACCACGCGGCCCCAACCGGACCGCAACCTGGCGCTGGACCTGCTTCGGGTCACCGAGGCCGCCGCGATGGCGGCCGGCCGCTGGGTCGGCCGCCGGGACAAGGACGGTGCCGACGCCGCCGCCGTGGCGGCGATGCGGGCGATGATGGGCACCGTCACGATGGACGGCGTCGTCGTCATCGGTGAGGGCGAGAAGGACGAGGCCCCGATGCTCTACAACGGCGAGCGGGTCGGCTCCGGAACCGGGACGCCGTGCGACGTCGCCGTCGACCCGGTCGATGGCACCACGCTCACCTCTAAGGGCATGGGCAACGCGGTATCGGTACTCGCGGTCGCGCCCCGAGGGGCCATGTACGACCCGTCCGCCGTGTTCTACATGGACAAGCTCGTCGCCGGCCCGGACGCCGTCGGTGTCGTCGACATCCGGCAGTCCCCGGAGGAGAACATCGCCGCCTTGGCCCGCGCCAAGGGGTGCGCGCCGGAGGACATCACGGTCTGCATGCTCGAGCGGCCACGGCATGACGAGCTGGCTCGTCGGGTGATCCGTGCCGGGGCGCGGATCAAGTTCATCACCGACGGCGACGTCGCCGCGGCGGTGATGGCCGCGACCGCCGACTCGGGCGTCGACCTGCTGCTCGGGATCGGCGGTACCCCGGAGGGCGTGATCACCGCCTGCGCGATTCAGTGCCTCGGCGGCGTGCTGCAGGGCAGGCTGCACCCCCGCAGCGACGAGGAGAGACGGCGAGCCGACGAAGCCGGCCTCGACCTGGACGCGGTGCTCACGGTCGAGGACCTGGTCAGCGGCGAGGACGCGTTCTTCGTCATGACCGGGATCACCGACGGCGAGCTGCTGCACGGAGTGCGCTACGGACGAGACCGCGCCATCACCGAGTCACTGGTGATGCGCTCACGCAGCGGCACCGTCCGGCAGGTCCGCAGCACCCACCACCTCGACCGACTGGAGCGCTACAGCACCGTGGACTACCGCCATCACTCCGGGGGCGGCCGCTCGGAGAGCAGCACCTAGCGCCGCCCGCGCCGGTGCGCCCTGCCGCCACCTTCAACGCCCGGATACCGCACGTGCCAGCCGTGTTCGTCCGGGCACCGGAAACACTCCAGCAGATGCCTGGACGCGGACACCAGGCGGTTGGCCGTAGCCAGGGTCAGGATAGCCCGGTGATCACAGCGGGGGCACCTGGCCGCCATACTGTACCGCTGATCGATCATGCTGCACCCACTTCGGCAGCGTAGCGCCCGCGAGTCTTCCTCTCACGCCCGTCCCGTTCGCCGCCCCTTGTCGACCGACCGCCGGATCGCGTGAGTCCTCTTGTCCGGCCTCGGGCGTGAACCCCCGGAATTGTCAGGGGTGGGGGCGACAATGGTGACGTGATGCAGACGCGGCTGGACTCACGCAATGTCGCGGCCAGCGCCGGGTTCGGCACCACGAAGCGGCTGCTCGCCGGGATACTGCACCTGTCGGCCACCGAGGCCGGCACCCGCCTCACGCACGCCACCCAGCTCGCCGCCCGCCGCGCGCTGAACGGCGAGGTGCTGCCGCCGACGCTGCTGGAACCGCCGGGTTGCCGCTCATCCCGCGGGACGCGCCCGCGGTCGCGCCTTCAGTCATGGGCCTGCCTCCGTTCGCCGTTCGCCCCGAGGTGGGTGCCGACGAACTGGCCGATCGGGTCATTCTGTCGGTCCTTGCCCGTTGGCTGACCAGGGACGTGTTCGGTGATCACGAACGTTCACCGGGTGGGCGCCGCTGCGATGATGGCGCTATGACCGAGGTGCGTATCGCCCATACCGCTGAGCTGGACACCGCTACCCGCGAGGCGGCCCGGGCCCTCCTCGATGAGGTCTTCGAGGACATGACCGACCACGACTGGGAGCACGCTCTAGGCGGAGTTCACGCCCTGGTGTGGGAGGAGGCCGAGCTGATCGGGCACGCGTCTGTGATCCAGCGGCGGCTGCTGCACGGCGGGCGGGCGCTGCGTACCGGCTATGTCGAAGGCGTCGGGGTGCGCGCGGATCGCCGCAAGCGGGGGCACGGGGCGGCCATGATGGAAGCGCTGGAGCGAGTGGTGCGCGGCGCGTACGACCTGGGCGCGCTGGGCACCAGCGATGAGGCCGCGAAGTTCTACGCGGCGCGCGGCTGGAGGCTGTGGCGGGGGCCGACCTCGGCGCTCACCCCGGTCGGCATCGCGCGCACCGCAGCGGAAGACGGTTGTATCCACGTCCTCCCACTGGCGGTCCCGCTGGATCTGTCCGGCGAGCTCACCTGCGACTGGCGCGACGGCGACCTCTGGTAGACCCGCCCAGCCCGTGGCGGTTCGTGGTCCCCGTACGAAGGCGACGGTCCGTTCACGACGTATCGGCGGGGGGCGAGCGATGATGTAAGGCGGCCAGCATGCGGTTGTAGGCCTGGCGGGCGGCTTCGTCCTCGTCGACGTCGGTGCTGGTTCCGACGGTCGTGCGGTCAGCGTCGGGGGCGGACCCGATGCGGGCCAGTGACTGGCGGCGGGCCGACTCCAGCCAGTCGCCGAGTCGGGCTTGGGACCCGGCAGCGCTCCACTGGGCGACGACCGCGAGCATCAGCAGCATCATCAGGACGTCACCGCCGACCCACATGATCGCTCCGGACAAGCTCTGGTCACCGAGCAGGGACGGTCCCCAACCCGGCCGCATCAGTGCTGTACTGGGGGCCAGCGGTCGCCCGGTGAGCATCAGCGCCACGCCCACCAACGTGTCCGCTCCCATCGCCAGTCCGAGCAGCGCGAACCGGACGATATGCGGGATGGGCCACGGGCTGGCCTCCGAGCCGACCAACGGCAGGAACAACAGGTAACCGCTGAGCAGGTACAGCACCTGCTCGAGGTGGTGCGCCCAGGGCTGGGTCGCCATCAGCTCCGGGAAACCGGTGAGGTGCGTGACCACCAGTACCCCGGTGTACAAGCCCAGCGTCAGTACCGGAAAGGTCAGCCACCGTGCCAGGCGACCGCCGGGGGCCCGGCACCACCCGAGGCGGATCGGTTGACCCCAGATCAGCAACACCGGCACGACCATGATCAGCAACAGATGCTGGATCATGTGCACCCACAGCAGCGCGTGCCCGTACACCTCGATGCCGCTGTGCGCCGCGAGGAGCAGCACCACCACACCCGCCAGCCAGGACGCCGTGGCGCGCGGCGGCCAGCCCGGCCCGGTCGTCCGGGCCCGGCGGCGCACGGCGATCAGGTAACCGGCCACCGCGACCACGGCCGGCACGTCGACGATCGGAGCCGACGTCCAGGTCGTCACAGCGGTGTGCCAGCTCAACGGCGGGATGTCGGGCTCCCCTCTTCCAGGTCAGCTCAGGACCCGATGAGGCGAGCCTAACGCACGGCACCCAACCGAACAGGTGATCCGGATAGTGTCCGCAGACCTCTGCCTTACTATCGCAACTGCGAGGAGGAGGCAGCTATGGGGGCTCACGTGCACTTGCACCAGGTCCAGGTTGAGGTGATACTACTGTCGATCTCGGAAGACGATCGGCTGAGCTGGCGGGTGGCCTACGGCGACCTGCCGGCAGGATGCCGACCCGACGCGCGGGCCCGCGAGCTCGCGGGCCTGGACGACCAGGTACCCGCCGCGACAGTCGTGCACTCGACATCATGGCGGCCTACCCCCGGTGGGCTGATCCTCACCTACGTGGTCGCGCCAGACCCGGACCCCGCCGAGGGGACCGTGTCCGCCGTCCCCGCCGACGCCCGCATCCTCTGCGCCGAGGACGCGGCGGCTCCAACCCCCGCCGCGGTCACCCTCGAGCACGTCCTGGCCCACGCGCTGCGACACCTGTCGCTGGTGGCGCGCACCACCCCGGCCGTGCTGGCGGCTACCGACGCGTACCCGCGGCTGTGGCACGCTGTGGTAACCCACACTCCTGATGTGGCAGGTCAGCTCGTCGGCTCCTGAGCGTGGAGCGTGAGCGAAGGGGTGATGTCCTTTCGTGACGCCCCGGCCGCGGCTGCTCGTCATCATGGGGTCCGGAGAGACCGCCCCGACGATGGCGCGGGTGCATCGCCTGCTCGTGGAGCGCCTCGGCGCTACACCCGTCAGTGCGGTACTCCTCGACAGCCCCTACGGTTTCCAGGAGAACGCCCCGGAGATCTCACGGCGCACCGTCGGCTACTTTCGAAACCTTCGAATTCCCCTCGACGTCGCGTCGTGGCGTACCTCGGGGTGGACGAGCACACCGCCGCCGTGCTCGACCTCGACGCGGACACCGTGACGGTCCTGGGCCGAGGCGCGCTCACGGTCCGCAGGCAGGGGGCGAGCACGCTGTTCACGCCCGGCACCACAGTGCCGATCGATGAGCTTCGGGCGATCGCGGCGGGTGACGAGCCGGCTCCCGGCCCGTCACCCGCGCAGCACCGCGCCGCTGAGACACCGCAGGCGCCACCATCGCTGAGCGCGGAGGCGCAACGGCTGGCGGACGTCTTCAACACCGGACTGGGGTCCCGTGACGTGAACGCGGCGGTCACGGCCGTCCTCGAGCTGGAGCAGGCGATCGTCGACCGGTCGGCCGACACCGAGGAGATGGACGGCACCGAGGGGCCCCGCGCCACGCTGCGCCGGATGGTGACGCGACTGGCCGAGCTCGCCGAGCTCGGCGCGCGGGATCCGCGCCAGACCCTCGCGCCCTTCGTCGAGGCCCTCCTCGAGCTCCGGGAGCACGCCCGCGAACAGGGCTCCTGGACACTCGCCGATACCCTGCGCGACCGCCTCACCACAGCCGGAATCGAAGTCCGCGACACCCCCCGAGGCCCCCTCTGGCTACTCACCGGAAGCGTCGCCGAAACCCGACATGGAGACATATCGGGGCAAATGGGGAGCGGTTCGGCCCGATAAGTCTCCATATCGGCACCGGCACCGGCTGGCGTCGGTGGCGGCGGGTGGGTTGCGAGGGGGGGAAGGGGGTCGCTAGCGTGCGGCGAATGTGGTGGAGCGACAGTCGCTGTGGGCTGCGGTGGGGGTGTCGTCGAGTGTGCGGTCAGGGCGAGGTGAGGTGAGCTGTGCACATCCCTGACGGTTTCGTCTCGCCGGCGGTCGCGGTCACCGGTGCCGCGGTGGCCGTTGCCGGGCTGGGGGTGTGCCTGCGACGCGCGGGCCTCGACCTCAGCGAGCGGCAGCTGCCGCTCGCCGGGCTCGCTGCGGCGTTCTTCCTGGTCCTGGGTGCCCCGATCATCCCCGTTGCGGTAGGCACCGAGGGGCACCTGCTCGGCGGCACCCTGGCCGTGGCGCTGCTCGGGCCGTGGCTGGGCCCGGTGGTGGTCACCGTGGTCACCGTGGTGCAAGCGTTGTTCCTGGGTGATGGCGGGCTGTCCACGCTCGGGGTCAACGTGGTGAACCTGGCTCTGGTGCCGGCTGTGGTCGGTTACCCGGTGCTGCTCGGGCTGCGTCGGCTGCTGCCCCGGTGCTCGACCGGCACGGCGGTGGCCGCCGGAGTCGCCGCCGCGGTGTCGGTGCTCGCCGCGGCGGCGCTGTTCACCGCGGAGTACGCGGTAGGCGGAGCTGCCGGGATCCCGTTGCGCACCGTCGCGTTCTCGACCTTCGGGGTGTATGCGGTGGTCGCGGTCCTGGAGGGGCTGGTCACCGCGCTGGTGGTGCGGGGGCTGCTGGCGGTGCGCGCCGATCTCGTGCAGGTGGCTCCCTGATCAGGACAACTACACCTGATCGATCTCGCGTCCGGCGCCGTCTGCGCCCCGGCGCACCAGGACCACGTTGCAGAACCGGTCACCTGAACGTGACCATCGTCCTCCGGAGGTGACGTCAGAACAGCCACCAGAACTGCGGTAGCGACCGCCGTCGCCACAGCGAACGTCATCAGCCGACGAGACATTCGTGGTTCCTCCGGCAGCGGGGAGTCGAGAGACCTGACCGTGCTGGGCTGGCCTTCCTCCGGTGGTGGAACTGTGCCCATCAGGGCCGAAGCGTGTCCCGGCGCCGCCGGCAGCGCCGGGACGGTCTCCTGCTGGCGAAGCCGTTCGACAGCCCCTCGCGGCTCCGCCAGCCACTCGTCGATGACCGTCAACAGGGCCACCACCTCCTTATTCTTGCCTGCGGCCTCCCCGAGGAGCGGCCGTGACCCGGCACCGAAATCCACGCGCCGGAGGACCGAGATGTCGAGGCCACACCAACCGCAGGACAGCAGCATTGATTGCTGGTATCCCTCAACCACCCATGCACGCGTATCAGCAGCCTGGGCGGCTGCGTCGTCAGCGGACACCAGCAACCGCCGAGCTTCCTCACGATCCTCGGCGACTACCTCCCAGCTCTCCCGGTCACGCTGCTCAATGCCCTTGACGACCTCGGTTCCGAAACGAAGCCGGTCCCCCAGCCGGTTACCCCGGCAGGAGAGTAAGCCCATCAGCACCACGAGGCCGCCGAGGAACAGCGCCGCAACCACCGCGAAAAGGGCGGACTCCAGGATCGACAGCCCGCTGCCCCTGGCCAGATAAGCCACCCGGGCCGCACCGATGACGGCCGTCAACGCCGCCGCGCCGACTAGCAGCGCACCGGCAGACCGCAACTTGCCGTCCGCGGTGTCGATCTGTTTCAGATCCGGCGCCTGTTCGATGATCACCGTGAGGTTGCCGCTTGCTACCCGGTGTACCGCGCGGTTGCGGTCCCGCACGGCATCCCGCCGGTCCGTGCTTTGCCGCTCCTGCCGCCGGTAGTGCCGCACGGTCATCTCAATGGACAGCGTGGTGGCGGCGGTGAGGGCGAAGGCGGCAATCCACTTGCCCAGCATCCTGGCCGAGTCCACCGCAGCCAACTGAAATACCGGCCGCCACAGCAGCACCAGGTCCAACACCGCGAAAACGCTGGCCACCACGACGATCCAGGCGTGCGCCACCGGCTTGTCAAGGTGCCGATTGTCCCCGTCACGCTCTCGATCCGCAGCAAGCACCAGGTCGGACTTGTGTTTCGAGATGACGTCCCGTATCGGGCTCACACCACCGAGGAGGTCCTTGACGTTCTCCTCACGTGCCTTCTGCATGTCTTGCATCGCGTCTTTGGCGACCGCAACCACCTTCAGCGCCTCGGTGGTGCGCTGCAGAGAGCAGTCGTCGTGCGGACGGCACTGCTCGCGCGTCCAGTTCTGACACTCGCTGACCATGGCCGCACAGGAGTTCACGAACAGCACCTCGATAGGGTGACCACCCCACGGCTGACCGGTACCCGGATCAATCACACCGTTGTGGATGGCCGCCGCCGTCGCGAACACGTCGGGGTCGACCTGACCCCGCACAAGCTTAGCCTGCTCGGAGAGCTTCCACTCATCCAGGGCCCGCGACGGCAACTGCTTCCGCGTGGACTGCGGTGGGGCTGCTCCATCGCCCCGGTTGGACCGCGAGAAGAAATTCATCAGGTGACTCCAGTCAGTACAGGCTCAGTCGGATGGAGAGTAACGGACAACGACCACTCGCTGGGCGGCCGAAATCGGCGGAGACTGTGGATCGGCAAGCTCGTCATAACCGAGCCCGTGAATTTTCATCGCGGTGCGGGGAACCCCTTCGAGGAGTTCGGAGATCACCTCAGCACGTTGACTCGAGAGCCGCCGCGCACCGGCCTGGTCACCGACTGCCGCGCAGTAACCGGTCACCTTGACCACACCGGTACGACCACCTCTCATAAAGGCGTCAACGATGCGCTTCACCGCCGCAAGCGCGGCGGCGGGATTACGCAGCGTCGCAGTGTCCGGAAAGAACGCGACCGTGTCGATCCTGATCTCCGGAAAAGGGGCCGACTCCGGTTGACCGGTCAACAGTCTCGGTGTCGGGTCCGGTAAGGGAATGACCCGAGGAACCTCCGAGGAGTGAGCCCACGCGGGCTTGGTCGACGTACCGTGCAGCAGGGGCGCGACGTGCGCATGGAGTCCGCGCATGAGGTGCTCCACAAACGCCTTCCGCCACTCCTCGGAAGCGGGGTTGAGCGCCTCCTGATCCTTTCCCGCTGGTGTCAGCAGGATCGTGTGCAAGTCGACACGGCTCAGGTCAAGTTCACCGAGTGAGCCGGCAAGCAACTCCTCGGCCGCTCGTTGCGGATCGGCCACGGTGAGCTGCGGCACCTTGAGCGGATCCGTTGAGGCTGTCAGTACGGTGGTGGACAACCACACTTCAAGTCGCCCATCGCTGCGGGCGGACTCATCGGCAGCGGCCTGGAGCGCAGCGAACAGCGAAAATCCAGATTCGCCGACGGACGAGTTGGCCACCGCATCCTCGACGGTGTCGAGCCGCTTACTCATGGCGGCCTTCCGCAGCGTCGGGTCGCTCTCCGGAGCGCCGTCGCGCGTCACGCCGAGATCCATCGAGGCAACGTGGGCCGAGCGGCTACCGACCCCATAAACAATAAGGGTACCGACACCGGTACCGGCTAGGTCCTGGATGCGGTCGCGAATCTGGGCCGGGATTCCAGCTGGCGCCCTGGTCGTCTTTTCCGCGATCCACACGAGCCGATGTTCCGGCGGCGGCTCACCGACACCGAGAAAAAAGGCGAATACGACGAGGCCGAGCGCCACAAGGAGAGCACCGGCCACAATCTGGGCGTTACGGGAACCAACCGAGCGCCCAACCGATCCGATTGAGCACCGCAGTCCTCGACGACGGTCGCCGAATTCTCTGGACCGTCGCCTGTGGCTGTGCCGAGCGCTTCTCACGCCAGCCATATCGCCGGCTTGTCGGTCCATGTAACCGTGATGGCCGTCACACACGGTGACGTCTCGGCGACATGGGGTTCTCCTGCCGCGGACAGCTGGTCCCTCCCACTGGCCGACGCGGATCGGTCGCGTGTCAGTCTCAGCCCCCATTCCCCGGCCGCGGCGGCGCGTCATCTCGACGTGCCAGCGTCGACGTTTCGCACGTGGGCGCACGGCTATCGAACCGCCCGCAGGGTCGCCCTCCGGTCGTCGGTGAGTCAATCGTCACCACGGTCCCGGCTGACAGCGGCGCTTCGATCCCCTTCATAGGTCTTGCCGAGGCCTACGCCCTCGCCGCTATTCGCCGGGCGGGCGTGCCGCTGCAGCGCGTCCGCCCGGCGCTGGACCGCCTCCGTGCAGAACTCGGCATCGAGCATGTCCTCGCGTCACGAAGGCTCTTCACCGATGGCGCCGAAGTCCTCTACGACTACGCCGAGGATCACAGCGACACCTCCGAGGCGCGAAGCGCTCGTGAACTTGTCGTCGTGCGTAACGACCAACAAGTCTTCACCGAGACAGTCGAGTCGTACCTGCGCCGGATCGAGGCTCGCGACGACCAGTGGGCGCAGCTCATCCACCTGCCGAAATACCGCCACATTGACGTGGTAGTCGATCCTGACCGAGGAGTACGGCCTACCCCGAGCCGACTTGCTGGACGTTCTGCGTGCCCACACCGAAGCCGCGTACCCAGTAGCAGTCCCAGTAACGACCTGACCTTCTTCATCGACCGGGATCTCGGACGTATTGCGCTGTGACTCCAAGCACCGGCGCCGTCCAGCCGAACGGACCGCACTGATCGACAACGCCGTTCAGACGTTCATCCTGAACGGCCAGTCAACCGCTGCCACACATGTCGACCGGGTCCTCGACAACCTCGCGGCGATCATCGCCGCATGCGCCGAGCCAGGACGATTCGGCTACCGCATCCACCCGAATCGGATCGAACGCCCCGACATCGATCCGTGATCGAGCGCTCGGTGGCTCCGCGACCGCTCGAGGCTGACCGCGCGCGGTTGTGCCGGGTAGGTCAGCTCACCGGCTCGGGCCGGCGGGGCGTGGCGGGGTCGGCCCACACCAGGCGGATCTTCCGGCGCCGGGAGTAGTTCTGCTGGGCGTGTTCGGCCGAGTTAAAACTCACGCGCAGCCCGCCGCTCGCGTGGATGACCTCGACGTGGTTATCGAAGGCTATCCCCAGGCGTGAACGCGGGCGTTGTCCCGCTCGCCATACTCCTCGACCAGCGCGAACACCTGCGGCGCGTCCTCGGTGACGAGCTGGCGCACCTCCCCGGCTTGAACACCTGCTGGAGCTGAGCGGCCGGCCCAACATTTCCCTTCAGATGCTGACGTTCGCGGCCGGTGCGCATCCCGGGATGGAAGGGGCGTTCGCCATCGTCACCCTGCCCGACCTGACGCACGATGTGGGCTACGTGGAGGGCCGGCGGGCTCGATCTACCTGGGGGAGCAGGACGACGTGCGCCGCTGCACTATGCACTTCGCCGTGCTCAGGAGGACTGGGGCGAGTCGGCAGCGCTGGACGGTGGCCGGATCGCGGTGCGGGACAGCAAGCACCCCGGCGGGGCTGTGCTGTTCCTCCCCCGCGGCTGTTCCTCCCCCGCGCCGGACCGGTCGCCTGGATCAGCGCCGTGCGGAACGACGAGCTCACCGACCCGAGCTGACCCGGCCAGACGCTTCGCTGCCCACCGTGGCCGGCTTCGGAGTAGCAGCGGGGGCCGCTGTCAGCTGCGGTTGCGGTGGGGCGGTGGGAGGCGGATGGCGGTCCTTCCGGGTGCTCGCGCGTGCCGAGGAGTGGTCCTGACCACTCGCGTGTGCCGGCGCCTCACCAGATGAGCACCGACCGGCGCGAGACTGACCAGCATGGTGACGGTGAGCCAGACGATGAGGGCGGGCTCGTCGCGGTCCATCGTGAGGGCACTCAGCAGACCGCCGGCGGCGATCGCAGCCCACATCAGGTGCGGACGAAAGATCCGCAGCCGGTCCGAGCTGGCCAGATCACCCTTGGCCGTCACGGCGTAGGCGAGGGGCCGGCGCAGTAATGCGGTGGTGGCGGCTGCGACGTAGACCGGGATGGTGGCGGCGAGCATCGCCATGCCGGTGACGCCCCACTCACGACGTTCGTGCTCGACGAGGTTGAAGCGGCGCAGCCACTGGAACAGCCCCAGCGAGCTGGTGAGATGCAGGCTCCACAAGACCAGCCAGACCCAGCCGGAGACCCTGATGGTGGGGATGCCGGTGGTCACCGTGAAGAGTGTCAGCAGGTTGCCCAGCACCCAGACCACGGCGACGCTGGGATAGAAGAACTGCAGCAGAACGAAGCTGAGCCGCTGTCCCCGGCGTAGCCGAGGCAGCAGTCGCGGGCTGTGCCCCAGGAGGATCTCCCAGATGCCGTAGGCCCACCGCTTCTGCTGGTTGAAGAAGTCCGTCCAGGAGCTGGGTCCTTCACCGACGGCCACGATGTCGGGGGTGTACACGCCGCGATAGCGGTTGCCGGTATCGGGATTGACGGTGGCATAGACGCGCATCGCGGTGAGGTGGTCTTCAATGATGGAGTCCTGGTACCCGCCGAACCGGCGCCATGCACTCGGTCGGTACAGATGGTTGGTCCCGATCAGCAGGGGGGCTTCCAGACCGTTGCCGCCGCGCTGGATCACGCCGTGGAAGAAGTAGGCCTGGGTGGCCGAGGCGTGCTCGACGAACCCGTTGTGCACGTTGCCGTAAACCTGGGGCGCCACGACGAAGGCCACGTCAGGGTCGGTGAAGTAGCCGAGGGTCCGGATGAGGAAGTCTGGGCGCGGGACGTGGTCGGGGTCCATCTGGGCGACCGCGTCGTAGTGGTGCTCGTGCCCGGCACGCCAGGCGTTGTGGTTGCCGGCTTTCGTGCGAGCTTTGAACTCTCCCTCGGTCCGGTTGTACTCGGGACGGCCCCGGCGCGAGAAGTGCCGCACCCCGAGCCGCTCGGCGACACGCTTGACTTCGGGGTCATCGCCCTCGTCGAGGACCCACACATCGACGTGGCCGTCGTAACGGATGTCCCGCATCGCACTCAACGTCCTGGCGACGAGCTCCAAGGGCTCCTTACCAGGGACGATCGTGGTGAGCACCGCGACCCGCAGACCCGAGGGCGGCCGCACCGGCACAGGGTCTTCGGCGCGCATGGTGAACACCCACAGCGTGGCGCTCTGCAGCACCCACACCAGCTCCAACAGCACCAGAAAACCGAAGGCGACCAGGCTCGCGACCGTGCTCGGACGGGCGAGAACCAGACGCGACGGCAGATGCGCGGGCTGGACCAACCAACCGATGAAGACAGCACCGGTGAGGACATCCCAGGCGATCAACACCGTCGCCGTCGCCTTCTCCCACCGACTCAGCACCGCCCGGTGCTCCACCCGCCCGGTCGGCGCGGACAGCGGACCGGCGATGTCCGTCGCGTCATCGTAAAGACCGGGTGAGTCACCACGAGAATCGCTCAGCGTTTCCGCGTTACTGCCCCGAGTAACCATAGAGACCGGTCTTCCATGCAGGAGCGAGAGGTGTTCCTCGACAGAGGTTGCGTTACGGGTTGTGACGAGATTCGCGCCCCCGCCCTCCGATCCGGATGTTGGTTCGCTCTTTCACTGGGACACCACCCCCAAATAATCGAGGAGTGGTAGCCAAACGTTACAGTCGCTCGACGGCTAGCCCATGAGGGTGATCATGTATTAGGCAAAAGATACGTCGTCACGCCGCGATGAAAACAAAGAGTGAAGCGAGCCGGGAGCGGGGAAATCCCAGGGCTTCCACTCCACCATCCAGTAGAGTGGGAGCCCTGGGCGCGCCGGGAAGTCTGGTCGGCATTAGACGTGTCATGGCTGGAGGTACGGAGGCGCCGGACATGCCCGGTGATACGCGCAGTGTCGAGACGGTGCTGTCCCTGGTCATTCTGGCCACGGTGGTAGCCACATTCGCCCGGCGGCTGCGTGTTCCGGCACCCTCGCTGCTGGTCGTCGCGGGGGTGATCGCCGCCCTGCTGCCCGGGGTGCCCGCCGTCGTGGTCACGCCGGATGTGGTGAGCCTGGTGGTGCTGCCGCCGCTGCTGTTCGCCGCCGGTGAGGAACTGCCCTGGCGCGACCTGCGGGCGGTGTGGCGACCGGTCACCGCGCTGGCCGTGGGGCTGGTGGGAGTCTCCGCCGCCGCCGTCGGCACCCTCGCCATCGCGCTCACTCCGCTGCCGGTGGGGATGGCCTTCGTGCTGGGGGCCGTGCTGGCCAGCACCGATCCGGTGGCGGTGGCGGCACTGGCGCGGCGGTTGTCCCTACCACCGCGGGTGCAGGCGCTGGTGCAGGCCGAAAGCCTGTTCAACGACGCGACGAGCCTGCTGCTGTTCCGCGTGGCGCTGTCCGTGGTCATCACCAGCGGCGTGGTCTCCTGGGCGCGCTCCCTCACCGAGCTCGCCACGCTGGCCGTCGGTGGGGTGGCGGTGGGCGCCGCCATCGCCGGCGGCGCCTTCCTGATCAGGCGCTGCACCGAGGACCCCGTGCTGGAGACCGTGGTCGCCCTGGTCACCCCCTACGGGGCGTACGTGCTGGCCGAGTCGATCCACGCCTCGGGGGTCACCGCCGTCGTCGTGGCCGGCGTCATCCTCGGCACCCAGGCCACCCGGCTGACCAACGCGCGGATCCGGTTGCAGCTGTCCGCGGTGTTCCAGACCGTCGTCTTCCTGCTGGAAAGCGTGGTGTTCGGACTCATCGGCCTGCAGCTGCCCGCGCTGCTCCGGGGGCAGGCGGGTACCGACACCCGGTGGCCCCTGCAGGCGCTGGCGATCGCCGCGACGTTGATGGTGGTCCGGGTGGCGTGGGTGTTCCCGTTGGCGGCGATCCGGCAGCGAAGCGAAGGCTCCCAGAAGCTGTCCTGGCGGGTGCCGGCCGTGGTGTCGTGGGCCGGCACCCGCGGCGTCGTGCCGCTGGCCGCCGCGCTGTCCATCCCGCTGACCACCGGCAGCCGACTGGCCACCAGCAGCTCCTTGGCCACCGGCGGCGCGGCCGCGCTACCCGATCGTGACCTGGTCCTGCTGCTGACCACCGCGGTCATCGTCATCACCCTCGTGGTGCAGGGGTTCACCCTCGCGCCGCTGGTCCGGGGAGCGGGAGTCGCGCTGGCTCCGGACGACGTCGCGCAGGAGCACACCGCCGCGCGCCTGGCGCTGGCACACGCCGGACTGTCGCACCTCGACCACCTCAGCGAGACGCAGGCCGCGCCGGACTTCATGATCGAAACGCTCCGCACCAGCTGGCGGGACCGCATCGAACGGATCAGGGAGCACCGCGACGACGAACCGCACCGCGACGCCTCGATGTACCGCCGGCTGCGCCGGGACCTCCTCGACGTGGAAAGCGCCGAGCTCGACCGTCTCTATCACGACGGCGCGATCACCGACGCCACCCGCCGACGGATCCAGCGCTCGCTCGACCTGGAACACGCCGGACTGGGTGAGGGCCACGAACCCCCTTGAGTGCTCGTCTACCATCACCGGACCCCGGCCGGCCTCTACGCTGTGGCCGATCTAGGGCTGGAGTATCAGAGCTGGAGTATCGGGGCTGGAGTATCGGGGCTGGAGTATCAGGGGAGGCGGATCGAACATGGCGGGATCCGACGCGAGGGTGACGGCCCCGGGCTGGGTCGTGGTCGGCGCGGGTTTGCTGGCGTACGGCTCGAGTTTCCTGCCCTGGCGCACGGCGCGCTTCTCGGTCCTGGGTATCAACCGGTCGTTGAGCTGGGACGCCTGGCACGCGGGCTCCGGCGCCTGGCTGTCCGTGCTGCTCCTGGTGGTGGCCGGCGTCCTGGTGCTCGTCAGCGCGTCGAGGGGACCGGGGCTGACCGCCTCCAGGTCGCTGATCATGCTCGGGCTGTCCGTGCTGGCGTTCGTCACCCTCGTGCTGCGCTGGGTGACGTTCCCGGAGGCCGATGGCGGGCTGGGTGACGTCGACGTGGGTGGCGCCTTCACGGTGTCCAGCGGTGCCGGTGTCGGCCTCTACCTGGGGCTGGTCGCGGCGGTCGGGGCCGTGGTGGCGTCGTTGGTCACCTTCCGCGCCGCGGGCCGCAACGTCGCCGGCTGACCGTCCGCGACCGGGTCCCGCGCACCGGCCCTTCCGTACCGGCCACGTGTCTCGGCCGGTAGGTTGACCCCTCGTGAACCTTGCGGGATATGACCTGGTTGTCGTCGGTTCCGGTTTCTTCGGCCTGACCGTGGCCGAACGGGTCGCCACCCAGCTCGACAAGCGGGTGCTGGTGCTGGAGCGTCGCGACCACCTGGGGGGGAACGCGTACTCCGAGACCGAGCCGGAAACCGGCATCGAGGTCCACCGTTACGGCGCGCACCTGTTCCACACGTCCAACAAGAGGGTGTGGGAGTACGTCAACCGGTTCACCGACTTCACCGGCTACCAGCACCGCGTGTTCACCATCTACCGCGGCCAGGTGTATCCGATGCCCATCAACCTGGCCGCGATCTCCCAGTTCTTCGGCCGGTACCTGACTCCGGGGCAGGCCCGTGCGCTGATCGCTGAGCAGGCCGGCGAGATCGCCGACCCCACGGCGGCGGCCAACCACGAGGAGAAGGGCATCTCCCTGGTCGGGCGGCCGCTGTACGACGCGTTCTTCCGCGGCTACACCGCCAAGCAGTGGCAGACCGACCCGCGGGAGCTACCGGCGTCCATCGTCGCGCGGCTACCGGTCCGGTTCGACTTCAACAACCGGTACTTCAACGACACCTACGAGGGCCTTCCGGTGCACGGGTACACCGCATGGCTGACGACGATGGCCGACCATCCGAACATCGACGTTCGGGTGTCCACCGACTTCTTCGGCGTGCGCGAGGAGATCCCGGCCGGCACCCCGATCGTCTACACCGGAGCGCTGGACCGGTACTTCGACTACTCGCAGGGCTGGCTGGGCTGGCGCACGCTGGACTTCGAGTCCGAGATCCTGCCGGTCGGAGACTTCCAGGGCACCTCGGTGATGAACTACGCCGAGGAGGAGGTGCCCTACACCCGCATCCACGAGTTCCGGCACTTCCACCCGGAACGCGACTACCCGACCGACAAGACCGTGATCGTCCGGGAGTACTCGCGGTTCGCCGACAAGGAGGACGAGCCGTACTACCCGATCAACACCCCCGAGGACCGCGCCATCCTGGAGCGGTACCGGGACCTGGCCCGCCGCGAAGCCGCCGAGCGCAACGTCCTGTTCGGCGGCCGGCTCGGCACCTACCAGTACCTGGACATGCACATGGCGATCGGCTCCGCGCTGAGCATGTTCGACAACAAGATCGCGCCCCACCTCACCGAGGGCCACCCCTTCTGAGCCCTGTCTCGCGCTGGGGCTCCCGTCGGCGTGGGCGGCGAGACCCGCTGAGCACTCTCAGCGTTTTCTCATCTCACGCGCGGATCCTGGTGAGGTCACCAGAACAGGGTCCGTAGAGGGAGGTACCGCCGAATGGGTGCGCTGCTCGCACTCGTCGCACTGGCGCTGCTGCTGTTCGAGCTGCTACTGATCGCCAGAATCGTGCTCGACCTGGTCAGCGTCCTCGCCAGACCCGGCTACGACGAGCGGCTCGAGCCGGTACGCCAGGTGGTCTACCGCCTCACCGAGCCGGTACTCGCCCCGGTGCGCCGGGTTGTCCGACCGGTCCGGATGGGTGGCGTGTCCTTCGACCTCGCCGTCACGCTGGTCTTCGTCACGGTCGTCGTGCTGCGCCAGCTCGTGGCGTGAGGTCAGTTCACGGAGCCGCTGCCATAGGGACGGGTGAGCAGCTCCAGGACGTGGCCGTTGGGATCGTCGAAGTACACGCCGCGGCCACCGTCTCTGGTGTTGATCTCATCGGGCTCCTGGCGGTACGGGTCGGCCCAGTACCGCAGACCCAGCGCCCGGATCCGGTCGAAGATCGTGTCGAACTCGGCCTCGCTGACCAGGAACGCATAGTGCTGCGGTCGGATGTCCTCCGAAGTCTCCACGAAATCCAGGCTCACCCCGTTCCCCAGGGTGACCACCAGGAACGGTCCGAACGGGGTCGGCGCGGGCAGCTGCAACAGATCGGTCAGGAACACTGCGGAGGCCAGCTTGTCGCGAGCCGCGACGATGGTGTGATTGAGCTCAACGGTCATGACAACGTCCCTCTCGACGTTCCACGGGACAGTGACGCCCTCTTGAGGACGCTCCATCTAGCGCCAACTCGCATCCGACACGAAAAATTTCACGTGGCCCGCGGTGACCGGCTGGTCACCCAGCATGAGCGCGGCGGTCTCGGTCAACCGCTACCCGGCTGCCACGGTCGTCACGGAAGATCAACAATGGTCGATGAAGTGTGGGTGGCCGATCGGACAGGTGCCGGAGTAGTGGTCGAAGCCCCAGCTGAAGGCGGGCTTGAGGTCCCAATGCTCGCCGCAGAACGAGCGGTCACACCGGTGGCAGTAGAATGGCGCCCAGGTCTGGTCCAGCGCGTGTAGCGCAGCCGCGTCACCGGCGCTGACCGCGTCGATGGCTGCGGCGAGGTTGGGTACCCGGCTGGAGAAACCGGTGTACGGCAGGAAGCCGGTGATCCGGATCGTGCCTTGGGCAGCGGGGAAGACCCGGTAGATGACGTCCTGCTCCGCGTCGATGTACAGCTGCCCTCGTCGGGTCACCTCCACGGTCGCCGCCGCGCGCCGACAGTCCTCGTGCTGACAGGGAAACACCACCCGCAGCTGTGCTGGAGTGTCCACTGAACCAGTGTCGCAAAGCCCGGTGCCCCCGAAAGCGCCGGTCAGCGGCCTCGCCGAGGCCGACCTTGGACAGGCCGGCCGCCCGGCATCGTCAGCGCGGGGCCGGTGGCGCCGCAGCCGGGCACTGCGGAAGCGTTCACCGCGCGGATCAGGTCTTCCCGCGCCCGGGCCACCCGGGAACGGATGGTCCCGATGGGGCAGCCGCACACCTCGGCGGTGGCCGCGTAGTCCAGGCCCAACATCTGGGTGAGGATGAAGGCGTCTCGGCGGTCGGGTTCCAGCGTGGCCACCAGCTGGCGGAGCAGGACACCTTCGTCGAACCCGGACCGCCGGCGTGTCGGGCCGGCGGCCACGGTGTCCCAGTCCTCGACGGGGGTGATGCGCGGTCGCGTGACGGCCCGGCGGATCTGGTCCGCGGCGACTCGTCGGGCGATGGAGAGCAGCCAGGTACGGGCGCAGGAGCGGCCGGCGAAGCCGGGTAGTGCGCGCAGCGCGCGAAGGTAGGTCTCCTGGGTGAGATCCTCGGCCTCGCTGCGGTCGCAAAGGTGGCACAGGAAGCGGTATACGTCACGCTGAGTAGCGTGAACGAAGGCAGTCAGGGCAGTGCGGTCGCCAGCACCAGCAGCGAGCGCGAGCGCGGTGGTTCTCGCATCATCATATCGGGGGTCACCCATTAGATGATGGTAACCAAAAGTCGCCAGGAACCCTAGCGCTTCGGTGGACGACAATTGCGGTGTGGACTGCACCGGTGTGGACTGCGCACAGTGCCGGGAGGCTCTCTCGGCTCGGCTGGACGGTGAGGAGAGCGCGGCGGAACGGGGCGCGATCGACGCGCACCTGGTGAGCTGTGCCGCGTGCCGTCGCTTCGCCGACGCCGCGGCGCGCGTCACCAGGCTCGCCCGCACCGACGTGGCCATCCAGGCACCCGACGTCGCCTCTGCGCTGATGTCCACCATCGACGGGTTGACTACCGTCGTACGGGCACTGTCCGACCTCGACAGTGACTCGACCACGTGCGCCGCGGCGATGATGGCCCACGACACCGCGGACATGGTCAGCGCCACCCGTGCGGCACTGGACTGTGCCGACATCGCCGCGGCCGCGCGGCGGGTGCTTTCCCGCCCCACCGCCACCGACACCGGTGTCGTCCGGGCCATCCTGGCGGCGGTGGCCACCGCCGCCGACCGCAGCGCCGCGGAGTGCGGTCAACACGCCGGTCACCACGGCCACTGCCGTATCCACTCCCAGAGCGCCCAGCGCGCCGCCGAGATCTGTCGATCGGAGTTGGCGAACATCCCCGGCTGAGCCCGCTCCCTCAGGAGCAGGGGTCTGACCTGCCAGCAACACTCGCCCGAGCAGCCATCACTCCCTATCGCCCTACTGGGTGATTACGAAGAGTCAAAAATTGTGTTCCCATAACCCCGGGAGGGGGATCGAATCACCCGAAGGGGTGTCGATGTGACTACCGATATGGTGGTGGGTGTGCTCGTGCTCGGTGGAGCCGGCGGATGGTTCGTCGGGCGGTGGTGGGCGGAGACCGCACGGGGCAAGTTCGACGCGAAAAGAAGCTGGAATACGCGGAAGAGATACCGGACGAAAGGGGAGTAACCGTCCTCATACTGGGGCTCGAGCCCTCCTCGGCGTCCGCTGCCGTACCCATGGCCAGGTGATCAGCGCCCAGGCGGCGGCGCCGAGGACCAGCTCGGAGAGCAGGTACCACGGCCACGGACCCAGCGCGTCCAGCAGTGACCTCACCACCGGCTTGGTGGTGAGGAAGCCGTAGTTGGTGCCGGCGAGGCGGTCGAACACGAACATCACCACCGCCCAGCCGATCGTGACCAGGACCGCGACCCGGTAACAGCGCCAGTCCGGCCGCAACCCGACCCCCCAGGTCAGGTAGATCGCCGCCCACAGCACCAGGCTGTGCATGCCGAAGAACGACAGGAACTGAAGCGACGGGAAGTCCGGACCCGTCAGCTCCGGGCTGACGAAGGCCTGCGAGGTGAGCGTCAGGCCCCAGAAGTAGGTCAGCGCGAACGCCGTCGAGGAGTACGACCACAACGCCCACACCGCGGTCATGGACGCCAGGTCACACAGTTGCAGCGGCAGCGAGTACTTGATCCCTCCCGGCCCGGACAGCAGCCAGTGGAGCCACACCGGCACCAGGAACCCGGCGAACACCAGCGCCAACGCCTGGCTCAACCGCCGCTCGGAAGGACTGCCGCGACACCGTCGACCAGCCACGACGAGCACCGCCGCGACCGCGACGAGCACCACGACCACCACGCCGTGCGACAGCCCGAAAGGCACGAACCGGCGCACCGCCGGCAGCGGCTCCACACCCGCGAGCCTAGCGAGGCTCACCCTCGTCGAGGTGCGCGCCGCCGAGCGGCCGGTGGATCACGTACGGTCCGACCAGGCGGACACCAGATCCTCCGGACCGTAGACAGCCGCCAGATCCCGAGCCATGCAGCCGGATCGGCTCACCGCGACCAACGTGGCGTCGTGACCTCCGGGCACCTCGGCACGGTGTGCCACGAGGTCCGAGAGATCCCGCTGGTCGAACGGGCTGTGGTCGCGCCACTTGATCGAGCCGACCACGCTGACCCTCGTGGCGCCCGGCCACTGGTCGACGCCCACCAGGTCGACCTCGGCAGTTCCGCTGCGCGTCCAGTAACCGCCGACGACTGAGGCCCCAGCCAGGCGCGGATCGCTGGTGGCGAGGCGTTCCAGCGAGGCACGCATCAGCGGTTCCACCGCCCGGCCCCGATAGTCGAGCCACGAGTCGCGCATCCGCGCCAACGCGAGATCCCACCGGCCGCGGGAGATGTCGGGCAATGCGGGCTCGATGAAGCGTAACCAGAATCGCAGGTAGGAGTCGGCGACGCGATATCGGGGCTCTCGGGCGGGGCGGGTCGACACCGGGAGATCGGCTGCCACGACTCGCTTGGCTTCTCGCAACAGGTGCAGCGACCGCGCCAGCGGAGCTGCCTGCAGCCCGGCGCGAGTTGAGATCGCCTTGTTCGTGCGGTCACCGGCGCCGATCGCACCGAGCACGTGCCGAGCCTGGATCTCGGTAGGGAACTCGGCAGCGAGCACGGTGCGCCCTATCACCACCAGGTCGGAGTTCTCGTCTGTGAGCTGCATGCGGAGGAAAGACATGACGTCGGGCGCGCCGCGCCACTCGAGGCACAGCCGAGGGTAGCCGCCGGTGACCAACTGTGCGTCCACCGCGACCGAGCAATCGTCGACACCGATCATCGCCGCTGTATCCGCGACCGTGAAAGGATCGACGACGCATTCCTTGGCGCGGCCGAAAAGCGGACGGTTGTAGGACGTCAACGCCTCCATCATGGCCAGGTCGGACCCGATAAGAATCATGAGAACCGGTGTGGACTCGAAGACTCCGTCCCACGCCACCTGCAGCGCACCCTCCAGCGACGGGCTCGCCTCGGTCAGCCAGGGGAACTCATCGAACACCACGATGGCGGGGCCGGCGGGCAGCGCCGATGCCACTTGACGCAATGCCCCATGCCAGTCAGCGAGCGTGATGCCGTCGAAGAGATGCGCACCAGGCAGCGTCGAGTGCCGGGCCGCCTGAGCCAGCCGCGCCAGCTCCTCCTGACAGCTTGCCAGCCGGGATGCGGTAAAAAACAGCTGGGGTAATCCGCTGCGATCGGCGAACTCGGTCACCAACCGGGATTTGCCCGCCTGGCGGCGACCTCGGACGCTGAGTAACCGCCCCGCACCATCGTTGACGACGGCATCGAGGTGACGCCGCAGCCGCCCGAGGTCCTGCTGGCGCCCGACAAACGCTCGCTTGCCTACCACATCGATGAGACTACCAAGAATGTTAGTCTCATCGATGTTAGCGTGTCGCGCCCCTCGCTCAGCGCCGGTGCTTCGATGCGGATCATCTCGGCCGGCGACAGGCCAGTGCGGCCGGACAGCTTGCGCGCGTGGTTGCGCAGCCGCGTCGGCAGAGAGTTGCCGGCTTTGCCGACATACACTCGCCGGCCCTCCAGGAAGAGCTCGTACACACCCGGCCGGTTCTCCACGTGGTGAAGTGAGTCTTCGCTCAGCGGCGCTGGACGTAGTGCCGCCGGCCGCTGAGCGAGTTGGTCCGCCAGGGCCTGGGTGATGCTGAGTTTGAAGTCGGCCGCAGCGCCGAACGGCTGGGACGAGATCACGCGGGCGAACGGTAGAGCACAGCCGTGCCGGCGGCTCGCGGACGCGTGCGGGGACCGGGCGAGTCACGGCCTGGAACTGTCAGTGTCCCGCGGTACGGTCTCGCTCCGTGACTGTCGCTGCTGGTGAGGCCCAGCCATTCGCTACGCGTTCGCCACCGGTCGCGGAGGTGGGGACCAGCATCGAGCTGTTCACCGGCGGCGGTGGGTTGGCTCGCGCGATGCACGAGGGAGGGTTCCGCCACCTGCTGGTCAACGAGCTGGAGCGGCGCTCGGCTGAGACGTTGCGCGTCAACGGAGCGGTTCACTACGACACGGAGCAGCCCGAACCCGCCAAGCTCACTGATCCGTGGCCGCTGGTCGAAGGTGACGTCCACGAGGTCGACTTCCGGCCCTGGACCGGGCGCGTGGATGTCGTGGCCGGCGGTGTGCCCTGCCAGCCGTGGAGCCTGGGCGGCGCACACAAGGGATACGACGACCCGCGCAACCTCTGGCCGGAGCTGTTTCGCTGCGTGCGGGAGACCCGACCTCGGGCGGTGATCGCGGAGAACGTCAAGGGCCTGCTGCGCCCGTCGTTCAAGCCCTACTACGACTACATCCTGCGGGAGTTGGCCACGCCGTTCGAGAAGCGGGTGGGCGCAGAGAGCTGGTGGGAGCACGACGCCCGCCTCGCCAGGGCGCTCCGTGTCGAGGGGGATCCCACGGAGCGCTACGACGTGAGATACCTGCTGGTCAACGCTGCGGACTACGGAGTGCCGCAGGTGCGGTGGCGGGTGTTCGTGGTCGCCTTCCGCCGCGACCTCGGCCTGAGCGACTGGGAGTTCCCCACTCCCACCCACTCCAGCGACGCGCTACGTCAAGCACAGATCGACGGCTCGTACCGGGCCCAGCACGGCCTCGCCCCCCACAGCCTCGCCCACCACGGAGCGAACCCGACCACGCACGCTGCTCCCGGTGCGGGTTTGCAGCGATGGCGCACCTTACGCGACGCCATCCAGGACCTCCCCGAGCCGCTCGGGGACCGCGACGAGCATCCCGACTGGCTGCATCACTACGGCTGGCCCGGAGCCCGCCAGTACCCCGGACACACCCCCAACGACCTCGACCGGCCGGCCAAAACCATCAAGGCCGGGGTGCACGGCGTTCCCGGGGGGGAGTCCGTCTTGCGTCTGGACAATGGTGACATCCGGTATATGACGGTGCGAGAAGTGGCCCGCGCCATGACGTTTCCGGACACCTGGCGGCTGGCCGGTCCACGCGGAGAACAGATGCGCCAGCTCGGTAACGCCGTTCCGGTCAGGTTAGGTTTGGTCATGTCACAAGCCGTGGCGCAAGCCCTGCGCCCAACGCTGACCAGCGCGACCCGAGGCGTGCCGCGTGGTGACAGCTGACAAGACCGGCCGACGGGCCGCGCGAGACCCGGCGGTCACCAGCCGGATGATGGCCAAAGTCCGGTCCAAGGACTCCAAGGCCGAGCTGGCGCTACGGCGAGCCCTGCACACGCGCGGCTTCCGCTACCGCCTGCACGGCAAAGACGTCCTCGGACGACCGGACATCGTCAACCGCTCCCGACGGCTAGCCGTCTTCGTCGACGGTGACATGTGGCATGGCAACGAACACCACCGCCGTGGCCTGGCCAGTCTCGCCGAGCTGTTCCCCAGCCGAACGCAGTGGTGGGTCGCGAAGATCGAAGCGAACATGCGCCGCGATCACGAGGTCACCACCACGCTGCGCGAGCAAGGCTGGACCGTGGTCCGGCTATGGGAGTCCGACATACTCGCCGACCCCGACGCCGCAGCCCAACGCGTCCTCAACGCTACCCGAGCCGAGCCGCACCTCCCTGCTCACAACGTCCACTCCGACACCAGCGGCACCTGAAGAGAACAGGCCCCTGCCATTACCCATTACTCTGACTCGGGTTCCTCTCGCGGCGGCGGCTCCACGTCGGGTTCGGGCCTGGCACCCAGGTTGCCATGTGACGCGGGGCGATTCACCGGTTCGCTGTCGGTCGCGGGTGCATCAAAGTACCGCTGGATCTCCTGGGCCTCGCCGGGCTTCCCGACCGCTGCGATCAGCGGCGCGACAGAGCACGCGAACAGGGCACGCCCCTCGTCGACGACGCCCAGCGAGTCCATGAGCACCCCCAGATGGTGCACAACGGGACTGGCGTCCGAGGACGGTGTCGCCGCCAGACCGGCCGAGGGGAACCAGGTGGTCAGAAGGCTCCCGTTGGGGGAGGAGCCGTTCGGGACCAGCTCAGGCACCTCCGCATGGTTGGCCACGGCGCAGAGCTTGGCCAGCGCGTCGATGAGGCGCACAGTGTTCTCGACATCGTCGTTTTTTTGCACCAGCAACCAGGTGACCGCACTGCCCGTGCTCTTCAGCACGTCGCTGAGGTAGTCGCGCTTGCGGCGCTCGTGGGCGCATTCCCGCTCCCAGAGGTCATCGTCCTTGCGAAGGTCCGAATCTCTGCGCAGCCTTTCCCGGTCGGCCTCGGGCAGCGTGAGCTGGACACGGTCGGCCCATATCTCCATGTCGCCAGACTCGTCCAGCTGCACCATGCCGAGCTCACTGTCCAGACGATGCTGGAGGATGTCAACGTTGTCCGGCTGCTCCACCTCGGTGATCGCCCGTGCCCGATCGATGATCGCTTCGGCCGCGCGTCCGCCGAAGTTGGCGTGCTCAACCGACGGCCCCTCCTCGACAGGGCACCGGTACGCCGTCGCGGAGAAGTGGAAGTCATAGTCGGAGACCGCGCTCGGCAGTGGGGCGGCAGCTATCAGTGTTTGCAGTGCCTCATGCTGCTGCTCGACTTGGCCTGGTGGTGAGGCCTGCGGTGAGAACAGCTCCTCCTGCCGCACGCGGCGCTGGATGTTCCTGGCCACCAGCCCCAGCGCACCGAGCAGCGGGACGGCGAGGAGCAGCCACGACCACGCCGGCCAACCGAGCGCGGCGCCGAGCGCGAGCGGCACCAGCACGGCGGCGGTCATGAGTACGCCTAGCAAGGTCTTCTCTTCGGTGGTCATGGAGAGGTCCCCTCGGTGCGGTCTCGCAGGTCGAGTCCGGCGAAGTCAATCCCTAGCGCAGAATCGATCATGTTCTTCAGGCGGTCGGCGATGCTGACCCGCTCCTCCTGGCGTCCCTCGGGTTCGTGCGCCCAGTCACGCGCAATGACGTGCAGGCGGCTGAGCAGGTCCCACCGGCCCTCGCCCGCCTCGACCAGCACGGTGAGCAGACGCTCGCGGTACCGGTCGTCCTCGCGTGCCGCCGCTAACCAGGTCCGCACAGGGTGGGCGCAGCCCGGCAAGGACAACCCGCCCAGCACAGCCGTCCAGCCGGTGCTGAGCTGAACTCGCACAGCCGCGTCAGCGATGAGCGGCGGCGTCCGGGTGAGCCGGTCAGGGGCAGCGAGCTCTAGGAACAGAGGCAGGTCGCGGGCGATGTCCGTCATCAGGTCGTCCGTTACCCGGTCGAGCAGACGGCGGTACAGGCGACGGTCGCGATCGATGAGCTTCAGCAGGGCGTCACGCGCCGCCTCGCCAGCCGTACCCGAGTGCCGCCGGGTGATGTGATGCAGACGGACCAAGGCCTGCTCGGGGTGGGTCAGCGCGAGCACCTCCGCGCACATCTGGACGACCACCTGGGCAAGATCTGGCCCCAGGTTGGGATCTACCGACCAGATGTAAAGCTGGCGTCGGAAGAAGACGTCGTGACGCTCGTCATTCAGTCCACGCTCCACAGCCTTCGCGGCCTGCGGCAGCAACCGTGACGGCCATCTGGAGTTGGTGCGCCTCACCCAGCGTTCAGCCAAGAGCCGCAGATCCTCGGGCCGATCGGTTCGCAACGCCTGCTCGGCGAACCGGGTGACCACCTCGTCCCGGTCTTCGCTGCTGAGCGTCAGGCGCTCGAGCGTGATCCCCACCCACTTGCGAAAATCTTTCCGCAGATCGGGATAGTTGGTCCAGAAATGGGTGCACACGGCTCGGTCGTAGGCGAGCGGCGTGAAGCGGACTCGTCCGGCGTCGTCTGTTCTCGATCCGATCTCAGCGAGCTGCTCCGTGAGGCCCTCTTGCTCCAGCCGGGGTCGGTCGTCCGCAGGGTACCGGATAACCTGGCCCAACCTGGAGGCCGAGTCGAAGATCGCATCGGCGTGCGCTCCGCTGAACATCGCGCTGGTCAGCAGCAATGCGCACTGTTGAGCTGAACGAAGCTCCTTCGCCTGCTTGGCGACCTCGTCGCTGCGCTTGGTCCACGCCGCGAACGCTTCGCTCAGCCAGTGCTGAAACTCCTTCCTGGGTTCTGACTCTTTGGTGAACCGCACCAGCCCGGCCAGCTTGGCGATGCGCTCCATCGACTCGGAACACAACAGCTCCGTCAACTCACCGACATCAAGTTGCGCATCGCGCGTGATATCATCAAAACGCAAGTACCGCCGGAAGACCTCCCTGCCATTCGGTCGGACGATGTCCACAACGGGCGATCCGAGTTCCGAGCTGAGGTAGTGCTCCCAGCTATTCGGGAGCACGACCGCCAGGTGCGCGCCACGATCCCGCACCACGTCGCGGTACGACGGCAGCTGCTCCAGCACCACGGCGCTGTACGGCTCACCTTTGGCAGACAGATCCAGCAATAGGCGCTGCCCGGAGTCGACCTCGCTAGCGTCCAGCACCGGCCCATCTGACGGGCCCCCTGTGTCGGCGTCCGGCAGCTCCCGAATCTGGACCTCTGCACTGGGGGGCAGCCGGTACAGGAGCATCTGCGCTGTGGCGCGCCGGCCGCTGCCCGGTGCGCCGGTCAACAGGACACTCCTGTTACGCGCCAGCAGCTCCCGCGCCTTGCCGTAAGGATGTGGCTCCACAAACCGCTGATTCAGCAAATACAGGTGCTCGCGCTCGACGGTCCGCGGATCACGCCCCACGCGCACCAGTCGATGATGGGAGTCAAGGATGAACGTAAGGCCGTTGAACTGGTCTCCGGTGCCGCTGTGCACCGGACCCTGGGGGCCGAAGAGGACCGACTCCGCCTCGGCGCCCATCACCGGTCGTCCGAAGGCTTGCGCGCGGAGCCGGACCTATGGCGGATACCCCCCTTGTTGTTACCCCCCACGTTCACGCCGTCGCCGTTGAACTGGTGCCCGCTGCCACCGTGCACCGTCGCGCCGGGGCCGTTGACCACGGTGCTGGTGCCGCCGATCTGCTGACGAGCATGGTCTCTCGCGCGCAACGTCGCCGAGGCCGGTCCGTCGTCCGGTCCGGAGGGCTTCCCGGGCTGGTCGCTGTCGACGAGCGAGGGGACAAGCTTGGCGATCATGTCTCCCAGCTCGCGGAGATCTCGCTCAGAGCTGTGGGTGTCCAGTCGGGGAGACTGGAGCTCAGCAAGCCTGGCCAGCTCCGGAGGAAGGTCGGACGGGCGCAGTCTCGGCTGGAGGCGGCCGACCAGGACGGGGATGACCGCCACGCCGTGCTCGAAAGCCTCCAGAATCTCCCTGCGGATCCAATCGTCCTCGTTGCCCAGACGGTTGCGGCCCTGTTTATCGACTGCGGTGATCCAGCGGGACCCGATGACCGCGAGCAGCACCTTGCTGTCCCGGACGGCGGTAAGCAGCTTGGAGATGTAGTTCTCGCCAGGCGAGATCGACTTACTGGCGAAGAAGACCTGATCACTGCCGAACCGACGAGACAGCTCCCTCTCGATCGCCATCGCGGTGCCCTCCTCGTCGCCGTTGCGATAGTTGATGAAGATGTCATGCACGCGGCATTCTCCTTCCCGGATCAGGTGGCGGGACCCTGCAGGGCTGCGGCGAGCCGAGGGGACAGCTCACGCACGGATCGAGTGGTACGGAAGCGGGAGAGGATCCTCGCGAGGCGGCGCACGTCGGTACGGACCGTGGCCGAGCCGACCACCCCGACCCCGCCCAGCAGCGGCTCGGCGATCTCGCAGGCGTGCTCGACCTCGCCGGCTGCGGCGTGTGCCATCGCCCGGCGGATGCCGTACCGGGCATGCGAGCGCAGCGCGTGCTGCGGCAGCAGGGTGATCTCACGATCGAGGACTTCAGCAGCCTCCCCCGGCCGCCCGAGGTCGTACAGACACCAGCCGGTGATCATGCTGACGGCGTCGGTCAGATTGGTCGACCCGAGCACCGGTGCCGAGGGGTCCGACGGCGGCAGCGCGAGCAGTTCACGGGCGCCATCCAGGCAGCGCAGGCAGGCGTCGCGATCACCGGCGAGGGCATGGCCCTGGGCCTCACGCTGCGCGGCCAGCCCACGGATGCGTGACAGGACCGCGCCCAGCTGCGCGCCACGGCTCAGCTCGACGGTCTCGGCGGCGTCGTTGCGGTAGAGCGCCATGAGCCCCCGGCGCACCAGGGCGTAGCCTGCCAAGTCACGATCACCGCCCGCGGCCGCCATTTCCACGGCCCGATCGGTCCACCACAACGCCGCTCCATCGTTGCCCGCCTCCTGGCACATCCAGCCGGCATACTCGGCGTACCGCGCAGCCAGCGTCAGCGCGGGCCCCCGCGTGCGAGCATCGGAGCGGGCAGCGATGCCCTGCACCGTCTGCGTCTGCGCGATCAGCGCGGGCAGCACTACCGCAGGACTCGCGGTCTGGCCGAGCTGGCGGAACTGATCGAAGAGTGCGCGCAAGCCCTCGAGCGACGCAACCTGCCGTGCCGCTGCGCACACGTCGCGGTCGCTGAACCCGAAGCTCAGCGCTGAGGCCGCACTCGCCGTCAGGAGCTGTCTGCGGCCCACCAACTGAAACCAGCTCGTGCCGTCCGGGGCTACGCTCATCGACCACACCTCGCCGTCGTCGGCCGCCCGTCTCGTCAGTGCTTCCCCAGCCCCGCTCCCGGAGGACCGATGGGGAACCAGCGCGGCGAGGACGCCCCGCGCGCCGAGCAGCGTGTCGCAGCGCTGGGCCAGTTCCGGTGTCGGCCGCTTGAGGCCCGTCTCGACCTTGCTGACGTGACCCTTGCTGTAGTGCAGTAACCCGGCCAATCGGGTGAGGGACAGGTCAGCCGCGACCCGTAGCCTCCGGAGCTCCGGCCCGAACGACATCCACTGTTCGGTCACCCCGCCTCCATACACTCGCGAGAAAAGCGAATCACTAACTCGCCGGAACTTCGCCTCCGATCCTGGCAAAAAACCCCTTGCGGTCATAGGCTTCCACGTTGTTTCCCGTTTCCTCTTCGAGGCTCGCGGTAGACGCCGGCCACCTGGTGTGGAGTGTCATGCGGTGGCGGCACGGGCCGCTCGCCTCCCGCGCCACTCCAGCCCCACGGGGAGGTGGGTGCCGTTACTCTGACCGCTGGGACACTGTAACCGAGATCCGCGGTTCACGGTCGGCGTGTTCGGGCTTGACCGGTCGGGCGGCGTAGCGGCGGGCCAGCCACGCGCACACCATCAGTTGGATCTGGTGGAACAGCATCAGCGGCAGCACGACCAGGCCGACGGTCTGCGCCGGGAACAGCACGGTCGCCATCGGGACGCCGCTGGCGAGGCTCTTCTTCGATCCGCAGAGCACGATGCAGATCTCGTCCGCACGGGAGAAGCCGAGCGCGCGGGCCGCCACCGTGGTCGTGACCAGGACGATCGCCAGCAGTACCACGTTGACCGCCAGCAGCGCCAGCAGCGACACCGGCGTCAGCCGGTTCCAGATGCCGGCGACGACACCCTGGCTGAACGCCGAGTAGACCACCAGCAGAATCGAGCCTTTGTCGACCAACCCGAGGATCTTCTTGTTGCCCGTGACGACGCCGCCGATCCAGCGCCGCGCCAGCTGCCCGGCCACGAAGGGCACCAGCAGCCGCAACAGGATACGGTCCACCGACCCCAGCGACACGCCACCCTGGCTGGTGAGCAGGAACGACGCCACCAGCAGTGGGGTGAGCATGATACCGACCAGGTTGGAGAGCGAGGCGCTGCAGATCGCCGCGGCCACGTTGCCCCTGGCGATCGAGGTGAACGCGATCGAGGACTGCACCGTCGAGGGCAGGCAGCACAGGAACAGCAGACCCGCGTACAGCTCGGGGGTCAGCACCGCGGGCACCAGCACTCGCGCGGCAAGACCCAGCAGCGGGAACAGAGCGTAGGTGCTGGCGACGACCACCGAGTGCAGCCGCCAGTGCCGTAGCCCGTCGACGGCCTGCCTGGTGGACAGCCGGACACCGTAGAGGAAGAACAGCAGTCCGATGGCGATGGTGCTCGCGTGGCCGAAGCCCACTGCGGCAACGCCACTGGCCGGTAGGAGCGAGGCCACCGCGACGGTGGCGAGCAGCGCGAGGATGTAGGGATCGACCCGCACCCAGGACAGGACCGCGGGTAAACGGGAAGCATTCGCCACAGCGGGCACCCTCCGGTGTCGTGGTCGCAGACGAGTCCGGCCACTACCCCGCCCGTGCCGCCGGCTGCGGGGCGCTGGCGGCACGGGCGGGTGCGCGCTCAGATCGCGGCGGTGTCCCTCGCCCGTGGGGCGTGGTGGCGGCTGATGTTGCGCTCCAGCATCGCCAGCGCGGCGGCGATGCCGACATTGCCCGTATCGACCTCCGGCAGCCGACCGTCCTCTGCTCGCAGCTCCAACATCGCCTTGTCCATCGCGGCCTGCGCGGCGAACAGGCACGGCGTACTGTAGATCGCCACATCGACGCCGGCATCCTCCAGCTCGGTCAACGACAACCTCGGGGACGTGCCGCCGGCGATCTGGTTGAACAGCAACGGCTTACCGCCGATGACCGCGCGCACCTCGCGGATCGCCTCCACGCTTCGCACGCCGTCGACCAGCAGCGCGTCGGCGTCGGTCGCGGCCAACACCTGGGCCCTGCGCAGGATCTCCGCCTCCTCGGTGGCATCGGTGCGCGCCACGACGAACAGGTCCCGACGGGTCTGGAGCACCAGGTTCAGTTTCTCCACATACTCCTGTAGCGGCAGCAGCTGCTTGCCCGCCACGTGCCCACAGCGCCTGGGCCGCTTCTGGTCCTCCAGGATCACCCCCGAGGCGCCGATACGCTCCAGGTGCTCCACGACATGGCAGGCGACCTCGGCGTCGACGTAGCCGTCGTCGATGTCGACGAGCAGGTGGTGGCGCGGGAAGGCCAGCCGTAGCCGCTGCACGAAGTTGACCATGTCGGGCCACGCGATGAACCCGATATCGGGAAGACCGTAATAAGAGGCCGCGAAACCGAAACCGGACACGAACAAACCGTCATAGTGCTGCGCGGCCACCGAGGCGGAGAACATGTCGAACACTCCGATGAGCGGGGTGATCCTCTCGGATCCCACATCCCGCTGAAGCACACTGCCGTGACTCATCTTTTAGCTATCCCCACTCTGTCGTCGCGATCCATAGCCGGTCGAAAAGCCCCCTACCAGACGGCGACGCCCTCGTGCTGCCTTCGGCGACGCCGTAGCTCATGCTACCGGTGATGTCCAGCCCCACCGGGATGAGAGAACGATGTCGCGATGATGAGAAGCTTCTCATCTGATTCGCGCTTCGGGGCCTCGGACGACGGTCATCCAGCAAGTCTGGCCCGACAGCGCTCCAGCCGAATGCGACAGTGGCGTGCTGTGGGGTTTACCCCGACAGCTTCTGCTCAGGTCGTCGTCGCGAGAGCACTGCGTCCAGAGCGAATGGACCTGGGCCCAGTACCGCGACCAACAGGAGGATCCAGCAGTACAGCGCAGCGGGCTCACCATTGTTCTGCAGGGGGAGTAGGCCCAACGGCTGGTGCACAGTGAAGTAAGCGAAGGCCATCGCACCCGAGCACAGCAACGCCGCCGGCCTCGTGAACAGGCCGAGGAGGACGAGCCCGCCACGAACGAGATGAACCACACCTGCCCACCAGAGGGGCCACGACCCGACCGGGGCCGTTGTCCCGTGTCTGTCAACGCCGCCAAACGTGCCGAAGAGGATCAGTGCACCGTGGCAGATGAACAGAAACGACACGACAACCCGGACCGCGGACAGCGCCGCTCCGCTTAGCCGTCCCGTGGAGTTCTGGACGCGAGTGATCATCATTCTCCCAGCAGGGCGGCGCAGCCACGGCGCCGAAGAGCACATGCACGATCGCCTGGTCCGCGCGCAGGGTGTGTGCCACACACGACTCGGGTCGCGTCCGCTGACGGTGAGGGGACACGACCCCCGAGTCTCACCGCCTACACTTACGCCGTAGCGGGCTGACGACCGCCCATCGCCCTGAGCAGGCCACTACCGAATACCAGTGGCGCAAGAGCGCTCACCAGGTGCAGCCAGTTGTCCCCGGCCATCCCGCTGGGGATGGACAGCAACGAGAGGTAGCCCATGAAGCCCAGCAGGGTGGCCAGCGCGTAGACGCCGCCGATGGCGATGTTCAACCCCTCGGTACCGGCAGGGGTGAGCGCGAACGCCGCTATCAGCCACAACGAGCCGATCACGAGGTGCACGATGTTGTGGTAGGGGTTCAGCATGAACACCCCCAACAGTGCGTGGTTCGTCATCTCGGTGATGTTGCTGAAGCCCGTGATGAAGAACCCGATGATCCCGCCGACCACGTAGATGCTGCCGGCGATCATCGAGAAGTTCTGCTCGAGCGTCCTGGGCGCCCTGCCGCTCTGGACCTTGATCCCGAACTTGTCCTCTGGACTAGCGAACGTCATGTCTGTCCCCTTCCACTCGACACCGCGGTAGGTGGGTACCACCTAGATGATGAAGCCCAGCAGAGCGACCGGGATCAGCAGTACGAAGGCCACCCAGGCCAGCCGGTTCTTATCGGTGAGCAGGTAGGCGATCCAGACCACAAGACCTCCTGCCGCGAGCCCGAAGTGGGAGAACACCAGGCCAGCGGGGAACCGGGTGACCCCGCCGCGCTGCTGGCGCAACCCACCCTGGGAGACCCACCGGCCCAGCATGACGAAACCGCCCAGCGCGGTGACCACCCAAGCGACTAATGCGGCGATACCCGTACCCATGATCAAGCCTCCTTGCCAGTGGTAGCGACAGCGGGCGCGATGGCCTCACCGCCCCTGGTCAGTCCGGCCACCCCGCGGCTGCTGGACCCGGGAAACAGGGGCGCGTTACCCCGTGGCCTGGGTGGCTTCATCAGCCACCCGCACCCCATAGCGGAAGGCGAGTGTGCCGCCCAGCCATCCCGACACAGCCAGCGTGGCCAGGCAGGCGACGGACAGCGCCAGCGGACCCCACCCCACGCTGGTGGACAGGTCACTGGTCCGTCGCCAGAGAAAGCCACCGAGGTAGCCGGCGGTCACCGCCAGGTTGAGTCCCGCATGCACCAACCCGACGCGAAACACCGCCGTGCCCGTGGCGATGGCGAGCAGATCCAGAAACCTGACCATCGCGGCGGCCAACGCCCCCACCACACCCAACCCGATTAGCCACAGCGAGCCCCGAGCCAAAAACCCCGGGTCGGTGACCAGGCGCGAGGCGAGGTCGAACACCAGACTCGCCACCCAGGCCCCGATCGGCACGCTCACCAGGGCCGGGTGCAGCGGATGCCCGTACGGCCCGGCCAGCACCGCGCTCACCGGGTGCTTGGCCTGCCGCAGATCGCTGGTCATCACCAGTCTCCCCACTGGTCCAATTTCTCCAGAAAAGTTTGGCGCTATCCAACGCCCCAAGTCAAGACAGTGATGGAAGAGTGCCGTCCAGGGATTTTCGACGAGACGCGCCACCGTTAAGGTGGGCTTGTGGATCCCGCAACTCCCTCCCGTGCCGAGCCCGATCACCTGCCTGCTGGAGCCGCGCTGGTGGCCGTGGCGGCGCTGAGTGACGAGCTGCGACGGCGGATGTATGGGTTCATCCGCCGGGCCCACCGCCCGGTCAGCCGGGAGGAGGCCGCCACCAGTGTGGGGATCTCCCGCAGGCTGGCTGCGTTCCACCTGGACAAGCTGGTCGAGGTGGGGCTGCTACGGGCTCGCTATGAGCCGGTCGGCGGGATCCGCAAGGTGGGTCGCACCCCGAAGGTCTACGAGCCCACCGACGCCCAGGTGTGGGTCAGCATCCCCGCCAGGGAGCACGATCTGCTCGCCGGCATCCTCATTGATGCCTTACTCACCGAAGACCAGGGCAAGACCGCCCGCGAGGCGGCTCTCCAGGTCGCCCGTCACCGCGGCGCCGCGTTCGGCGCCGCCGAACGCGAGCGGGCCCGGCCAGGGCGCCTAGGCGCCGAACGCGCGCTGACCCTGGCCACCAGGGCCCTCGCTCGGTACGGCTTTGAACCCGATCGGGCCGCCCCCCTGCTCCTGCGCCTGCGTAACTGTCCGTTCCAGCCCCTGACCGGCCAGGCACCACAGCTGGTCTGCGGTATCAACCACGCGTTCCTCACCGGCTTTCTCGACGCCCTGCAGGCCTCCACCGTCACCGCCGTACTGGCCCCCCGCGCAGGCTGGTGCTGCGTCGAGCTCACCGCCGGCTAGTCCACCCGCCGAGCACCCGGAACGAGCATCCGGCCCCCACCCTCGGCTTACGCCTCAGCTCTTGGTGGTGTCGGTCAACGGCACTGCGGGGTCGACGAGGCGGTGGCGATCGACAGGTTCGCCCCTGCGGATGAGGTCCTCCACGGGCTCGATGCCCTCGTCCCACTGGTTGACGTGCATCCCGGCGACGATCCGGTCATCGGCGAGCCAGAATGCATGAAAGGCCCGCGCTTGGAGATCGCCGCGGGTGACCAGCGCGTCGTACCCGCCGGGGCGGAACCATCCGGTGAACTCCATGCCGACGTCGTACTGGTCAGTGAAGAAGTAGGGCACGGTGTCGTAGCTGACCCGCCGGCCGAGCATGGAGCGGGCTGCGGCTGGTCCTCCGTGGAGCGCGTTGGCCCAGTGCTCGACGCGGATCCGCGCGCCATACAGTGGGTTGAGCGCGTTGGCGACGTCACCGGCGGCGTAGACATCAGGGTCGTCGGTGCGCAGCGCGGCGTCGACGAGGACACCGTTGTCGACGGCCAGACCGACCTGCTCGGCGAGCTCGGTGTTGGGCCGGGCGCCCACGCCGACGATGACCACGTCGGCGGGGATCTGGTTACCGTCGTCGGTGACCACCGCCGCGACGTGCCGGGTGCCGCGGAACTCGGTCACCGCCGTGCCGAGCTGGACATCGACGTCGTGCCGGCGGTGTACCTGGGCGAAGAACCCGCCGATCCCGGAGGCGCCCGTGCCGGGTCCGAGCGCGGCCTGGAGCGGTGTGGGTTGCGGCTCGATGATGGTGACCTCGCAGCCGTACTCCCGAGCCGCGGCCGCAGTCTCCAAGCCGATCCAGCCGGCACCCACGACGACGACCCGGCCCCCGTTTCGGATGGCCTCGCGCAGCCGCTCGGAGTCCCCCATCCGGCGCAGGTAGCAGACCCCGTCCAGGTCGGCACCGGGGATGTCCAGCCGGCGCGGGGACGCGCCGGTAGCCGGCAACAGCTTGCTGTACCCGACCCGGTCGCCGCTGTCCAGCTCCACCTGGTGCCCAGCCCGGTCCAGGCTGGTCACCCGGCGGCCCAGCCGCAGCTGCACGGAGTTCTCCCGATACCAGCCCTGGTCGTGGACGTAGAGCGTGGTCTTGTCCTGCTTGCCCAGCAGGTATCCCTTCGACAGCGGGGGCCGCTCGTAAGGTCGTTCGGTCTCGTCGCCGATGACCACTACTCGGCCGGTGAACCCCTCTTCGCGCAGGGTCTGTGCCGCCTTCGCTCCGACGAGGCCGGCGCCGACGATGACGAATGTCTGCTCGGTGGGGGCCATGGGTGTTTTCTCCCTATCTGATTCCGGTCAGCGCGAAGAACTCCTGTCGGGAGCGGGCGTCGGCGCGCAGTAGCCCGTGCAGTGCTGAGGTCACGGTGCGTGAGCCGGTGGCTCGCACACCGCGCAGTGACATGCACGAATGCTCCGCCTCGATCACCACGCCGACCCCCTGAGGGGCCAGATGCTCCTGCAGCGCGTCAGCGACCTGCTGGGTCAGGCGCTCTTGAGTTTGCAGGTCCCGGGCGAACAGCTCGACGACCCGGGCCAGCTTCGACAGCCCGAGGATGCGCTCCCCGGGCAGGTAACCGACATGCGTGATGCCGTGAAAAGGCAGCAGGTGGTGCTCGCACAGCGACTGCACGGGGATGCTCTTGGCGAGCACCAGCTCGTCGTAACCCTCGTCATTCGGGAAGGTCGTCAAGTCGAACTCCCGCGGAGTGAGCAGTTCGACGAAGGAGCGCGCGACTCGCCGCGGTGTGTCAGACAGGTGTTCAGACGTCGGGTCCTTACCCAGGGCTACCAGCAGATCGGCCACCGCCCGCTCCACCGCCGGCAGGTTCACTCCCTCCCGTGGCGGGACCACCCGAAGACTGCGGTGACGCGCGGGGACTGGCCCGGCAGGTGCGGGGGTCACGCGAACACCTCCGCGGTCGTCCGGGCCAGTGTTCTCCGGGTGGCCATCGCGGGGGGGATGACCAGCACTGGGCAGGTCGCGTGCCGCGCGCAGTACCAGCTCACCGAGCGGTGCAGCATGTCGACCGACCGGTGGCCGTGGCCGACGACCAGCAAGTCGGCACCAGTGGCCTGGGAGACGAGCGCCGGGCCGGCCGGCCCGCGGACCACCCTTTGCCGCACGGCAACCCGCGCCACCGCAGTGGTGACCCGCGCCAGTGCAGCCGCCACGACCTGCGCGAGCTCCCGCTCGGCCCGCGCTTCCTGCTCGGTGACGGGTGGCACCGGTTCGGCGGTGACCGCCGCCTCCCACCCCTTCGCCAATACCGGCGTCCAGCAGCGGACCGCACACACCCAGGCGCCGGTGTGCCCGGCATGCGCCAGAGTCCACCGCAGCGCCGTGTAGCTGGCCGGCGAGCCGTCGACGCCGACGACCACTAGCTGCTCGCTCATCTCACCCTCCTCGTCGCCGGACTCCGTTCTAAAACCATGATGTGCTAACATTAGAACCGGTGCGACTGTTTCGTCAACAGGAGTTGGTTATAGAATGGAGTCCTGGGAGGCTCGGATCTCGGCGGTCGCCGCGCTTGACGAACCGACCCGTCGCCGTCTCTACGACTACGTGGTGCGCCAGCCCTCACCGGTCAGTCGCGACGACGCCGCCGCGGCTGTTGAGCTGCCGCGCGCGACTGCGGCGTTTCATCTTGACCGGCTGGTGGACGAGAACCTGCTGGACGTGGTCTACCAGCGCCGCACCGGCCGCACCGGCCCCGGCGCGGGACGGCCGGCGAAGCTGTACCAGCGGTCGCATCATCACGTGGCCGTGTCTCTGCCCCAGCGCCGCTACGACTTGGCCGGGCAGCTGCTGTCCAGCGCCATCGAGCACGCCGAACGCTCCGGGGACTCACCACGCGCAATCCTCGCCCTGCGGGCCTACCAGCTGGGCAAGGAGCTCGGCGAAACGGCGCGCAGCGCCGACGACAACCACGACGCACGACGGACCGCACTACGGGTACTCGAGGAATACGGCTTCGAACCACGCACCGAAGGCGACGACGTCACGCTCGCCAACTGCCCCTTCCACACCCTGGCGCAGGAATACACCGCACTCGTGTGCGGAATGAACCTGCGCCTGCTCGACGGGCTCCTCAACGGCCTAGCTTCCACCGGGCTGACCGCGCACCTGCACCCCAGCCCATCCCGATGCTGCGTCCGCCTCTCCCCCGCCAAGCGGGTCGAGTAGCAGGGCCGAGCTGCGGGCGCCATCCACCCGGCGATAGTCAGCGTGGTTGTGCTTCTCGCTCCAGCCGCTGCTGGTCGGGTGTCAGTCGGACGCCGACGTGGTGATCCTGGATCAGTGCCCAGCCTTGGAAGCCCGCCGCGACGGTCAGCGCCACGCCGATCGCGGTCAGCATGATCCCCAGCGCTGCCCCCACATCAGCGGGACCGTTCCAGTATCGGTAGTACACGAAGAAGCTGATGATGAACAGCGCCAACGCCGCCACGTTGAGCCCCATGTGGATCCGCCCGGTGAGCTTGGCCGGGGTTCCGCTCGGGATGGCCGCCACCCAGTCGACGAAGCCGGGGACGGCGGCGACGACCGCCATCACCACGGCAGCGGCGTTGAGGGCGATGGTCAGCTTCAGCCAGAACAGCTCCGGGTTCACCCCATAGATGACGAAGCCGACCAGCGTCGCAGTGTTGAACGCGATCGGGTAGGCGACCAGCATGGGATGTACCGGATGACCGAAGATAGTGACCTTGCTGTGCATGACGTCCCCTCCTGTGGCAGGCTCCCCAATTTCACACACATAGTTTGATCTTATGGGAAGGAGAGGTCAACAGGCTGGGATGTCGGGGTCAGGATCCGCGGGCGGCCAGGGTGGTGTCGAGCTCACGGACAGGCGCGGCCGTGGGTGCGCGCGGTGCCTGCCGAGGGTCAGCGGGAGTCGGTCTCCGTGTTGTGGTCTGCGTTGTGGTCTGCGAAGACCCGGCTGCCGAGGATGTCCTCCGTGGCCAGCGTGATGAGCTCCTCTTTGTTCACCGGGCGATCCGCGACCATGAGGCGGCTCGCGTGCCGCAACCGGGCCCGCTCGATCGCGTTGCGGACGCTGCGCGCGTTGGCGAACCGCGGTTGGGCCTTGCGGCGCTCCAGGTACTCCCGGAAGGTCTCCTGAGCCTCCGAGGTGAAGCTGTACCCCTCCGCCGCGACCATGAGCTTCCCGATGTCCTCCAGCTCATCGAGCGTGTAGTCGGGGAAATCGATGTGATGCGCGATCCGGGAGCCCATCCCCGGGTTGGACACGAAGAAGGAGTCCATCCGGTCCTTGTAGCCGGCGAGGATCACCACGAGGTCCTCCCGCTGGTTCTCCATCACCTGCAGCAGGATCTCGATGGACTCCTGCCCGTAGTCACGCTCGTTGTCCGCGCGGTACAGGTAGTAGGCCTCGTCGATGAACAGCAGTCCACCCATCGCCCGTTTGAGGACCTCCTTCGTCTTGGGCGCGGTGTGCCCGACGTACTGGCCGACCAGGTCGTCGCGGGTCACCGAGACCAGGTGCCCGCGACGCAGGTAGCCCAGCCGGTGCAACATGTCGGCCATCCGCAGGGCCACGGTGGTCTTGCCGGTGCCCGGGCTGCCGGTGAAGCTCATGTGCAGGTTGGGCCTGGAGGTGGACAGGCCGAACTGGGCGCGGGCCCGGTCGACCAGCAGCAGCGCGGCGATCTCGCGGATCCTGGTCTTGACCGGGGCGAGCCCGACCAGGTCGGCGTCCAGGGAGCTGAAGACCTCATCGATACCGGTCTCCGCGCGCTCCTTGGCGAGATCGACACGGGCGTCCGGCGGTAGCGTCTCAGCTGCGCGCTCGGCATCCTCGGCTGCCTCCGCCCCGGCCGGGTCACGGCCGGGGCGGGACATGCCGAACCCCATGCGAGCGGATGCCTCGCCGCCGAGTGGGCGGGTGTCAGTCATTGCTGCCCGTTGTACCGGCGGCCATGCGGCGCGTCGGCGGCGTAGGGGTGCGACGTGTAGCGGATGGTGCGGTCGTGCCACTCCTGGCGCTCCAGCCGGAAGCCGGGCTCATCCGTCGGCCGCTGCACGATGAAGGACAGCGCGACGGTCTGCTTGCCGTAGCTCGCGTTGTAGGCGTTGACCCGGACGTAGTGCTCCGGCTTGGCCTTGCGGCAGGCGTTGACCTCGGCGAGCACGCCGGCGGCGTCGGTGAGGTCGAACATCGGCAGTCCCCACATGTCCCAGTAGACGTTGCGTGGGTGCGGGTCATCGGTGAACTCCACCGAGCAGGGCCAGCCGTTGTCCAGCGCGTACTGGATCTGCGCGGTGATCTCGGCGTCGGTGAGGTCGGGCAGGAAGGAGAAGGTCCCCTGAGTGATGTGCATCGTCAGCTCCCTAGTCGGATCCTCACCTAGACGGAGGTCGGCGTCTCGACCACGTCGGGCACGTCGGTCGACTCGTAGTTGAACGTGATGTCGCCCCAGGTCGCCAGCGCGACGTCCAGCTCACGGCTCTTCTTGGCAGCCGACTTGAGGATGTCCTCACCCTCCTTGCGGTAGTCACGCCCCTCGTTCCTGGCCTTGATCATCGACTCCAGCGCGACGCGGTTGGCGGTGGCGCCGGCGGCGATGCCCATCGGATGGCCGATCGTGCCGCCACCGAACTGCAGCACCACGTCCTCACCGAGGTAGTACAGCAGGTCATGCATCTGACCGGCGTGGATCCCACCCGAGGCCACCGGCATCACGCCCGGCATCGAGCCCCACTCCTGGTCGAAGTACAGGCCCCGGACCGGGTTCGCCGACAGGCGGCCCAGCCGCAGCGTGTCGTAATAGCCCATGATCGCGTTCGGGTCACCTTCCAGCTTGCCGACCACCGTGCCCGAGTGGATGTGGTCCACCCCGGCCAGCCGCATCCACTTGGCGAGCACCCGGAAGTTCACCCCGTGGTTCTTCTGCCGGGCGTAGGTGGCGTACCCGGCCCGGTGCAGGTGCAGGATCAGACCGTTGGCCCGGGCCCACTTCGCCATCGACTGGATCGCGGTGTAGCCGATGGTGAGGTCGATCATGATGATGACGCTGCCGACCTCCTTGGCGAACTCGGCCCGCTCGTACATGTCCTCCATGGTGGCCGCGGTGACGTTGAGGTAATGACCCTTGACCTCGCCGGTCGCCGCCGAGGCGCGGTTCACCCCCTCCATCGTGTAGAGGTAGCGGTCACGCCAGCGCATGAACGGCTGGGAGTTGATGTTCTCGTCGTCCTTGGTGAAGTCCAGCCCGCCACGCAGCGCCTCATAGACGACGCGGCCGTAGTTGCGGGCGGACAGGCCCAGCTTCGGCTTGGTGGTGGCGCCCAGCAGCGGCCTGCCGAACTTGTCCAGGTACTCCCGCTCCATGATGATCCCGTGCGCGGGTCCCTGGAAGGTCCTGACGTAGTGCAGCGGGATCCGCATGTCTTCCAGCCGCAGCGCCTTGAGCGCCTTGAACCCGAACACGTTCCCGATGATCGAGGAGGTCATGTTGGCGATCGACCCCTCCTCGAACAGGTCGATGTCATAGGCGATGAGAGCGATGTACTGGTTCTCCGAGCCGGGCACCGCATCCACCCGGTAACACTTGGCCTGGTAAGTCTTGTAGTCGGTGAGCCGGTCGGTCCAGACCACCGTCCAGGTCGCGGTCGAGGACTCCCCGGCGACCGCGGCGCCGGCCTCCTCCGGCGGCACCCCAGGTTGCGGGGTGATCCGGAACGCGCACAGCACGTCGGTGTCCTTGGGCTGGTAGTCGGGCTCCCAGTAGCCCATCTCGGCGTACGGGATCACCCCGGCCGACCAGCGATCCGTCTTCTTCTTTTTCTGCGAGCTGTTGACTTCGGTGTCGGGCACGCCTGCCTCCTCTGGTCACTACTGAGCATGGCGGTACACAATCAGCCTGTCTATCAAGTCTTTGGCTGTGACTGTGTACCGGTTGCTCAGGGGTTGCCATGACCGAGTCTCGTTTGCGCACGCTGGTCGCCCTGGCGGCCACCGGATCGGTGCGCGGCGCCGCCAGCCGCCTGACGGTCACCGAGTCCGCGGTGTCGTCCTCGATCGGAGCACTGGCCCGCGAGCTCGGCGTGCCACTCGTGGAGCCGGTCGGCCGAGGGCTGCGGCTGACCCCCTCGGGCGTCGTCTACGCCCGGTATGCCCGGCGGGTACTGGGACTGCTCGACGAGGGTGCGGCGGCCGCGACCCAGGAGCTCGACGCGGAGCGGGGTCGGCTGCGGCTCGCCGCGGTCACCACCGCCGGGGAGCACCTGCTGCCCGCCTTGCTGGCCGAGTTCCGCCGGCGGCATCCGGGAGTCGCGCTGGCCTTGGAGGTGGCCCCCAGCGCGCGGGTGTGGGACCTGGTCAGCGCACACGAGGTCGACCTGGTCATCGCCGGAGCGCCGCCCTCGGGGGTCGACGCGCGGGTGATCGCCACCAAGCCCAACGAACTCGTGGTGGTGGCGGCGCCCTCGGTCGCCGAGGGGTTCGACTGGGCGAGTACCCCGTGGCTGCTGCGCGAGCAGGGGTCGGCCACCCGCACCAGGGTCGAGACCTACCTGAAGTCGCAGCACGCCGCACCACCCCGGCTGGTGCTGGGCTCCAACGGGGCGGTGGTGGCCGGCGCGGTGGCCGAGCTCGGTTGCGCGCTGGTCTCCCGGGACGCCGTCACCGGCCTGCTCTCCGAGGGGCGGCTGGTCGTGGTACCCGCTCCGGGCACCCCGCTGCGGCGGCCGTGGCACGCGGTCGTCGGGGCCTACTCCGGCGCCTCCACGTGGCTGTTCGTCCGCCATCTGCACGCGTCCGGCTGGCGACCACACGGCTCGCGGACCGGCCCCCCGCCGGATCCACCCACCGGGGGACGTGCGCCGCGGCGGTCCGGGCCTAGGCTCGATGGCGGCGGCGTGGACCGGCCCGTCGCGGTGGAGGGAGAGCCATGATCGAGGCGCTGCATGAGACCGCCCGAGCGATGGTGAGCCGGCCGCGGGGCATCCTCGCGGCCGACGAGAGCATCGGCACCATGTCCTCCCGGCTGGAGAAGGCCGGGGTCCCGGTCAGCGCCGAGAACCGGCGGGCCTACCGGCAGATGCTGCTCACCACCCCGGACCTGCACCGCGGCATCAGCGGAGTGATCCTGTCCGATGAGACCTTCAACCAGAGGCTCGAGGACGGGCAGGACTTCCCGCTCGCCCTGCACGCCCTGAACATCCTGCCCGGCATCAAGGTCGATACCGGCGCGAAGGATCTCGCCTTCTCGCCTGGCGAGAAGGTGACCGAGGGTCTCGACGGCCTGCGCGAGCGGCTGAAGGACTACGTCTCCCGCGGGGCCCGTTTCGCCAAGTGGCGCGCCGTGATCGCTATCGGGGAGGGCAGGCCGACCGAGCGCGCGCTGCGGGCGAACGCGCACGCGCTGGGGCGTTACGCCGCGCTGTGCCAGGAGTCGGTCGTGGTGCCCATCGTCGAGCCTGAGGTGCTGATGGACGGCGACCACACCATCGGCCGGTGCGCCGAGGTGACCCGCGCGACGCTGGAGCACGTCCTGGCGGAGCTGGACGAGGCGGGGGTGGATCTCGCCGGCACCGTGCTCAAGCCCAACATGGTCGTGCCGGGCTCGGCATCGGGCCGCCACGCCAGCCCCGAGGAGGTCGCGGAGCAGACCGTGGCCACGCTGCGGGCGGTGCTGCCCTCGTCGCTGGCCGGGGTCGCCTTCCTCTCCGGCGGCCAGTCGCCGGAGGTGGCCACCGCGAACCTGGCCGCGATGCAGAAGTACGAGACACCGTGGCCGCTGACCTTCTCCTTCGGGCGGGCGCTGGTCGACCCGGCACTGAAGGCCTGGCATGGGGACCCCGCCCTGGTCGCCGAGGGCCAGCGGGCGCTGGCCGACCGGGTCGAGCCCAACTCGGCCGCAGTGGCGTAACGCCGAGCGGCGGGTCAGCGGAAGAGACCCTCGCGCAGCGCCGTCGCCACCGCGGCCGCCCGGTCGGTCACCGCCAGCTTGCGGTAGATGCCACGCACATGGCTCTTCACCGTCTCCTCGCCGACCACCAGCTCGGCGGCGATGGCGCGGTTGGACGAGCCGGCCACCATCAGGGAGAGCACCTCACTCTCCCGTTGGGTGAGGCCGAGGTGCGCGCCGGGCCAGTACTCACCGGCCTGGAGCCGGGCCGCCGAAGCCCCGGCCCGAGCGCTGAGGCCGACATCGATGACCACCGCGCCGGCGTGCACCCGGTGCAGTTGTTCGACCAGCTCCGGGCCGTCGATCCGCTTGAGGAGGTAGCCCGCCGCTCCCGCCTGCATCGCTTGAAACAGGTACTGCTCGTCGTCGTAGACGGTGAGCAGGACGACCCGACGCCCAGGAGAGTCCCGCACGAGGTCGCGACACAGCTCCAGCCCGCTCTCCCCGCCCAGCCGCACGTCGGCGAGGACTATGTCGGGGTCCAGCCCCGCTACCACCCGCCGCGCGGTCGCCGCATCAGCGGCTTCGCCGACCACCCGCACCTGCCCAGCGAACCGGCTGAGCATCGCCTTGAGACCAGTACGCACCATCTCGTGATCATCAACCAGCACCACGCGTAGCGGCTGGTCGTCCATGCGCCGAGTGTAATCAGCCTTAACGGGTCTGACCGGTGACACGATGTGAGGGACGTGGCGTGGGAGGGGTTCCCCTCGCCTTTCCCTCCAGGAGGGGACGCCGGCCGCAGCCCGTTCATCTACCGTCAGGCACGGCTCATCGCGTCCTCACGTGGCCTTGCGGAGAAGGAGTGGTGTCGTGCCCGATAAGTTGTTGCGCATGGAGCGCGCCGGGTCCAGCACGTCGCGGCCGGTGATGCTCGCGATCGCCGGCGACAGCGCCGCGGGGAAGACCACGCTGACCAAAGGGTTGGTGGACGCGCTGGGCGCCGATCGGATCACCTCGCTGTGCGTGGATGACTACCATTGCTACGACCGGCAGGAACGCAAGGAACTGCCGTTCACCGCGCTGCACCCGGACTGCAACTACGTGCAGATCATGGAGCAGCACCTGCAGCTGCTGGCCACCGGCCAACCGGTGCTCAAGCCGGTCTACGACCACCACACCGGCCAGCTCACCCGCCCCGAGCTCATCGAGCCCACCGAGTTCGTGATTGTGGAGGGCCTGCTGCCGCTGCACACCCGGCTGGCGCAGGCGTGCTTCGACATCACCGTCTACCTCGACCCGCCGGAGCACATCCGTCGCGACTGGAAGGTCAAGCGGGACACCACCAAGCGCGGGTACACCCGCGAGCAGGTGCTGGCCGAGCTCGACAAGCGGGAGCCCGAGTCCGAGGAGTACATCCGCCCGCAACGCTCCGCCGCCGACATCGTGGTCCGGTTCGGCCCGGTCGAGCAGCGTCATGATCCGCCGGACACCCCGCTGTCGGCTGAGCTCACCCTGCGCCCGACAATCCCCCACCCCGACCTCACCGGGGTCTTCCGCGAGTCCGACCGGCGAGCCATGCATCTCAAGCTGGCCCGCGACGAGGACGGCAGACCGGTGGACGCGCTGCATATACACGGGTACGTGCCTCGCGAGGAGAGCCGGCTGCTGGAGAAGGCGATCTGGACGAAGCTCGACACCGAGACGGAGCTGCCCTCCTCACTAGGCCAGACCGGTGAGGGCGTCCGCAGCGAGCCGCTGGCGGTCACCCAGCTGCTGCTGCTCTACCACATGCTCGACTCAGTTCGCTGAGCCCCGGGGGAGCGTGCACAAGCATCCATGAGACCGTGCTTCCGCTGCGGGGGGAGGGACGGGATAGCGCTTGTCGGTCCTGCGGGGAGTCGACCAGGACCGTGTCAGCGCCGGCGACCGAGTCGGCTCAGTCACGGCTGACCGTAAGCTGCCCTCCCGCGAGCAGGCGGCCGATGCCGCGCAGTTCCGGCAGATCGTGCACGTCGGCGGCTAGTGTCGGCACCGCGACCACCGCGACCTCCGGATGTGCCCCACGGAACCGGACCAGCAGCCGGCGTTCCCGCCCGGCCAGGGCGACCCGGTCGGCGTGCAACCGCAGCACCGCCGCGGCCAGCGCGGTGGAACCGACGGCTGGGCCCGCACGTTCCAGTGCCTCAGCCACCGTCTCGGCCCGCGCCGCCGGCAGGTCGGCGAGCACCGGATGTGTTCGGTTGAGCACCAACCCGGCCAGTGGCATCGACTCAGTGACCAGTCGGTCCACGAAATAGGCCGCCTCGCGCACCGCGTCGGCCTCCGGGGTGGCGATCACCACAAACGCCGTTCCCGGAGCGCGGAGCAACTCGTAGGTCATGGTGGCGCGCTCCCGAAACCCGCCGAACATGGTGTCGAAAGCCTGCACGAACGCCGACGCGTCGGCCAACATCTGCCCGCCCAGGATCGTCGAGATCACCCTGGCGAACAAGCCGAACCCCGCACCCACCAGCTGGCGCACGCCGCGGCCGCCGGCCCGCGCTGGGGCGGAGAGCAGCCGGATCATCCGCCCGTCCAGGAACGAGGACAGCCGCTGCGGGGCGTCCAGGAAATCCAGCGCGGAGCGCGAAGGGGGGGTGTCCACCACGACGAGGTCCCACTCACCGGCCGCCACCAGCTGCCCCAGCTTCTCCATGGCCATGTACTCCTGGGTGCCGGCGAACGACGAGGCGATGGCCTGGTAGAAGGGGTTGGCGAGGATATGGGCGGCCCGCTCGGGGCTCGCGTGCGCCTGCACCATCTCGTCGAAGGTGCGCCGCATGTCCAGCATCATCGCGTGTAGCCGGCCGCCGGCCGCCTCGATCTCCTCGGTGGGCGCCACCAGACGGGGATTGTTGGTCAGCTCCCGTAGCCCCAGCGACTGCGCCAGCCGCCGCGCCGGGTCGATCGTGAGCACCACCACCGATCGACCTCGCTCGGCTGCCCGCAGCGCGAGGGCCGCGGCCGTCGTCGTCTTACCCACCCCTCCCGCGCCGCAGCACACCAGCACTCGAGTGGCGCGGTTGTCCAGCATCGCGTCGATGGTGAAGGGGGGCGGCGACCTCATCGCACCCCCTGCTCGCGTAGCGCCTCGGCGAGCTCGTAGACCCCACCGAGACCGACTCCGTCTCCCCCGACTTCGGTGAGCTCGGGCAGCTCGACCAGCGGCAAGCCGGCGTCGGCGAGCCTGGTCCGCGCCTGCCGCTCGGCGTCCACCCGCACCGCGTGTTCCACGGTCTCGGCGACCAGGCCCTCAAGCACGGCCGAGTCCAGATCGAGACCGGCGGCAAGGAGCCCGGCGCGGACGCGGTCGGCCTCGACCCGGCCGTTAGCTGCGGCGGTCACCGACCGAGCGGGCAACCGGGAGGGTCGGGCCCGGTTGATCAGCACCGCGCCCGGGCGCAGGTCCGCCAGGTCCAGCTCCGCGACGGTCTCCAGGGTCTCGGCCACCGGCAGGTCCTCCAGCAGGGTGACCACGTGTACCGCGGTATCCGCCGAGTGCAGCAGCCGCACCACCCCCTTGCTCTGGCTGTGGATCGGGCCGACCTTGGCCAGGTCGGCCATCGCCCTGGTGACGTCGAGGAACTTCACCACCCGCCCGGTCGGTGGGGCGTCCAGCACCACCGCGTCGTAGGTGTGGACGCCGCCCGCCGCTCGGGTGGTCGCCTCCTTCACTTTGCCAGTGAGCAGCACATCTCGCAGGCCGGGCGCCAGCGTGGTGGCGAACTCGATCGCGCCCATCCGGCGCAGTGTCCGAGCCGCGAAGCCCAGGTTGTAGAACATCGCGAAGTACTCCAGAAGGGCTTCCTCGGCGTCCACCGCCAGCGCCCGGACCTCGCCGCCGCCGGGGGCGACCGCGATGCGCCGCTCCTCATAGGGCAGCGGAGGGATGTCGAACAGATGCGCGATGCCCTGCCGTCCCTCGACCTCTACCAGCAGCGTTCGGCCGCCCCCAGCGGCCAGCGCCACCGCCAGCGCGGCGGCGACCGTGGTCTTGCCGGTCCCGCCCTTGCCGGTGACGACATGAAGGCGAGCCCGAGACCACATGCCGCGAGCCTAGGCTCGCGGCATGTGAGTGGGTAACGGTGTTCCCGCACCGAACACCGCTCACGAGTGATGGGGCACGACGCGCTAGCGTCCCGCCCCATGACCTCTTGGGAGTACTCCACCGTGCCGCTGTTGACGCATGCCACCAAGCAGATCCTCGACCAGTGGGGAGCCGACGGCTGGGAGCTGGTCACCGTGCTGCCCGGGCCGACCGGGGAGCAGCTGGTGGCCTATCTCAAGCGCCCGAAGCGGTGAGCGCCTCGGGCCGGCTGACCGAGCTCGGGTTGGTGTTACCCCCGGTAGCCACCCCGGCCGGGGTCTACCTGCCCGCGGTGCGCAGCGGATCCCTGGTGTTCACCGCGGGCCAGCTCCCACTGGTCGACGGAGTGCTGGCGGCCACCGGCAGGCTAGGGGCCGAGATCGACCCTGAGCGCGGTCACGAGCTGGCCCGAACCTGCGCGCTCAACGCACTGGCCGCGGTGGCGGACCTGGTGGGGCTCGACGCGGTGGTCCGGATGGTGAAGGTGGTGGGGTTCGTGGCCTCGGCACCCGGGTTCGCCGCCCAGCCCGCCGTGCTCAACGGGGCATCCGAGCTGCTCGGCGAGGTGTTCGGCAAGGCAGGGACGCATGCCCGGTCCGCAGTCGGGGTCGCCGAGCTCCCGCTGGGCGCTCCGGTCGAAGTCGAGCTGATCGTCGAGGTGTCCTGAGCCGCTGTGCCTTGAGCTGCGGTCCTCCAGGTTCGTGATGACTTCGTCGTTGTTGCCATCACATTCCTGGAGGGACCGCTGCCGTCACCGACGACGCGCCGACAGACGCTCAGGCAAGTGACCGTGTTACAGTACCAGCCGTGGTATCTGCGACCGGCTGCGGACGACGGCACTGTGGTGCTCCTGTTTCGCATCGTCAACGCGTCGAATGGCAAGTGCCGTGGGACGATAACGGAAAGCTGAATCAGCGTTTCCAAGTGATGGAAGCGGCGGTCGGCTAACCTCGGTCAGGCTGGTGGGGAGATCGGGTTGACCCAGGTCAGTTCGGTGAACCGGGTGAAATCGGTGTCATCAGAGTAGACGGCGAGCCCGTGCTCAATAGCCAGCGCCGCCAGCTGGGCGTCAGGAACCAGGTTGCCCCGGACCTGGCACTTGCCGAGCAATCCGAGCAGGATCTCTGCGTGCCCCGGCCCTGGTTCCGGTGTCCACACTGGGCCGCCCGATGGACTCCATAGCACAAGTGCTACTTCGGGTGGCTGTCAGCGGGCGCGGCGGGCCAGGCGCTGGGGCTCCAGGATGAGCACGCTCTTGCCTTCCAGGCGTAGCCAGCCGCGGTGGGCGAAATCGGCAAGCGCCTTGTTCACCGTCTCCCGGGAGGCGCCGACCAGCTGGGCGATCTCCTCCTGAGTGAGGTCATGGGTCACGCGAAGCATGCCGCCTTCCTGGGCACCGAAGTCGTGCGCGAGCTGCAGCAGCGCCTTGGCCACCCGTCCCGGCACATCGGTGAAGATCAGGTCGGCGAGCATGTTGTTGGTCCGGCGCAGCCGTCGCGCGATCACCCGCAGCAGCTGCTCGGCGATCTCCGGCCGTTTGGTGATCCACTCTCGCAACGCGGCGCGATCCATGCTGACGGCGCTGACCTCGGTCACCGTGGTGACCGTCGATGTCCGCGGTCCCGGATCGAAGATCGATAGTTCGCCGAACATGTCCGAAGGCCCGAACACGGCGAGCAGGTTCTCCCGGCCGTCAGGCGACTTCCGCCCGATTTTGACCTTGCCCGACAGGATGATGTACAAGCGGTCGCCCGGTTCGCCTTCGGCGAAGATGACGTGGGCCCGGGGGAAGCTGACCGGCTCCAGGCTGGCTCTCAGAGCCTGCGCCGCCGACGGGTCGACACCCTGGAAGATGCCGGCCATGGCCAAGGGGTCGTTCACCGCGCTCCTCCAGCTGACCCGAGTGGACCCGGCCCCACCGTCGAGGGGCCCGCTTCAGTGCCGCCGATCACCTTGGTGGAGTCTAGGGCCGTTGCCTGGCGTGGCGTGAGGTGACCAGTCCACCGTCGTGTGGGCCAGTGTCGTCTGGACGGGCGCCGTTGGGTGGACGGGTGTCACCGGGTGGACGAGTGTCACCGGATGGGCGGACACCGTTGGGTGGACCGACGTCGGGCAGCCGACGCCGCCGGAACAGTTCCAGCGCACCGCCGATCCCGCTGCCGAACAGCACCCGTACCTCCTCAGGGCGGGCTGCCCGCAGAAATTCCTCGACCTCCTCCTCGTGCACCGTGAGGTGGCGCAGGCGGTTCTCCAGCCGCTCCATCGCGAGCGCGAAGAACATGATCAACACCGGGACGGTGACGACGAACCAGATGGTCATGGTGCGAGGGATGATGCCGCATCAACCGACCGGTTGCGCGCGCGGGGGCGCGTGTCGGGCGTGTCGCACGGCGGGGCGTGCGACCGGCCCATGCGACCGGGCTGGGCGCCACCTCCGTAGGCTGAAGGCGTGCCAGCTCGATCCCGCCGGTCCTTTGCTGCGGAGAGCCCCCTCGCGCTGGTTCGGCGAGCCCGCCGGATGGACCGGGTACTGGCCACCGCCTACCCGGACGCGCACTGCGAGCTCGACTTCTCCACGCCGCTACAGCTCGCCGTCGCCACCATCCTGTCGGCGCAATGCACCGACAAGCGGGTCAACGAGACCACACCAGAGTTATTCAACCGGTATAGCAGCGCCGCCCATTACGCGGCCGCCGACCGGAACGAGCTGGAGGAGCTGATCCGGCCCACGGGGTTCTACCGGAACAAGGCGGCGGCGCTGATCGGACTCGGCGCCGCGCTGGTCGAGCGCTTCGGCGGCGAGGTGCCCCACACGCTGGCTGACCTGGTGACCCTCCCGGGAATCGGGCGCAAGAGCGCCAACGTGATCCTCGGCAACGCCTTCGGCGTACCCGGCATCACGGTGGACACCCACGTCGGGCGGCTGGTGCGCCGATGGGGATGGACCGAGCACGAGGACCCGGTGAAAGTCGAGCAGTCGATCGCCAAGCTCGTACCGCGACGGGACTGGACGATGCTGTCCCACCGGGTGATCTTCCACGGGCGCCGGGTGTGCCACTCCCGCCGGCCGGCCTGCGGGGTGTGCCCGCTGGCCGGGGACTGCCCGTCCTATGGCCTCGGGCCCACCGAGGCGGGGGTCGCCGCCGCGTTGCTGCGCGGGCCGGAGGCGCCGCACCTGCTGGCGATGGCCGGGCTGCCTACCGACTTGGCGGGCGGCCCCGAGGTGGAAGCCGGTGCCGCAGCCGCAGGGACGGTCCCGTGAGGCCTGCGCTGCGCTGGGTGCTGGTGACGGCGTTACTGGCGTTGGCGCTCGTCGTGGCGCTGTGGCCGAGGGCGAGCCCAGCAACGGTCGCGGCACCGGCGTCGGCGGCCCCAGCGGTGACGGGCCCAGCACCGGCGGGCCCGGCGACGGGCGCGACTCGGCCCGGCCGGGCAGCGCAGCCCGCCGTCGGCCCACCGGCCGGTATCGACCAGCTGAGGTCCCGGACGGCTCTGCAGCCCTGCCCGGCCGCACACTCGGTCCGCACCCCGGCTCGCGGGCCGCTATCCGGGCTCGTGCTGCCCTGCCTTGGCCGGCCGGGCACGGTCGACGTGGGGGCGGCGCTGGCCGGCCGGCCGGCGTTGCTCAACCTGTGGGGACCGCTGTGCCAACCGTGCGCCCAGGAGCTTCCCGCGCTGGCGGCCTACGCCGCTGAGCCCGGTGCGGTGCCGGTGCTCGGCGTCGAGGTGCAGCAGCTGCCCGAACAGGCGCTCGATCTGCTCGCCGCGCTCAACGTGCACTACCCGTCGGTCAGCGATCCCGATGGCAGGCTGCGCGCCGCGCTGAGCGCCCCGCCGGTGCTGCCGTTGAGCTATGTGGTGTCCGCCGATGGCCGGGTCAGCCAGGTCAACCCGCCCGAGGTGCTGCGCAGCCCGGAGCAGGTGCGTGCGGTCATTGCGCGTTACCTCAGCCCCGGAGCGGTCGAATGAGCCGGATGACTGAGCCGGCCGAGCGGACTGAGGTGATCCGGTGAACTGGGTGGACGTGCTGGTGCTGGTACTGGCCCTGCTCGCCGCCACCTCCGGTGCGCGGCAGGGGATGGTCACCGCGGCGGCGTCCTTCATCGGTGTGCTGGCTGGGGCAGTGATCGGAGTGCGCATCGCGCCGCCGCTGATCGCCGGCTACCAGAGCCCCGAGGTCCGGGTCGCGCTCGGGGTGTCGATCGTGATCGTGCTCATCGCGCTGGGTGAGACGCTGGGTGTGTTGCTGGGCCGAGCGGTGCAGCGCCGGCTCGACGCCGAGGCGCTGCGCCGGGTGGACAGTTTCCTGGGTGCGGTGGTGCAGGGCATCGCGGCTCTGGTGGTGGCCTGGCTGATCGCCCTGCCGCTGACGAAATCGTCCGCCTACAGTGGGCTGACCGGGGCGGTGCGGGACTCCTCGGTGCTGCGGATCGTGAACACGATGATGCCCGACGTGCTGCGCGAACTGCCCGCAGAGCTGACCAGACTGCTCGATGTCTCCGGGTTCCCCGACGTGCTCGCGCCCTTCTCGCCTACCCCGATCACTGATGTCGGGCCGGCCGACCCGGAGCTGCTCAACAGCCCGGTGGTGCGGCAGTCCCGGGCCAGCGTGCTCAAGGTCCGCGGCCGGGCGAGGTCCTGCTCCCGGGCCTTGGAGGGCACCGGCTTCGTGGTGGCGCCGCAGCGAGTGATCACGAATGCGCACGTGGTCGCCGGCACGGACGAGGTCCAGGTGGAGACCACGGACGGCACGATGGACGCTCAAGTGGTCACCTACGACCCGGAGACCGACGTCGCGATCCTGAAGGTACCCGGGCTGAGAGCGCCGGTGCTGCACCTGGCCTCGATGCCAGCCACCTCCGGGTTGAGCGGGCTGGTGCTCGGCTACCCGCTGGACGGGCCGTACACGGCCTCGGCCGCCCGGGTTCGGGACCGCATCCACCTGCGCGGCCCCGACATCTACAATTCGGCAACCGTGCTCCGCAACGTCTACACCGTCCGCGCCGTGGTACGCAGCGGGAACTCCGGTGGCCCGCTGCTCGACGGGTCCGGCCAGGTGCTCGGCTTGGTGTTCGGGGCGGCGGTGGACAACGACGAGACCGGGTTCGTGCTCGCCGATGACGAGATCGCCGGTGACGTCGCCGCGGCAGCGAGCCGAGACACCGAGGTCTCCACCGGCA
>Ga0213882_10000026_pt1 | contig 92932 bp, 96 predicted proteins | sample BarmaccoBMER_R09_FD_160106 | JGI IMG/M metagenome (GOLD analysis project Ga0213882, IMG submission 160106) | Barbacenia macrantha exposed rock microbial communities from rupestrian grasslands, the National Park of Serra do Cipo, Brazil - ER_R09 ...
CTGGTAATGGGCAAGGCCCTGCACGAGCGAGCTCGCGCAGTTGCCCACGCCGACGATGGCGACGTTGATCGCCTTGGGGTCATGCAGACTCATCAGGCGACGGCCTTCTGCTGCTGGGCGGGGGCGTGGGGGCGGGAGAGCGGAAGGCGATTCGCGGCCGGGCGCGACGACATGGGTCGGATCATAAGGCTCTTTTCGGACAGTACACCGCTCTTAGACGGCGCCGGGAGGCCGAGTCCGCATCGGCTCATCGGGAATCGGCGCCGCGGCGGGCCCGGACCGTTTCGAAGCGGGAAAATCGGCGGCCCCGGGCGGGCGTATCGAGCCTTTCCCCTTGCGTCCCCCGGGGGAAAGCTGGTTCGCTCATCGGTGTCGCACCCTCGACATCGAAAGGACCGTCCATGGGTTCAAACCGCCGGTCTTCGCCGCCGCGGCCCCGGCTTCGACCGCCCGGGCGCCCGGCGAGTCGTCCGCTAGGGAGACCGCGCCGGTGACGAACTCCCGCCATGCCCCGACCAAGGTTCCCGCCGTTACCCTTGGATTCTGGATCATCAAGATCCTCGCCACCACGCTCGGCGAGACGGGCGGGGACAGCGTATCGATGAGCTGGCTCGGCGAGACCACCCCGGAAGCCGGGGCGGGCGGGCTGAACGGCTATCTGGTGGGGACGGCGATCTTCGGCCTGCTGATGCTGGCGCTCGTCTCCCTCCAGATCAGGGCGCGCCGGTTCAATCCGTGGCTCTACTGGGCGACGATCGTCGCCTCGACGACGGTTGGAACGACCCTCGCCGACTTCTGCACCCGCTCGCTGGGCATCGGCTATCCGGGCGGCTCGCTCCTCCTGTTCGGCTGCGTCCTCGCCTCCCTGCTCGCCTGGTATCGGACGACGGGGACCATCTCGGTCGACTCTATCGTCGGGCCGCGCGAAGAGATGTTCTACTGGATCACGATCACCTTCTCCCAGACCCTCGGCACCGCGCTCGGCGACTGGATCGCCGATTCCAGCCTCGGCTATGGCGGCGGCGCGCTGTTCTTCGGGGCGCTCCTGCTGGCGCTGGCGGGCCTCTACTTCGCGACCAGGGTCAACCGGGTGCTGCTGTTCTGGGCGGCCTTCATCCTCACCCGCCCGCTCGGAGCCACCCTCGGCGACTTCTTCGACAAGCCGTTCGACAAGGGCGGCATGGCGCTGAGCCGCCCGCTCGCCTCGCTGGCGCTGTTCGTCCTCATCGTCCTGCTGATCCTGGTGATCCCGCAGCGCGCCGGGCGCCATCCCGGATCGGAGGGAGCGGCAAGCTGAAACGGCAAGCCTCGATCGCCCTGGCGGCGCTGCTGATCCCTTCGGCAGCCGCCGCGGGCCCGCCCTTCCTCACCGACGATCCCGAGCCGACCGACACCGGCCATTGGGAGATATACGCGCCGCTCTTCGAGGCGGAGGGGAGCGGGCGGGACTTCGAGGGTTCCCTCGGCGCTGAGCTCAATTACGGCGCGGCGAAGGACGTGCAGCTCACCGTCGGCCTTCCCGCTTCCTATTCCCACGACGCGGGCGGCTGGCACTGGTCGGCCGGAGACCTGGAGGCGTCGGTCAAATATCGCTTCTTCCACGACGAGGAAGCGGGGCTCCAGATCGCCGTCTTCCCCGGCCTCACGCTTCCGACCGCCGGTCGCGGGGGAGGGGCCGATCGCGTAACCGGCCTGCTGCCGGTGTGGGCACAGAAGGATTTCGGCGACTGGTCGGCGTTCGGCGGCGGGGGATATGCGATCAACCCGGGCGCCGGAAATCGCGACTATTGGACCGGGGGCGCGGCGCTGGCCCGGCAGTTCGGCAAGCGGCTGCTCGTCGGCGTGGAAGCGGACCGCCAGGGCGCGGACACGGTCGGCGGGAGCCCGTCGACCAGCCTCGGCCTCGGCGCCGTCTACGACCTGCCGGGCCCGCTTCGGCTGCTCGCCTCCGGAGGGCCCACGTTCGAGGATCGCGGCGGCCCGGGGTTTCACGCCTTCGTCGCCCTGGGGCTCGATTTCTAGCCTTCCGGCCGGTCCCCGGTCGGACGAAACCGCGCCTCTCGGACGGCAACCGGTGAAGCGGGTCGAACGGGGCGGACGGTCGTCACCCCGTCCACTCCACCGCCGTCCGGCGATTTCGGCCGACGTGCGACACGACGGCACGGCCGAGGGAAAGAACGATCCTGCTGCGAAGGACGTGCCAAGGGCTTGGCCTCAGCCGGCCTGCGTCAACCGCCTCGCCCCGCATCGGCCGAAGCACCCTTTCGACGAACGTCTCCACCAAAGCGGGCTCGTCGATCAGCGCGAGATATTCTTCCATGGAATAATAGCTGGGAAAGTCGAAGTTGCTCGATCCGAGCGCGAGCCGCCGTTCGTCGATCAGCATCCCCTTGAGGTGGAACATGCCTGGCACCAGGCGGAGGTGAAGTCCGAGCTTGGGCGCCCGGTCGAGGAGGAAGTGCCGCACCATCGGCTTGTTGTTGGCGAGCGGTGCGACGAGCTCGACCCGAACGCCCCGCCGGGCGGCGGCGCCGAGCGCCTCGACGAACGGCGAGGAGAGGTAGGGGCTGACGACGTCGATCCGGCGCTCGGCGCCCGCGATCGCCCGAAGGAGGTCGGCAAAACCGGAGGGATTGCGGCGGCCGTCGAGCGCGTAGAGATCCAGCCCGTCGAAGGAGGCGGTGCGGAACGTCGACCGGCTCCGCCACGTCGCGTCGAAATCCTCGGCGAGGAAGCCGGCCGGCCCGCGAGCCTCGATCCTGAGCATGAGGTCGTGCCAGGCGAAATTGTGGTCGCTGAAATTGACCCCGCCGATATAGGCGACGTTGTCGGCGACGATCAGCTTCTTGTGGTTGCGAAGGCCGTAGCGCGGCAGCCGGCCGGCGATCGGATTGGTGGTACGCACGCCGACGCCCTCGTCCCTCAGCGACCGGAACATCGCCCGGGTCGAGCCCACCTCCGCCCTGAAGGCCGGGCTGGCGAGATAGTGCGGCGACAGGACGAAGCGGTCGCTGACGACGACGCGCGTATAGTCGTCGACCAGTATCCGGCGGTCGCCGGCGCGGCTCCGGCGGACGGCGGCGGCGACGGCGAGGCCGGCGGAATCGCCCTCGAAGGTCATGGCCTGGACCAGAACGCGCCGGCGGGCGGCCAGAATATCGGCCTCGGCGCGCGTCCAGAAGGCCTGCGCCCCGAGCAGCAGGTCGAAGCGCCGCCGTAGCGGGCGCTCCGTCGATCGCGGACCGGTCGAGCGGACGCAGGTCGTCATCGTCGCGGGTTCAGAATGGACCTGGATCGCGGGGGCTCATGCCGGGAAGACGCCGCCGCCCGCCGCGACCCGCATGCCGCGAGCGATCAATCAGCGCGCCGAGCGACGCTCGGGCCCGAGCGCGGGATGGAAGCCCTGCGGCACCAGCGCCGGCCGCCCGATCCTCACCCACAGCCACAGGAGGCCGGCGTAGGCGGAGAGCCCGGCCGCCGCCGCCAGCGCCGCGCCGAAGGTGCCCCGGGGCCGGCCGGCGTCGGCCGCGAGGAAGGCCGCCACAAGGCCGCCGATCCCGCACAGCGCGGGGCCGGCCCAATATCCGATCCCGACCTGGCGGGAAAAGCGGCGGCCGAGAAGGATCCGCCGTGCCGCCGCCCGGCCGCCATAGCCGAGCAGCACGGCGAGGGCGATTCCCGAGAGGCCGAACGGCCGCTCCAGCGCCAGGGCCAAAGCGATGCACAGCAAGGTGAAGCTGAGGGTCAGCGCCGCCGCCATTTTCGGCAGCGCGTAGATCAGGACCAGCTCGCTCGTTCCGAAAGCCCCCTGGATCGTCTCCGCCGCGGCGAGAAGCATCAGGGCCGGAAAGCCCGCGTCGAAGCCGCTTCCGACGAGGCGGAGCAGCGGCAGCCCGATCGCCGCGAGCAGGATGAGCGCCGGCAGTTGAGCCAGCAGGATCAGCCTCGCCGCCCCCGCGACGGGAACCGCGGCGCCGGCATGGTCCCGGCCTGCAACCGTCCTCGCCACCACCGGGACCAGCATCCCGTCGAAAGCCTGGCGGATTTGTCGGATCGGGACGCTGAGTTGCCGCGCCATCGCGTAGACGCCGGCCGAATGCTGGCCGAGCAGGGCGGCGACGACGTAGATGTCCAGGCGGGAATAAAGCGCGTCGGACGCGTCGACGCTCAAGGTGGGAACGACCGCTCGAAGCTTGCCGCCAAGGCCGTTCCGATCGATCCGATAGCCGGAGAGGCCAATCGGCGGGAAGCAACGGCGAAGCGCCAGAAACGAATAGGCCAGGCTGGCCAGCGTCCCGGCGATGTAGGACAGGAACAGGCCCTCGCCGCGCCAGCCGCAGGCATAGGCCCCGACAGCGACGAGGATGCCCGCATAAGGCTGGATCAGATTCTTGGCGACCAGCTCGTGGCGCATCGTTTCGGTCCACCGGGTCGCCGCGAGGAGCAGTTCGATCAGCGCCTGCAGCGGGATCATGAGCAGCATGGCGATCGCCGCACCGCTGGCGCCGCCGCCGATCAGCGCCGTCGGCGCCGCGAGCGCTCCGGCGACGAGGAAGCCGGCGATGGCGGTGCTCGCCAGGAGCACGAGCAGCGCCGCGTCCAGCAGAGTGTGGAGGGTCGGCCGCTTCGTGTTCTCCTCGTCCAGCCATTTGAACAGCATCCATTTGGTGCTGAGGCCGCCCCCGATCACCGCCGCCTCGACGGTCGCGGCCGTGAGGCTGTAGGCGCCGAACAGGGAGCCGCCATAGAGTCGTCCGGCGACGAGGAGGAACAGGAAGCGGGCGCCGAAGCGGACGAGAAAGCCCAGCCCAGACGACAGGGCTCCTCTCACGACGAGAGGCCCCGTATCGCGGGCGGCTCGGCTCGTCATGCGCTTCGTGCCAAGCCCGCGGTCTCCCGGAAGAGGCGGGCATAATGCGGCAGGATCGCCTCGATCCTGAGATCGCCGACCCGCTTCCAGCCTCCGGCGGCGAGCCTGGAGCGCAGGGCCGGACTGCCGGTCAGGACGTCGATCGAGTCCCGCAGCGCCTCGGCATCCTCGGGCGGGACCAGCCAGCCGCTGACGCCGTGCTCCAGCAACTCCCGGGGCCCGAAGCGGCAGTCGGCGGAGAGGGCCGGGGTGCCGCAGGCCAGCGCCTCGGCGAGCGCGTTGGGAAAGCCTTCCCATCGCGAGGGCAGGACGAACAAGCGCGCCCCGCGGATCCACGCCCACGGATTGGCAGCGAAGCCGGCGAAGCGGACCCGGTCCGCGATGGCAAGGTCCGCCGAGAGCTGGCGCAGCCGCCCCTCCTCGGGCCCCTCGCCGACCAGAACGAGATCGTGTCCGGAGCGGGCGAGGCTGGCGGCGAACGCCCGCAGCAGGAGGTCGTGGCCTTTCTGCGGCTGGAGCCGGCCGACGCTGACGAGATAGGGCCGCGGCGGCGCATCGGGCAGCGGCTCGGACGCGCGCCGTGCGACCGTCTCGACGTCGACCGGGTTGTGGATGACCCTGAGCCTCGACCATTCTAGGCCGAGGGTGCCGGCGAGGCTCGTCGCGAGCTCGGCCGAGTTGACGAGCACCCGGTCGGCGGCACGATAGGCGCTTCGGGTGAGGGCCATCGCCGCACTCGCGCCGATCGAGCCCGACGCTTCGTCGCCGGTCGCCCGGACGAGGTTGTTGCCTTCGCGCGCGATCCACCGCGGCCGGTCGCGGCCCATGCCCGCCAAGGCGCGCCAGGCGATGAGGTTGGTCCCCTTGGCGAAGCTCATCACCACGTCCGGCCGCACCTCGCGGATGATGCTCCGGAAGACGCGCGGCGCGAGAAAGGCGCCGAGAGCGAGCCTGTCGGGTCGGTAGAAGCTCGAGTCCGGCCCGGCCGGGAACAGGCGTTGGCCCCAGTCGCGATGATGGATCAGGCTCTGGTCGGCATCCTCGAGATACGGGCCCTCGCGCCGAAGCAGGCCCATGCCGATCTCGCCGCCTGCGAGCGCCTGCCGGTTGAGGAGGTGCACCGCGACCCGCTCCGCGCCGCCGCCGTTCAACCAGCTCAGGAGCAGGAGAACCTTGGGGCCCCGGACGGTCGCTCTTCGATCGACGCAAGGCGCGCCAACGGCCCTGGACGCTTCGCCCGGCTGCTCCGAAACGCAATATTCCATCGCCGGGAAGACGGCGCCCTACCCGGCATCCCGCACCGATATCGCCCGAGAGGACGTCGAGAGGCCTCTACGCCTGGAACGCAGAGGCCCCACGGCGGGCCAGGCGGGCATTTCATCATTCCGGAGCGTCGAAGTTCAGCCTCATCGTCTCGGCGCGCCGTCCGCGGCCGCCGACTGCCAGCCGCCGCCTAGGGCTCGGAAGAGATCGACCTGGGCCTGCGTTATCCGGGCATCGGCTTCCGACAGCGCCGCGGCGGCGTCAGCGGCCGTGCGTTCGGAGTCGAGAAGCTCCAGGGAATCGATCTGCCCCTCGCGCTGGCGCGCGCGGGTGATGCGCGCCGCCGCCTCCGCCTGGTCGCTCGCGTCCTTGAGAGCGCGGCGCCGTTCCAGGCTTCGGGCGTAGTTCGACAGCGCCGTCTCCGTCTCCTGCAACGCGGTGAGGACCGTCCCGTCGAACGTCGCGAGCGCCGCCTGGCTGTCGGCTTCCGCTCCGGCCACCCGGGCCCGGGCCGCGCTGCGGTTCGCCGTCCAGTTGATCAGCGGGCCGACGAGCCACCCGACGGGATTGCCGAGCAGGCTTCCCAAGCCATTCCCGCCCGCGGCCAGGGACCCGCCGAGGGTGATCCTCGGATAGAGGTCGGCGGTCGCGACTCCTATGCGGGCCGTCGCCGAGGCCAGCCGCCGCTCGGCCGCCCTTATGTCGGGTCGGCGGGCGAGCAACCCGGCACCGTCGCCGACCGGGATCGGCCGGTCGAGCCGAAGGGTCTCGCCTCTCGCGCCCGCCTCGGGCGGCAGCTCGGCGGGCGCGCGGCCGGTGAGCGTGGCGAGGCGGAACAGCGCCGCCTGCCGCTGCGCCGCGAGCGCGGGCACGTCGGCGCGGCGCTGGTCGCGCAATGCCGCGATGCGGGCGGTGTCGAGCCCCGTCGCCAGGCCGACCGAGTGGCGGCGCTCGGTGAGCTTCAGCGACCGGTCCAGAAGCGAGACGATATGCTCCGCCACCGCCATCCGCTCGGCCGCGGACGCCGCGTCGGCATAGGCCCGAGCGGTCTCGGCGACGACCGCCACCCTCACCGCGTCGGCGTCCGCGGCGGACGCGGCGACATCTCCGCGCGCCGCCTCGACGCCGCGGGAGACCCGACCGAACAGGTCCACCTCGTAGGCGACCTCCAGGCCCGCGCCGAGCTGCAGATCCCTCTCGCCCGCCATCCCGTCGGAGCCGGGGCGGCCATATTGCGCGCCGCCGCCGACACCGACCTGGGGCTCGCGGGCGCCCCGGACCTCCCGAAGCGCCGCCCGCGCCTTGGCGAGACGCGCGACCGCGACCCTGATGTCGGTATTGGCCGCGAGCGCGTCGCCGACGAGGCGGTCGAGGACCGGGTCCTGGTAGAGCCGCCACCAATGCGCGTCGGCCGGGGCGGCCGTGACGAGACCGGGATCGCCGGCGGAAAGGAAGGGCGCGGCCTGGGTGGGGGTAGCGGGCCGCGCCACGTAGTCCGGGCCGGTCGCGCAGGCGGCGAGGGCGAGCGACGACGCGGCGGCGAGCAGGATTCGGTGAGTCATCGGTCTGATCCTATTCGGCGGGCTGAAGGGCGGGGGCGGCAAGGCCGCGCCCCCCGCGACGGCGGGCGGCGAGGCGGAGCGCGAGGGCCCGGCAGACGACGTAGAAGGTCGGCGTGAAGAGCAGCCCGAAGCCCGTCACCCCGATCATCCCGAAGAAGACGGCGGTGCCTAGTGCCTGGCGAAGCTCGGCGCCGGCGCCCGTGGCGATCAGCAGCGGCACCGATCCGAAGATGAAGGCGAAGCTGGTCATGAGGATCGGGCGGAGCCTCATCTGGGCTGCCTTTACGGCCGCCTCGGCCGGCGAGAGCCCCTCATGGTCCTCCGCCTGCTTGGCGAACTCGACCACGAGGATCGCGTTCTTGGCGGCGAGGGCGATGAGCACGATCAGCCCGATCTGGGTGAGGACGTTGTTGTCCATTCCTCGAAGGTTGACGCCCGCCATTCCGGCGAACAGGCACATCGGGAGGATGAGGATGATCGCGAGCGGCAGAGTGAGGCTCTCATACTGGGCCGCGAGGACGAGGAAGACGAACAGGATCGCCAGCGCGAAGACGATGCCGGCGGTGTTGCCGGCCGCCTTCTGCTGGTAGGCGATGCCGGTCCATTCGCTGCCGAAGCCCGAAGGGAGCGTCTCCGCCGCCACCTTCTCGACGGCGGTGAGCGACTGGCCCGACGAGAAACCGGGGGCGGTGTCGCCGTCGAGCTCGACCGCCGGGAACAGGTTGTAGCGCACGACCCGGTAGGGGCCGGTCTTGTCCCGGAAGGTCGCGACCGATCCCAGAGGCACCATGGGGCCCGAGTTCGAGCGGGTCCTGAGGTTGGCGATGTCCGCCTCCGTCGAACGGAACGGCGCGTCGGCCTGGGCGGTGACCCTGTAGGTGCGTCCGAGCAGGTTGAAATCGTTGACGAAGGCGGAGCCGAGATAGACCTGAAGCGCTTCCGACACCCGCTCCGGCGGCACGCCGAGCATGTCGGCCTTGCGCTTGTCCACATCGGCGAAGATCCGCGGCGTGGAGGTGTTGAAGAGGGTATAGACCTGCTTCAGCCCCGGGGTCTGGTTGGCCCTGCCCATCATCGCGTAGGCCTGGGCGGCGAGGCCGTCATAGCCGTGCTGGCCCTGGTCCTGGATCATCAGCCGGTAGCCGCCGGCGGAGCCGATGCCCTGGATGAGCGGCGGCGGCAGGATGAAGAGCTGCGCGCCGCCGATACCGGCGGTGCGCTTGCGCGCCTCGTCCATGATCTGCTGGAAGGAGACTCCGAGCTTGCGGCGCTCGTCGAACGATCGGAGCGGGATGTACGCGGCCGCGGCGTTGGGCGCGAGCGTCTGGGAGGCGCCGTCGAACCCGGCGAGCATCACGGCGCCCTTGACGCCCCCGATCGGCAATATCCTGGCGACGACCTCGCGCATCACCTTGTCGGTCCGCTCGAGCGAGGCGCCGGGCGGGAGCTGGATCGCGGTGAGGAAATAGCCCTGATCCTGGGCCGGGATGAACCCGCTCGGAGTGGCCCAGAACAGGCCCAGGGTGGCGGCGATGAGCACGCCGTAGGCCAACATCATCCGCCTGGGCGCGGCGATCAGCCGGGCGGTCAGCGCGCCGTAGCCGGCGCTCAGGCGGGCGAAGCCGCGATTGAAGCGGTCGCCGGCGGCGGCCGCAAGTCGGCGGAGCGGGCCTCCGGCGCTTTCATGCTCGCGGCCCTTGAGGAGTATCGCGGCGAGCGCGGGCGACAGCGTCAGCGAAAGCAGGAGGGAGATCACCGTCGCGGCCGAGATGGTGACCGCGAACTGATGGTAGAACTCGCCCGAGAGGCCGTCGAGGAAGAGGGTCGGCAGAAACACCGCGCAAAGGACGAGGACGATGGCGACGAGCGCCTGCGACACCTCGTTCATCGACGTCTTCGCCGCCTCGAGCGGAGTGAGGCCCTCGTCGAGGTTGCGCTCGACATTCTCGACGACGACGATCGCGTCGTCGACGACGATGCCGATCGCCAGCACGAGCCCGAACAAGGAGAGGTTGTTGAGCGAATAGCCGACCGCCGCGAGCACCGCGAACGTGCCGATCAGCGACACCGGGATCGCGACCACGGGGATGATCGCCGCGCGCCATTTCTGGAGGAAGGCGACGATCACCAGGACGACGAGGAACATCGCCTCGAGGAGCGTGTGCCCGACCGCGTCGATCGACTGGGCGATGAACTCGGTCGGATTGTAGATGACGCGGTATTCGAGGCCCTTGGGAAAGGTCTTGGACAGCCGTTCCATCTCCGCTTTGACGGCGTCGGCCGCGGCCAGCGCGTTCGAGCCCGGGCGCTGGAAGACGCCGAGGATCACCGTCGGCTGGTTCGACAGATAGGTATTGGAATTATAGTCGGAGGCGCCGAGCTCGACCCGGCCGACGTCGGAAAGCCGTACCTGGTGGCCGTCCGCGTCGGTTCGGACGACCACGTTCTCGAACTGCGACGGGTCGGTCAGCCGCCCCTGGGTCTCGACCGCGATCTGGTAGGCCGCGCCCGTCGAATAAGGCGGCTGGCCGAGGCTGCCGGCGGCGACCTGCACGTTCTGCGCGCGAAGCGCCGCCACTATCTCCCCGGCGGTGAGGTCGAGGGCGGCGGCCCGGCCGGGGTCGATCCAGATGCGCATGGCGTAGTCGCGCGCGCCGAACAGCCGCACATCGCCGACGCCGTCGATCCGGCTCAGCCGGTCGCGTACCTGGGTGAGGGCGTAATTGGAGATGTAGCCGCGATCGAGCGAGTTGTCGGGGGAGATGAGGTTCACCACCATCAGGAAGTCAGGCGAGGTCTTGCGGGTGACGACCCCGAGCCGCTGCACGTCGGTCGGAAGGCGGGGCACGGCGATGGCGACGCGGTTCTGGACCAGGACCTGGGCGGCGTTGAGGTCGGTGCCCTGCTTGAAGGTGACGGTGATGGTGACCGCACCGTCGCCGGTCGATTGCGACGACAAATAGATCATGTTGTCGACGCCGTTGATCTCCTGCTCGATCGGGGCGGCGACCGTCTCCGCGACCGTCTCGGCCGAGGCGCCGGGATAGACGGCGGTGACCGTCACGGTGGGCGGAACGATGTCGGGATATTGGGAGACCGGAAGGCCGGAATAAGCGAGCGCGCCGACGACGACGATGATCACGGCGATGACGGCCGCGAAGATCGGCCGGACGATGAAGAATTGCGAGAAGCGCATGATCTGTCTCCCGGCCGGGCGGCGCGTGGATTGAAGGCTGGGGGGCGGGCGGCGTTCAGCGCGCGCTGAGCGTCGCCCCGCCGTTGAGCGGCGTCGCGACCGGCGCGGCGGCGGCGGCCGTCGGGACGGGCTCGATGCGCCCGGCGCGCGCCCGCACCCGAAGGCCCGGCATGGCCCCCTGGGCGCCGTCGATGACCACTCGATCCCTCGGCGTGAGCCCCGAGCGCACGACCCTCAGGCCGTCGACCAGCGGCCCAACCGTCACCGGCTTCGGGGCCACGGTTCCGTCGGGGGCGAGCACCATCACGATCTTGCGCGCCTGGTCGGTCTGCACCGCCGAGTCGGGGACGAGCAAGGCGCTGGTCCGGCCGCCGCTGGCGAGGCGCATGTTGCCGAACATGCCGGGCGTGAGGAACTGCCCCGGATTGCGCAGCACGGCCCTCAGGCGGATGGTGCCGGAGCGCGGGTCGAGGCCGTTGTCGGCGAAGTCGAGCCGGCCCCTCCACCGATAGTCGGTTTCGTCCTGAAGCCGGATTTCCACGGGGGCGGGAGCCGCTCCCTGGGTTCGGGCCCGCCGCGCCTTGAGGAACAAGGCCTCGGAGGCATCGAAGCCGAAGTGGATCGGGTCGAGCGCGTTGATGGTGGTCAGCAGGCTGCCGGCCGAGCCCTCACCCGCTGCGACGAGGTTGCCGGGATCGACGCGGCGGTCCGAGATGCGGCCGCCTATCGGAGCCCGCACGCGGGTGAACTCCAGGTCGAGCGAGCGCGCCCTTGCCCTTGCCTCGGCGGCGGCGAGGGCGGCGCGCGTCGCCTGCACCTTGGCGCGCAGCCGGTCGACGTCGCTTCTCGAGACGGCGTCGACGTCGAGCAGGCGGGTCGCCCGCCCGAGGTCGGCTTGCGCCAACGCCAGGTCGCTGCGGGCCCCCTGCACCGCCGCGCGCGCTTCCGCCAAGGCGGCGGCGAACGGGCGGGGGTCGATCGTGAAGAGCAGCTGCCCGGGGCGGACCACGGCGCCGTCGGCGAAGTGCACGCCGACGATCGCGCCGGACACGCGGGGGCGCACCTCGACGCTTCGGCTCGCCTCGAAGCGGCCTATATAATCGTCCCATTCCTCGACGTCGCCCACGAGCGGCGCGGCGACGGTCACCGTCGGCGGCGGCGGCGCGGCCAAAGCGGGCGTATCGTGCCCGCCGTACGAGGCGAGGCCGGCGAGGAGCGCCAGGGGAAGGACGATGAGCGCGCCGCGCTGGCCTTTGCTCAGGCGGGCGAGCCAATTCCGCCGCCCGGAGCTCGCCACGTCGCCGGCCTCGCTGTGGATCGGTCCGACCATGTTCACGAGCCGATCCTCCGGCGGCCGGCGCTGCGCCCGCGGGCGATGCTCGTCTGGACGAGCTCATATTGGTCGAGCGAAAAGCCGGCGTCGACGAAGGCGCGAAGCTCGCTCGTGGGCACCTGCCAGCCGCGGTCCCAGGCAAGCACGGCGATCCGGCGAAGCGCCTCCAGTCGGGTATCCGGCGCCTTGCGGCCGGAGCGGCGGCCGAACAGGCCCGACAGCGCGCTCGAGAGCCGTCCCGGGTCGCGCAGGCTCGAAAGCCCGTCGCGGCGAGCGACCGCGACGATCGACCATTCCAGCGCCGACAGTCGCGGTTCCGCGGCCTGGGACGGCGGCGTCGGGTTGGTGAAGCAGGACCGGTTTCCAATCGGCATGGAGGCCATGATGATTTCTCCCTGTTGTCGGTGGCGCGGACGTGCCTCGCCGTTCGGCCGTTCGGCCGTTGCAGCAGCTTGGCGGTGGACGGGGCGCGCCGCTCCGCTCGCCGGGCGCCCGAGGCCCGGCGACGGTGACGCGCCGTGTGAAATTGAAACGGGGGGCTTGCCCCGCGGCCGCTACGGGCCCTCGCTTCGCCTGTTCATGTGAAGAGCGTGCATCGCTGCCTTCCATCCCGAAGCCGGTTGTCCGGCCTTTTCATACCAACTGGTATAGAAAGCAGCGGGGGCGGCGTCAACCGCTTTTCGTACCGGCCGGTATTTTTATTTTCCGGGCCACATGGCGAGGCTCGTCTCGACGAGGTTCCTGAGCTGCTCGCGGCTGGCGCCCCCGCCCGCCTGGACCGCCATGCCCTGGAGAAGGGCGCCCAGGTAATTGGCCAGGCTTTCGCCATCGACATGCTCGGGAAGATCGCCTTCGGCCTTCGCGCGTTCGAGCCGCTCCTTCAGCGCGGTCTGGGACGAGGCGCGGCGCTTCAGGACCTCCGACCGGATCGATTCGGCCTCGGCGCCGCAGGCGACGGAGCTGATGACCCGAAGGCACCCTTTCGGCTCGCTTTCGCTGGTCTGCATCTCGAGCGCGCCGTAGAGCAGCCGCTCGGCGACCGCCCTGGAGGTCGGCGCCGCGAGCGCCTCCGCGATATAGGCAAGCTTCTCGCGCTCGTAGAGATCGAGCGCCTTGCGAAACAAGGATTCCTTGTTGCCGAAGGCGGCGTAGAGGCTCGGCCGGGTTATCCCCATCGCTTCGGTCAGGTCCGAGAGGGAGGCGCCTTCGTAGCCCTTGCTCCAGAACACCCGGAGGGCGGCCGCGAGCGCTTCCTCGACGCAGAATTCGCGGGGCCGGCCTTTCGCGGCGGAGCAGATCTCGAGTTTCATAACGAGCGGTATATAAGAGGGCGTCGATCGGAAATCCATCCCGAATCAACAGCGAGCCGCCGAGCAGGCCGCTTTAGCGGCGGGCCGAGCGAGCGCGGGCGATCTAGGCCGCGGCGCGGAGCGCGCCGGCGCGTCGCAGGTCGTCGGCGTGGAGATCGGCACGGCCCATCGCCTTGTGGATCTCGGCGCGATTTTCATATTGCTCGGGGTTGCCGGCATCGAGCGCGACGACATGGTCCATGTCGACGAGCGCGAGGTCGTATTGCGCCCGGTTGAAGCGAAGCACGGCCCGGTTGACCCGCGCCGTCACCGCGTCGCCGTCGGCCGCGACGACGGCATCGAGGTCGGCAAGCGCCTCCTCGTCGCGGTCGAGCGCGCTCAGCACCTCGGCGCGCAGCAGATAGGCCTCCGGCTGCCGGGGCTCCATCTCCAGGCTGGTGGCGAAGCTGGCCAGGGCCTCCTCCCACCGGCCGAGCTGCGTCTCGCAGACCGCCTTGTTGAAGAACACTTCCGGATAGGGCGCGCTGTAGCGGATCGCGAGATCGTAGGCCGCGAGCGCTTCCTCGTACCGCTCCTGCCGCTGAAGGATGTTCCCGCTCTCGTTGTAATATTCGGAATAATAAGGGTCCATCTGGATGGACTTGGCATAATGGACGAGGGCGGCGTCCAGCTGGTCGAGCGCGACGTAGACCTGCGCGGTATTGTATTGCAGCACCGAGCGGTGCAGCCGGTGCCGCTCCTCGCCGAGCGCCGTGGTGAGGCGTTCGTAGCCGGCCTGGCAAAGATGCAGGGCTTCGGCCTGGCGGCCCTGCCTCACCCGAAGGAAGGCGAGGCCGTTGTCGATGAACACCTTCATGAAATGGAAGTCGTCGGGATCGATGGTCCCTTCCGCGGCATCGATATAATCGACCGCCGCGAGGATGTGCTTCTCCGCCAGAGCGAGGTCGGGCCTGGCCGCGTAGCGCAGGTAGACCATCGACAGGAGGTAGCTCATCTTGGCGCGCAGATCGGGCCGGGTGAGCTGCGGCTCCGCCAGCGTCTCGATGATCCGGCGCGCTTCATCGAGGCGGCCGATCGTGACCAGCCCCTGGAAGATGTTGCCGATATAGTTCCACCGGTCCGCCTCGTCGCGGACCAGCGCGTCGAACTGCGGCAGCACCGTGTCCACGAAGCTGCCCGATTCATGATAATAGCCGTAGTGATTGTAGAGGCAGAGCGCCTTGAGCGCGATCAGGGCGGCGGAGCGGTCGTCGCCGATCCGCCGGTAATGGGCCAGCAGCTCCGGATAATGCTCCTCCATCGTCTCGAGGCGGACCGCTTCGGCGAGCCGCCCGTTCCCGTCCTCGCCGTCCGGCCGCTCGAGCGACTCCAGCGCCTGCCGGGCCTCGGCTCCGAGCACGACCGGCGCCGAGGCGTGCAGGTCGAGCGCTGTGCCTCCGGGAAGCGAGCCGGTCTCGGCGAGGACGAGGATGTCGCCGCGCGGCGCCGCCCGCCGCGCCAGCTCGATGAAAAAGCGCCGGGCGAGATGCTGGCTGTCGTCGAAACGGCCGACCAGGATGGTCCAGGTGCCGGGCTCGGGCGAGGCGGCGCGCCATTCCAGGACCAGGCCGACCAGGCCGTGAACGAGGCGATAGGCGCGGTCGAGCGGGAAGTTCCGAGTCTTCTCGGCCCCGGTCGCGGTGTCGGTCAGCGACGCATAAGCGAGCGGCATCCCGTCGCGATGTCTGGGAAGCGCCAGGTGCAGCTCGTAATTGTGCCTCTCGAGGACGTCGCCCAGCCCCTTGGCCCGGAGATCGAGATAGGCCTGCTCGACCAGGTCCTCGACGCCGGCCCAGACGCCTCTGCGCGCGAAGTCGGCGTTCAGCGCGATCGTGCGTCCGGGGCTCGGCGCTTCGGGGGCGGCACCCGCCGTTGGGAGATCGTCCGGAACCGGCCGGTGGAGCAGCTTCGCGTCGGGAGTCATCGGGAATCCTTTCGAAGGGTTCGACGCGCCGACCCGCGGCCCCTCAGCCACATGTACAGGCCGACGACGAGGATCGTCAGTGAAAGCAAGGTGAAGATGCCGAGGTCGTAGACCGTGCCCGAGGAAGCGCTCGGATCCCGATAGGCGCGATAGGTCCTGGCGACGTAGAGATAGATGGTCGGGATGAAGACCAGAACGAGGGTCCCCACCGCGAGGAGCCGGCCGACCACCCAGAAGACGGTGAAGAAGTTGAGGATGCGGACATCCTTGTAGTTCGGAGACTCGGCCCGCGCGCCGAGCCGGCCGTTGCTGAGCCGGTGGAGCCGGTCGCGCAGGTACAGGCGCGCATCCGCGTCCAGATCCGGATAGCTCCAATAGTTGCTGAGGACGTAGTAGATGTCGGTCTTGAGGAAGAAGTTGAACTGCCAGGTGATGGTGACGACGATCTGCAGGATGAGCGCCTGCAGGAGCGGCACCGCGAACCCCGTCCTGCCTCCCAGCGTGCCGGTGCGCACGAGCGCGGATATCGCCAGCGTCAGCAGCGCGATGACGAGCAGGTCGACCATCATGCCGGCCATGAGCGGCAGGTAACGCTGCCGCTTGGGAAGCGCGAGCACCCCCGACAGATCCGCCTCGGCGACGATGTTCCAGAGACGATTGCCGATCCCGAGCCTCGAGCTGATTCCGTGGCGGGCCGCGGCGGTCATATGCCCGAGCTCGTGGAGCATCACCGCCACCGACGACAGGAGCAGGAGCAGCACCAGCGTCGGCGCGAGGTTGCGTTCGATGAAGAAGGCATGGGGGTTGAGCCGCAGGCCCGGGTCGGAGACCGCGAGCACGACCGCATAGCCGACGATGCCCAAATAGCAGAGGAGGGTGAGGGGCGAGAATATCGCCCGGGCGATCCTCGCGTCCATCCTGAAGAGAATGCGCCGGTCGGCCGGTCCGGACTCGACCCGGACGCGGTGAAGGGCGGCGTCCGCGATCGGATAGAGGAAGCCGATTTCCCGCAGCATCGCCACGAACTCGTCGACGTCGACCGGGTCGCCCGTCTCGCCCTCGGCGAGGCTGCCGCCGGCGGCGGCCGCGGCGTCCGCCCGCAGCCTCGCCTTGATCGTCCCCGGCGTGTCCCCCTGCTGCAGCATCGCCAGGATGGCGCGCCCCTGAGCGGGGATCTGATAATAATCGTCCAGCTCGGCGTTGCCGACGATATAATCCTCGCCGTCCGGCTGGATGGACAGAGGGACCACGTAATAGGTCTCGTCGTCGGCCGCGGGCATGGCGAGTTCGGCGGGCTGGGGCGAAAATCCCCCTGCCGCGGGCAGGTCTTCGCCGACCGAGGGGGAAGCCGCGCCCTTCATCGCGCCGACGACGGACGGATCCCGGTATAGTGCGCCGACGCGATCTTCCAGCCGCCGGGGACTCGGCGGGCGACGAAGCTCGCGCGCATCGCCATGACCCGCGGCGGCTGGTCGGGCGCCTGGGCCGGCGGCTGCATCGTGTAGGCGATCCGGGCGACGAGCACGGCGGCCTCGCCGAACGTCCTGACGCTCACCTCGCTCATCGCGAGCCGGGGCGCCGGGGTCTTCCTGTCCGGCGCGTAGAAGCCGAGCATCTTCTCGCGGGAGTCCACCTCCCCCAGCGGCGAGATTTCGAGATAGTCCGGCGTCGTCAGCCGGGCGAGCGTGGCCGGGTCGAACGCCTGCTGCGCCCGGGTGAATTCCTCGACGGTGCGGACCAGCGAGTCCGGCGCCGCGGGCGGCCGGACGGGGTGCGGGGGCGCGGCTCGCGCCGCGCCGGCGGCGATCGACAAGCCGAGCGCGAGCGAAAGCGCGGCCGCCGCGCTCCTCGTCCGATACAGGTTGGCGGAGGGTCGATCAGGCATGCTCGTTCCTAGCTTCCCCGCTTCCGGCGTCTGACGGACGATCGAGGCAAGGCGGGCCGTCACCCCGCCGGCGCGCCGTCGTCCGGCGCCGGCCTCCACGGGATCGGCATGGATGAAAAGCGAACCGGCGACCCGCGCCGGTTCGCCCTTCGCAGAAGCCCTTAGAACGGGAAGGGCCAGCATTCCCAAATCGGGTAGAAGGCCACCGACGTGGTCTTCAGCTTCTGCACTTTGAGAACCGAGATCTTTTTCATCGAAGACGCTCCTTGGTTCATCTTAACGCACAACGGCTACATGTCGCTCGCAATGACGCAAGCCAAACGAGCGACAAGACCACGCTCCGTTGCAAGAGAACGCTTCCCCACGAAGAATCCCCCACGTGACCCGGCCACTAGTCTGGCACAATAGAAAAGCGCGTCAAGAAGGAACAAACGTAAACGAAATTTTATATTGATAATCGAAAGAGAACGACTCTGGCGGGCCGATTCATTATTTACACGATTCTGTCCGCAATGGACTATTTTGTTCCGGAATAAAGCCGGGTTTCTCGCCGCAAGAGCGCCCCCGCGAAGGTGCGAGGCGGCTGAACCTAAAGCGAAAATCGGCAGGGCGGCCCCGGGCCGCGGAGCCGGCCTCCGCACTGCGCCGAAGCGGATGCAAGTCGGTCCGCCGGGCCTTTCTAAGCTGTCGATGACGCCGCCGCGCTTGCGCTATAGCCCGCAGGCGGCGGACGCCTGGCCGTGTCGATCGGGGGAGAGGCATGCATCCTGTCGAGACGTTCGAGCTGGTCCTCGTCCTCCTGGCGACGGTGGTCGCGCTGACCTGGGTCGCGGGCCGGATCGGCCTGCCGCCCTCGGCGGCTCTGCTGGTCGGGGGAGGGGCGCTCGCCTTCCTGCCGGGGATCCCGCAAGTCTCGCTCGACCCCGAACTGGCGCTGGTCCTGTTCCTGCCGCCGCTGCTGATGGACGGCGCTTATTATACCGCGTTCGGCCGCTTCCGCCGCCACCTTCCGGGCATCTTGTCGCTGTCCGTCGGGGCGGTTCTGTTCACGACTCTCGTCGTCGGCGCGGTGCTTCACGCGATCGTCCCGGCGCTTCCCTGGGCGGCCTGCTTCGCCCTGGGCGCGATCGTCTCGCCGCCCGACGCCGTGGCGGCGCGGGCGGTGCTGCAGCGCGTGACGCTGCCGCGGCGGCTGCAGGCGCTGCTCGAGGGCGAGAGCCTGCTGAACGACGCCACCGGCCTCGTCCTCTTCCGGTTCGCCGTGGCGGCGGCGCTGGGCGGCGCCTTCGACGGCGCCGCCGCGGTCGGCAGCTTCCTGCTGCTCGGCATCGGCGGCGCCGCGGTGGGGCTCGCCATCGGCTTCGCCTGGGTCGCGGTGATGCGCCGGATGCACGACGAGACGCTGATCGTGGCGACCGGGACCCTGCTCAGCTGGGCGGCCTATCTGGCGGGGGAAGCGCTTCACGTCTCCGGCGTGATCGCCACCGTGGCGGCGGGGATCGTGTTCGGCTGGCAGCAGCATGTCGTCCTCCCCGCGCGGGTGCGGATGCAGGGCTCGGCCTTCTGGCGCACCCTGGTCTTCGGCCTCGAGGCCCTGGTCTTCATCCTCATCGGCTTCTCGCTGCGCGGCGTCCTCGACCGAGTCGGCATCGGGACGGCGGCGACGACGATGGCGATGCCCGTCCTCGCCATCCTCGCCGCGGTTCTGCTCGCCCGCTTCGCCTGGATCTTCGGAGTCGAGGGCCTGCTCGCCGCCTTTCGGCGCCTCGGGATCCGGCGCGCGCGGCCGCTCGGGTGGCGTCAGGCGACGATCCTCGCCTGGACGGGCATGCGCGGGGTGGTGACGCTGGCGGTCGCGCTCGCCCTGCCGGCGCGGATGCCGGGCCGGGACCTGATGCTGGTCGCGGCCTTCGCGGTCATCCTCGTCACCGTGGTGATCCAGGGATCGAGCCTCGGCCGGCTCATCCGGCTGGTCCGTCCGGCCGACGCGGACCCGCCGGCGCAGGTCAGCCTCGCCGAGGCGGAAGCGGCGATCGCCCACGCCAAGTACGAAGAGGTGGCGGTGAAGGCCCATGACGGCGACGGAGCGCTGATCCATCCGCGGCTGCTCGAGGAATATCGCAAGCGGGACCAGGCGGTGGAGCGCTATGCCGGCGACGCCGAGGCGTACATGCCCGACATCCAGGCCCATTTCGACGTCGTCCTGGCAGCGGTCGCCGCCGGCCGGGCCGAGCTCATCCGCCTGCACCGCGCCGGCAAGATCGAGGACGAGGTGCTCCACGATCTCGAGCGGGACCTGGACCTCGAGGAATTGAGTGCCCTGTTCCAGCGCGGCTAGAGCATGCTGGGTTTAGGTTGACCCGCTCATCCTGAGTAGGGACTGAGCTTGGCGAAGCCTGTCCTGAGCGACGCCGCAGACGGCGTCGAAGGGGACCGTATCGAAGGACCGTCCTTCGAGACGCCGCTTCGACTTCGCTCAGCGGCTCCTCAGGATGAGCGGAAGCAGTGCGTCAACCTAATTCCTCAATGCTCTAGCGAGGCCCCCCTCAGCGCGCGCCGGCGGCGCGGGTGAACACCGCCAGCTGGTCCGCGAAGGCGCGCCGGTAGGCCGGCCGCGCCTCGCCGCGCGCGACGTAGGCGGCGAGGTTCGGATGCTCCTCGACCAGACCGGTGCCGTCCAGCCGGCGCAGCACCATCACCATCAAGAGGTCGCCGGCGGTGAAGCCGCCGTCGAGCCACTCGGCCTCGCCGAGGCGGGCGGAGAGCTGGCCGAGCCTCTGCCGGATCCGGTCGTCGAGCAACGGCCGCCTCGCCGCGTACCAGGCTTCGTCCCGTTCGAGCAGGTCCGCCGCCTCGCGCTCGACGATCGGCGGCTCCACCGTGTTGAGGGCAGCGAAGATCCAGGCGACCGCCCGCTCCCGCGCGTCCGAGTCTTCGGGAAGAAGCCCGGCGTGGCGGTTCGCGATGTGGAGGATGATCGCTCCCGATTCGAACAAGGCGAGCCCGCCTTCCTCGTAGGTCGGGATCTGGCCGAACGGATGGAGGGCGAGGTGCGCCGGCTCCTTCATCTGCGCGAAGGAGAGGAGGCGGACGTCGTAGCTCTGGCCGACCTCCTCCAGCGCCCAGCGCACCCGCATGTCGCGCGCCAGCCCCTGTCCCTCGTCCGGCGAGCTTTCGAAGGCGGTGATGGCGATGGTCATGGCGAGGCTCCCCGCCCGTGCAGATGCCCTCAAAGTCGCGGACGGGCAACCGGGGGGTTGCGCCGGCGGGCCGCGCGATCGACTGAGAGACGCGGACCAAAGGATGAGTGAAGACGATGGGCATCGGCAGAGATCCGTTCGGCCTCGAAAGCCCCGCGCAACGCCTGTTCCGGGAAGAGCGCGAGCGGCGGCGCCTGTTCGACGATCTCGGCGCGCACCGGGGCGGCATCGAGCGGGAGATCGAGCGGGTCAAGGACGAGCTCCTTGGAACGAGGCGGTTCACCAGCCCGTTCGGCGGGCAGACCTTCCGCACCGTGCGCGAGGAGATCGAGCGCAACCGCGCCTATACCAGGGCGATCGACGATCTCATCAGTCCGGCATCGGTGATCGCAAGGCAGCAGACGGCGATGGCGATCGCCGCGCGCGTACCCCTTTTGCGAAAGGAGGCGGAGGCCCTCGCCTCCACGCTCGGATCGGCCTTCAACTCCACCACGCGAGCGCTGGAGGCGCAATCGCAGGCGATCGCGGCGCTGCTCGGCACGTCGGACTGGCAGCGCGAGCGGGCGTCGCTCAGTGCCGCGGCCGAAGCGATGCGGCCCAGCATGGCGGCCATCGCCCGCTCCGCCGCGCTGCGTCGCGCGACCGATGCCGCAACCTTGCGCCTGAGCGCCGGAAAAGGCGAGGCGGAGGATCCCCACCTCGCCGCCTTCGCCGAGGAGAGCGCCGTCGCCAGTGCCGTCCTCTCTAGCCTTGCCGAGGCGGACGACCCGCAGGAGAGCATCCGTCACCTCGCCGAGTTCCTGAAGGTCCTGACGCGAATTTTCGACCGGCTAGGGAAGAACACCGTTCGCGAGATAACCGAGGCAGGGCTGGTGACCTTGTTCGTCATGGCGGTCACGCTGCTCGACGCGTTTGGGCCGAAGGAGCCCGCGGAGCTCGGGCAGGGCGACAAAGCGGCGCTGGCAGACATAAGGGGCGAGGTAGAGACGCTGCGTGAGCGGCTCTCGGCCTATGAGCGCGTCCTTGAAAGCGCCGACAGGGAGTTCACCGAAGATCTTCCCAGGGCGACGGCGCGGACCCAAGCGAAGGTTCGCTTCCTGCCTGACGGGTCCAGCCCGCTCGTCTATCGCCTCAAGAACGGCGAGGTCGTCGCCGTGGCGTCGCGCAAGGGGCGGTGGCGGCAGGTGATCTTCCGGGACAGCCTGACGGATCAGCTGTCGCGCGGCTGGGTATATGCGTCGTCGCTGAGCGAGTCTGCGGTGCGCCCCTAGCCGCAGGGCGCGTAGCGCGGACAACGGCACGCGTCCGGCCGAGCGCGCCCCCGGGGAACAAGCCCGTCCCACCCGCATTCAGGATTCGGCGGGGCGTTCCCCCGCGGAAAGGATTCGCGCCGTGGCTGCCAGCGCCGCCGGAAGACCGCCCAGGCCGATCCATCCCCTTCATGCGGCGCTGCTCGCCGCCGCGCCGCCGCTGTTCCTGGGCGCGCTGCTCAGCGACCTCGCCTACGGCGCGAGCGCCGAGGTCCAGTGGAGCAATTTCGCCGCCTGGCTGCTCGTCGGCGCGATGGTGCCGACCGGCTTCGTCCTGCTCTGGACGCTGGTCGCGCTGATCTGCGCGCGGCGCGGCTGGCCGCTATCCTGCTTCCTGCTGCTGCTCGCCGCCTTCGTCCTCGGCCTCGTCGACTCGTTCGTCCACGCGCGCGACGCCTGGGGGATCATGCCGGCGGCGCCGATCCTGTCGGCGCTCGTCAGCCTCGTCGCCCTCGCCGCCGCCTGGGCCGGCTTTGCGAGCCTCGGCCGCGGAGAGCGGCGATGAGGCGCCTCGCCCTTGTCGCCCTGCTCGCCGGTCTCGCCGCCTGCAACCGCGACGGCGGCAGCGATCCCGCGCAATATGGCGCAAACCCGCAGCTCCCGGGGCAGCAGCGGGCCCTCGTCCCCAGCATGAAGATCGCCGACCCCGCGCCCTGGGGCGCTGAGCGGCCGGTCGTGCCGGAAGGCTATGCGATCACCGCCATCGCCACGGGCTTCGGGATCGCCCGGCAGACCCTGGTGCTGCCGAACGGCGACATATTGGTCGCCGAAGGGCGCGGCGGCGGCGAGCCCGCGCTGCGGCCCAAGGACTTCATCGCCGGCTTCATCAAGGCCAAGGGGACGAGCCAGGCGAAGAGCGGCAACAGGCTGACCCTGCTCCGCGACTCCGACGGCGACGGCGTCTATGAAGGCCGCACGATCTTCGCCGACAAGCTCAACGCGCCCTATGGGCTCGCCTTGGTCGGCGGGCAGCTCTACGTCGCAAACCAGGATTCGCTGGTGCGCTTCGCCTACGCGACCGGCCAGACCCGCGCCGCCGGTCCGCCGGCGAAGGTCACCGACCTCCCGGCGCGGATCAACCACCACTGGACCAAGTCCCTGGCGGCGAGCCCGGACGGGCGCTTCCTCTATGTCGGAATCGGCTCGAACAGCAACATCACCGAGCGCGGCATGCCGGCCGAGATCGACCGGGCGATGGTGTGGGAGGTCGATGCGGCGACCGGCGCCCACCGGCCGTTCGCGACGGGCTTGCGCAACCCGACCGCGCTCGCCGTCCAGCCCGGCACCGGCCAGCTCTGGGCGGTGGTGAACGAGCGCGACGAGCTGGGCCCGAACCTGGTGCCCGACTATCTGACCTCGGTGCGCGACGGCGCCTTCTACGGCTGGCCGTACAGCTATTGGGGACGCAATGTGGACAGCCGCGCCCAGCCGCAGGACCCGCAGAAGGTCGCCTCGGCGGTGCGCCCGGACTACGGCCTCGGCTCGCACGTCGCGGCGCTGGGCGTCGCCTTCTCGACCCCCGCCATGGGCGCGCGCTTCGCCGAAGGCGTGTTCGTCGGCGAGCACGGCAGCTGGAACCGCAGCAGGCCGTCCGGCTACAAGGTGGTGTTCGTGCCCTTCCGCGGCGGCCGCCCGGCCGGGCCGCCGGTCGACGTTGTGACCGGCTTCCAGGGACGCGACGGGAGGACGCGGGGCCGGCCCGTCGGAGTCACCGTCGATCCGCGCGGCGCGCTTATCGTCGCGGACGACCTTTCGAACACGATCTGGCGCGTCGTCCCCGTCCGCAAGGCCCCCGCGGCCGAAGCGCCGACCCGGCCCGCCGCCCCGCCCCGAAGCGACACCCCGCAGGCCTCCGCGCCCTACTGACGGGGCGCGGGTGGGGGCTCAGCGGGGCGAGTCTCCCGCATCCGCAGGAAGAGCGGCGCGACGCAGAGCGCGACGAGCGCGATCATCCACCCCGGCAGGTCGGCGCGGCCGGTGCGCTCGATCCCCACCTGGGCGAGATAGGGCGTGAGGCCGCCGAAGACGGCGGTGGCCAGGGTGGCGCCGAGCGCGAGTCCGCTGACCCGCGCCTCGCCGGTGAACTGCTCGGCCGTCGCCACCGCGCCGACCGCGCTCACCCCGCCGGCGACGAGGGCGAGGACCACGGCGCCGAGGAGCGCCCGGCCGGCCGGGCCGGCCGCCATCAGCGAGAACATCAGCGCTGGAAGGACCAGGCTGAGCGCCGTCAGGGCAAGCAGCACCGGCTTGCGGCCGACGCGATCGGAGAGGATGCCGACCGCCGGAGTGACGAGGATGACGGCGACCGCCGCCAGCGTCGAAAGCCAGAGCGACTGCGCCTCGGTCGCCGACCCGACCGACGTCAGGAAGGCGGGAACGTAGGTGATTCCGACATAATAAGTGATCGAGCCGAGCGCCGAGATGGCGAAGGCGAGGGCGACGCCGCGGCGCTGGCGGGTCAAGGCGTGGAGGAGCGGGCTGCGGGGCACGGTGCCCTGCGCCTGCTGCCGTTCGAACTCGGGCGATTCCACCATCGTCGAGCGGGCCAGCCACACCACCCCGGCGAGCGCGGCGCCGACCAGGAACGGGATGCGCCAGCCCCACGCTTCGAGCGCTTCATTGGGCATGGCGCTGACCGTCAGCGCCGAGACTCCCACGGCGAGAAGCGCGCCGACTTCGCTCGCGGCCGCAGCGGAGGAGGCGACGAGGCCCCGGCGGGAGGCGGGCGCGCTCTCAAGCAGATAGGCGACGACGCCGGTATATTCGCCGCCCACCGAGAAGCCCATCACGCAGCGCAGCAGGACGAGGAGCCAGGCGGCGACGGGGCCGATCTGCGCCTGGGTGGGAAGAAGGGCGGTGGCGAGCATGGCCAGCGACATCAGCGCCATCGACAGAAGCAGCATGAGGCGGCGGCCGCGCCGGTCGCCGATATGGCCGAAGACGATCGCTCCGACCGGCCGCATCAGATAGGCCACGGCGAACCCGCCCAAGGCGGTGGCGAGCGAGGCCGCGCCGCCGCCGAAGAACACCCTCGACAGCACGGTCGAGAAATAGAGGTACAAGGTGAAGTCGTACCACTCGACGACGGTCGAGAGGGCCGCGACGGCGATGGAGCGGCGGTGGACCCGGGCGTCGGTCATGCCCCACCTTGCCCCGCCAGGGCCTCCGCGTCGAGCCGCGGCGCCGGCGGGGGCGCCGGCAGGGGTGGTGGCGATGGCGAGGGCGATCGCCGTCGGCGCGAAATCGGGCGGCACCAACTCTCGTCGCGGACGTTTGAAAGCCGCGGCGTGTGCTGCCGTGCTTGAGTGAGGACAGGAAGATGGTGCGTGCGCCTTTGCGTTTCGCACAGCTCATGGCTGTTGCGTTGCTTTTCGCTTTCCAGGCCGCTCCGGCCGCCGCCCTCCAGACCGAGGCGGCGGACAGGGAGGAGGCGGTTTCCCTCCCGCCCGGACGCTATGTCTGGAACGACGTCGATGCCGCCGCGGGGCCGGTGACGATCGTCGTCAGCGTGCCCACCCAGCTCCTCTTCGCCTTCCGAGGATCGACCCTGGTCGGAGTCTCGACGGTCTCCACCGGCCAGCCCGGCTACGACACGCCGACCGGCACCTTCGCGATCCTCCAGAAGGAGGTCGACCATCGCTCCAACATCTACGACGATGCGCCGATGCCGTTCATGCAGAGGCTGACCTGGGACGGCGTCGCCCTCCATGCCGGGAAGATCACCGGCCAGCCCGAATCGCATGGCTGCGTGCGCCTGCCCTTGGCCTTCGCGAAGAAGCTCTACGCCGCCACCGGCCTCGGCGCGCGGGTGACCGTCACCGACGTGCCGCTTTCGAGCGCCGACGAAGCGGCCGCCCTGGCGCGCGACGGCGTGCCGGCGGGCGATGCCGGGGTCTCTACGGCCGAGTAAGGGAAGAAGGGACGGTCTCTGCCGCCGTCCCGGTCCAGACAAGCGGTGACAGTCTCGTGACTGTCACCGGACTGTCCCCAGGTTACTTGACCCGTTCGACCTGCTCGAACTCGAGCTCGACCGGGGTGGCGCGGCCGAAGATGGAAACGCCGACCTTCACCCGGCCGCGGTCGAAGTCCAGCTCCTCGACGAGGCCGTTGAAGCTGGCGAACGGGCCGTCGAGGACCTTGACGCTGTCGCCGATCTCGTAATCGACGTTGATCTTCTGCTTGGGCGCGGCGGCGGCGGCCTCGTCCTTGGTGTTGAGGATGCGGGCCGCCTCGGCGTCGCTGATCGGCTGCGGCTTGCCCGAGGAGCCGAGGAAGCCGGTCACCTTCGGCGTGTTCTTGACGAGGTGGTAGACGTCGTCGTTCATCGCCAGCTTGGCGAGCACGTAGCCGGGGAAGAACTTGCGGTCGCTGGTGATCTTCTTGCCGCGGCGGACCTCCGTCACCTTCTCGGTCGGCACCTCGACCGCCTCGACCAGCTGCTCGAGCCCGAGGCGGCGCGCCTCCGACTGGATGGCGTCGCGGACCTTGTTCTCGAAGCCCGAATAAGCGTGGATGATGTACCAGCGAGACACGTGTCGTTCGTCCTTCAAATCCGTGGCGCGGCCCCGCTCAGGAGAGCAGGCCGAGCAGGGTCTTGACGATCAGGTGGAACAGCGAGTCGACGCCGAAGAAGAAGAAGGCGAGGATCGTCGTCATGATCAGCACCATGACTCCGGTCGTCACCGTCTCTCGCCGCGTCGGCCAGACGATCTTGCCGCTTTCGATCCGGACCTGCCGGAGGAACTCGCCTGGGCTGACCTTGGCCACGTCGCTTCCATTCCCTGATGTGAGGGCAGCCGCCCGGGACCGTTAGAGACGGTCAGCCGAACCTTTGCCGATGCATGCGAAGGGCGGGAGATAGCGCTGGCCGGGGGCGATGGCAAGGGCGCGGTGGGACGGAGACCCTTGCCTTCGCGCCGGGGCCGGATTAACCGGGCCGCGGCCTAGGAGTGTAGCTCAGCTGGTAGAGCATCGGTCTCCAAAACCGAGGGCCGGGGGTTCGAGCCCCTCCACTCCTGCCAGGCCGCAGCGAGGCGCACGGCGAAGCCGCGCGCCGGTCGGCGAGGCCGATGCGGAGCCGCCGGCCGGCCCGCGCGAGCATCACGAAGCGACGGGACCGACGTCACGGGGTTCGACCCCGTGACGGCCCTCCTCGTCCTTCTCCCCTCCCTGCACGCAGGGAGGGGCCAGGGGTGGGTGCGTTTCCGGAAAGGGCGCCGCGCTGCATTGACGGACCCACCCCCAACCCCTCCCTGCGTGCAGGGAGGGGGGTAGTGCGCCGGCCGGGCGTCGCGCTCTCTTCGCGCTGCGCGACGATCGCTGCGCAATCCTCGCGCTGCGCTCGGGCGCTACGCCTGGCGGGGGCCGTCACGGGAGTGAATCCCGTGACGTCGGTCCTGTCGCTTCGCGCAGGCCGGCCGGGCGTCGCGCTCTCTTCGCGCTGGGCGACGATCGCTGCGCGATCCTCGCGCTGCGCTCGGGCGCTACGCCGCGATGTCGTAGGGCTGGATCTCGCCGGTGAGGTAGAGGCTCCTCGCCTTGGCGCGGGAGAGCTTGCCGGAGCTGGTGCGCGGCAGGGTGCGCGGCGGGACGAGCTCGACGACGCAGTTCATGCCGGTGATGGCGCGGACCCGGTCGCGGATGGCGTCCCTGAGGCGCGACCGCTCGTCGGCGTCGGAGGTGCGGCACTGGACGAGGACGGCGGGGGTCTCCTCGCCGCCCGGCGTGGTGATCGAGAAGGCGGCGATGTCGCCCGCCTTGAACCCCGGCAGCTGCTCCACCGCCCACTCGATGTCCTGGGGCCAGTGATTCTTGCCGTTGATGATGATCATGTCCTTGGCGCGGCCGACGATGTAGAGATAGCCGCCCGACATGTAGCCCATGTCGCCCGTGTCCAGCCAACCGTCGCCGGCGAGGCACGCCTTGGTCGCTTCCTCGTCGCGGAAATAGCCGACCATGACCGAGGGGCCGCGGCACCAGACCTTGCCGATCTGGCTTTCGCCGAGGGCAGAGCCGTCCTCGTCGCGTATCGCCACCTCCATGCCCTGGACCGGGCGGCCGCAATTGACGATCGCCCGGTAGCGCTGCGGCCGGTCGCGCTGGACCTTGCCGTCGCCGGCCAGGGTCGTCTCCTCGACCAGCTCGACGACGATGCCCTCGCCCGGCGGCATGATCGAGACGGCGAGCGTCGCCTCGGCGAGGCCGTAGCTGGGGAGGAAGCTGCGGGCGCTGAAGCCGGCCTCGGCGAAGGCGTCGACGAAGGCCTGCATGACGTCGGGGCGGATCATGTCGGCGCCGTTGCCCGCCACCCGCCAGCGGGAGAGGTCGAACCGCTCGGCGACCTTCGACTGGCTGCCGATGCGGCGCGCGCAGATGTCGTAGCCGAAGGTGGGGGAGTAAGAGAGGGTGGTGCCCTCGTTTCGGCTGATGAGGTCCAGCCAGGCGAGCGGGCGGCGGGCGAAATCCTCGGTCTTGAGATAGTCGGTGGAGACCTGGTTGGCGACGGGCGAGAGGAGGCAGCCGACCAGCCCCATGTCGTGATACCAGGGGAGCCAGGAGACGCAGCGGTCGCCTTCCACCACCTCCATTCCGTGGCTGTGCGCGGCGAGGTTGTCGAGCAGCCCGCGATGGGTGACGGCGACGCCGTGGGGGAAGCGGGTCGAGCCGCTCGAATATTGGAGATAGGCGATCTCGTCGGCCCGGCCGGCGGGGAGAGGGGCGGGCGGCGCCTCGCGGGCGGCGAAGCCCTCCCAGTCGATGCCGGCGACGCCCTCGGCCTCGGCCGCGGCGCCCGCCATGCCGGCAAGCTCGGCGGGAAAGAAGAGGTGGCTCGGATCGGCGCTCTTCAGCTGGACGCTCAGCTGCTCGATATAGGAATCGCGGCCGCCGAACGAGGTCGGCAGCGGCAGCGGCACCGGCCAGGCGCCGGCATAGACCGCGCCGAAGAAGAGGGCGGCGAATTCGGGCCCGGTCTCGGCGATGAGGGCGATCCGGTCCTGCGGCTTCACCCCGGCGGCGATCAGCCGGTAGGCCATGGCCACGGCGTCCTCGCGCAGGTCGCGGAACGGATAGGCGCGCACGAGCACGCCGCGAGGATCGTGGAAGTTGAGCCCGCGGCGGCCGAGAGCGGCATAGTCGAGCGCCTCTCCCAGCGTCTCGAAATCGGCGTAGCGGCGCGGCAGGTCATCCTCGGTCGGCGTCGGGACAAGGGCGTCGGGCACTGCTGGCGGAGTCCTTATGTGGCGTCACGTAGCTCAGGAACGGGCCGCGCCTGAGGCGATCGGCCACGTTTATAATCGGGTTTGACTGTGGCACAATCATGGCGCGTGAACAGCCAGAGAACCCGCCGGCCCAGGCCGCCGCTCGACGAGGAGGGGCTCGAACGGCTCGCACTCGCTTATGCCGGGCGCTACGGCACCACCCGGGCGAAGCTCGCCGCCTACCTGGAGCGCAAGCTGCGGGAGCGGGGCTGGGCGGGCGGCGGCGAGGCGCCGGTGGAGCCGATCGTGCAGCGCTTCTCGGCGCTCGGCTATGTCGACGACCGCGCCTTCGCCGCGGCCCGCGCCGGCGCGCTGTTGCGGCGGGGCTATGGCGAGCGGCGCGTCGACGAGGCGCTGAGGGCCGCGGGAATCGAGGCGCCGGACGGTGAGGCGGCGCGCCGGGAGGCGAGGGACGACGCGCTCGCGGCGGCCTTGCGCTACGCGGCGCGGCGCGGCCTCGGACCCTATGCGCCGGAACCGATGGAGCGCCCCGCCCGGGACAAGGCGGCGGCGGCGATGCTGCGGGCCGGGCACCGCGGCGAAATCGTCCGGCGGATCGTCAACGCATTGCCGGGCGAAGTCCCCGATCCGGACAGCTTCTAAAAAACCGCTCCCAAACGGTTCACAAGCGCTTGAAAGCCATGATAGTCCTTCTCGCCGCACGGATGGTGGATCGGCTGTAAATGACGTCGCGCCGGGATATGCTTGCAGACCAGCCCGCCGCGGAAAGCGACGGCGGCCCCGACGCGTCCGGCGCCGAGGGGCTGCTGCGGGTCACCGGCACGATGAAGTGGTTCGACGCCACGCGCGGCTTCGGCTTCCTGGTGAGCGACGACGTGGAGGGCGACGTCCTCGTCCATTTCAGCGTGCTGAAGGATCATGACCGGCGCAGCCTCCCCGAGGGCGCGATCGTCGAATGCCTGGTGGCGGCGCAGGAGCGGGGGCTCCAGGCCCGCAAGGTGCTGTCGATCGACCTTTCGCAGGCGGTCGTCCCCGAGCATGTCCGCTCCTCCTCGCCGCCGCGCGAGCGGGTCGACCCCTCCGCCCTGCTCGGCGAGGCGGGCGCCTTCGAGCCGGTGCGGGTGAAGTGGTTCAACCGGCTGAAGGGCTACGGCTTCCTGATCCGCGACGACGGCGACCCGCAGGACATCTTCGTCCACATGGAGACGGTGCGGCGCGGCGGGCTCAGCGACCTCGCCCCCGACCAGCCGCTGCGCGCCCGCATCGCCAGCGGGCGCAAGGGGCCGCTGGCGGTCGAGGTCGAGCCGGCCTGAGCGAGGGTTCAGCCTCAGGCTTGCGTCCGCTCCCGCATCGGCGCTAGGCGGCGGCGATGGGCTTCTTCAAGCAGATCTTCACCTGGTGGGAGGGCGCGACGCTCACCACCGGCTGGCACGTGCGGCGCAACGGCCGGCAGGTCGGCTCCGACGACCAGGGCAACCTCTATTTCGCCGCCAGGAAGGGCGGGCGGCGGTGGGTGCTCTACAACGGCCCCAACGATGCCAGCCGAATCCCGCCCGAATGGTATAGCTGGCTCCACCACCAGATCGAGGGGCTGCCCGACGAATCGCTCCCGCCGCCGCCCAAGTTCCTTAAGGAGGCGGTGCCCAACCTGACCGGCACGCCGCAGGCCTATCGCCCTTCGGGCTCGCTCGAGCGCGGCGGCCACCGTGCCGCCGCAAGCGGCGATTACGAGGCGTGGACGCCGGACGGGGCATGAGGCGCGCGCTGGCGCCGGGCCTGCTCGCGCTCGCGGCCGCCGCGGCGCTCGCCGGGTGCAAGGACAAGGGCGGCGACGCGGCGGGCGGAAATCTCCAGGCCGGCGCCGGGCCGGGCACGGTCGACATCCCGCAGACGGTCGCCGCCGAGGCGCCCGGCACCACCCCGATGGCCCAGCGGGTCGCGGTGCTCGGCCTGCTCAACAAGCGCAACGGCCTTCGCCAGGACCTGACGATGAAGCCGGGCGAGGCGCGGCGGGTGGGCGACGTCATCGTCCGCCTCAGGGCCTGCGAGACGACCGCGCCGTGGGAGGCGCAGACGCTGACCGGCGCCTTCGTCCAGGTCGACGTGCGCAACCCCCAGGGCCAGTTCCACCGCGTCTTTTCAGGCTGGCTCTACAAGGAGACGCCGTCGCTCAACGTCGTCGAGCACCCCGTCTACGACGTCTGGACCAAGAGCTGCGCGATGACGCACCCCGAGGCCGACGCCGAGACGGTGCGGGCCGGGTCGGCGGCCAGCAACCGGTCGAGCGCGGAGAACTCGCCCGCGCGTCCGTCGAGGCCCGCCGCCGCCGCGCCTGCAACGCCCGCCGCGCCGACCCCGGCGCCGCCGTCCGACAATGCCGCGGACAGCCGCGACAGATAGTCCTTCTGGCTGATCTCGACCGCGCCGAGGCTGCGCAGGTGCTCGGTCATGAACTGGCAGTCCAGAAGGCGGTAGCCGCCGACCTTGAGGCGCGCGACCAGCCAGGCGAGCGCCACCTTCGAGGCGTCGGTCGCCGCCGAGAACATGCTCTCGCCGAAGAAGGCCTGGCCGAGGCTGACTCCGTAAAGGCCGCCGACCAGCGCCCCGCCTTGCCAGCATTCGATCGAATGGGCGCGGCCGAGGCGGTGGAGGGCGACGAAGCCCTCCTCGATGGGGTCGTTGATCCACGTCTCCTCGCGCTCGGCGCAGCGGCGGATCACCGCCTCGAAGGCGCGGTCGGCGGTGACCTCGAACGCACCGGCGCGAACGGTCTTGCGCAGCGAGCGGGAGAGGCGGAAGCCGTCGAGCGGGATGATCGCCCGGCGGCGCGGCTCGACCCAGAAGACGTCCTCCGCGTCGCGGCTGTCCGACATCGGGAAGACGCCGATCGAATAGGCGCGGAGCAGCAGATCGGGGTCGATCGACGCCATCGGCGGCTAGAGTATCTCGCGCACCCGGTCCTGCGGGCGGCACAGGCGGACGCCTTTATCCGTCTCGACCAGGGGGCGCTCGATCAGGCGCGGATTGGCCGCCATCGCGGCCAGCACCGCCTCGTCGCCGGCGCCGGCGAGGCCGGCGGCGCCCTCCTCCTTGCCGCGCAGGCCCTCGCCCGGTGAGAGGCCGGCGCGGGCGTAGAGCCTTCGCAGCTCGTCCGGGCCGGGCGGCGTCTCGAGATATTCGACGATCGTCACGTCGGCGCCCTCGGCGCGGAGGATGTCGAGCGTCTTGCGGGACGTGCCGCAGGCCGGGTTGTGGTAGATGGTTGCTTTCATCGTCGCTCCTCGGCCGCCCCCATAGCGCGTGCGGGGCCGGCATTCGAGCCCGGAACAAGGCTGGCGAGCGGCCGGGCCGGCTGATAGCCAGAGGCGATGGGGGAAAGAGCCTCCCAGGCGGCGGCGCTCGTTCGGGCGGGCGCCTCGGCGTTCCTCGCCGCGCTGTTGCTCGGCGGATGCGGCGCGCGCACCCGCTCGATGGACGAAGCGCTGGCCGCCTACCAGCATATCCGGGTCGGGGAGGCGGAGGACATCCTTCGCGCCGTCGCCGCCGACCGTCGGGCGCAGGCCCGCGACCGCGCCGAGGCGCACCGGCAGCTCGGGCGGATCGCCTGGCTGGTCGACGGCGACGCCGACCGGGCGCTGGCCGAGGCGGCGCGCGCCTATGCGGCGGGCGACGAGCGCTGCGCCACCGCACGGATGGAGGCGCGGGTGCTCGGCGAGGCGGGGCGGGGCGAGGCGCTGCTGTCGCGGCTGCCGGCGCTCGCCGCCGCCTGCCCGGAGCCGGGCGCGGCGGACCGGGTGCGGCTCTACGCGGCTGCGGCGGCGCTCGACCGGGCGGCGGCGGGCGACGGACGGCGGCTGGCCGACGCGGGCAGGCTGCTCGGCGCGACGAGCGAGGAGGCGCGCGCCGGGCTGCAGGGCTCGGCTTTGGCGCTTCAGCTCGCGCTGGTCCGCGGGGACCCGCAAGCCGCGCTCCGGGCCTGGAAGGATTATTTCTGGCTGAGCGAGGGCGACCTGCCGCAGGCGCTCGCCGCGAGCTTCCCGCGCGGGGCGGCGCCGGTCTTCGCCGCCGGCCTCGCCCCGGCGGCGCCCGCCGCCGCTCGGCTGGCCCTCGTCGACCTGCTGGTCCGGGCGGGCTTCGCCCGCGAGGCGGAGCGCTTCGCGGCGGCGACGGGGCTGGCGAAGGCGGCCGCGGACCACCCGCTCTGGCGCAAGGCGGCCGGCTATTTCGAGGCCCGGCGGGCGCTGGAAGCGGCGCTCCTCGCCTCCAACCGGCGGGCGGCGCGGGGCGGCCCGCCGGCCGACATCGACTCGCTCTACATGGCGGCGGAACGGCGGCTGGTCGCGGCGGCGGGGCTGCCGCGCCAGAGCCGGGCCGCCCTGCTCGCGGCCTACGGCCTCTACGGCGAGGCGGGGAAGACCGACGGCTATCCCGGGCTCAACCTCGGCCACGCGGTCCGCGACGAGCGGCTGCGGATCGAGCAATACGGCCATCGTACCGAGGCGAGGTTCATCGCGCTCGACAACATGATCGCCAACGGCTTCGACAGCTGGCTGTGGGACGGCGACGCGGCGACGGGCGGCTGGACGGAGGCGGGTCCGGTCATCGTCGAGGTGAGGTCGGCGTTCACCGAGGGGCCGCTGACCGGCTGGAGCGTCTTTCGAGGCGGGCCGGCGCGGGCGCGGCTGACCGGGCGGATCGCGGCGCGGGCGGCCTCGGACGCCGCCGCGCTGGAGAAGGGCGGGGTCGCCTTCCTGCCGGGCCTCGCCGACCGCCTCAGGCTGCAGCTCGCCGACCAGGTCGGCGCCAGGGCGGCGGCGGCGGCGGGTCGGGGCGACCTGCGGCGCGCCTATCTCGACGAATATCGCCGCGCCGCCTTCCAGCAGGCGATCTTCATCCACGAGGGGCGCCACGCGCTCGACCGGCGGCTGCTCGACGCGCGGGGACGGCGCGACCAGGCGAATCTCGAATATCGCGCCAAGCTGTCCGAGCTGGCGCTCGCCGACTATCCGAGGCTCGCCCTGTTCAACATCGACTCGGCGTCGATCGGCGGGAACGGCGCCCACGGCGTGGCCAACCGGCGGATACTCGAGGCCTATGCCGACTGGATCCGCGGCCATAAGCGGGAGATCGCCGGCTACGACCCGGCGCTGCCGCCGCTGGTCCAGGCCGACAAGCTCGGCGACGCCCAGATCCGCGCCGTCGCCCGGTCGCTGGACCCGCTGGCGCGGTAGGGGGACAGTCTGGTGACAGTCTGGTGACAGTCACGTGACTGTCACTCGAGTGTCCCTTCGGGGGGAGAGGTGCGCGGGGCGAGCCAGCCGCCGTCGGCGAGCCAGTCGGCGAGGCGGTCGGGCCAGTGGAGGATGGCGATTCGGTCGCTCTCGTCGAGGTTGAAGGCGTGGCCGGCGCCCGCATACATGTGCAGCTCCGCCGGCACCCCCGCCTTGCGCAGCTGCTCGTAGAGCGCGACCGTGGGCGCGGCGCAGCATTCGTCCAGCGAGCCCGCGGCGAGGAAGGCGGGCGGGGCGCCGGCGACCGCCCGGGCGGGGATGCCGCGCGGGCCGGGGAAGAGGAGGATTTGGAAGTCCGGCCGGGCGCTCTGCCGCTCGATCCGGTCGGGCGCCATTCGGCTGGCGACGGCCGCCAGCGGATCGGGCGGGTCCGGATTGTCGGCGATCAGCGTCACCAGCTCGCCGCCCGCCGAGAAGCCCATCACGCCGACGCGGCGGGGATCGACCCCGTAACCGGCGGCGTTGGCGCGCACCCAGCGCACCGCCCGCCGCGCGTCGGCCGCCGCCTCCCGCTCGACGGAATAAGAGGAGCCTTCCTCGCCGGCGAGGCGATATTTGAGGACGAAGACGGTGAGGCCGTAGCGGGTCAGCGCCCGGCCGAAATCGACCCCCTCACTGGTCCAGACGAGCAGCTTGTGGCCGCCGCCGGGGAAGACGATTATCGCGGCGCCGTTGGCGCGGCCGGGGGCGGGGCGGAAGACGGTCAGCGAGGGATCGTGGACGTTGCGCACCCAATATTCCTGCGCCACCTCCGCCTCGCCCCGCCGCCGCTCCGAGCCCGGCGCGCCGTTGGGCCAGAGCGTCACCGTCTGCGACCTGAGCTCGGCATATTGCGCTGCGGCCGGCGCCGAGGCGAGCGGGAGGAGGAGCGCGGCGAGGATCCGCCGGACGGCGGCGGCCGCGCGTCGCCGCCAAGGCCGGGCCGGGAGGGGCCGGCGCGCGCTCATCGCCCGGGGGCCGGCGCGCCCCGCTCGCGCTGCTTCACCCGGCGCACCTCGGCGAGCTGGCCCTTGAGGATGGCGAGCGCGTCGCGCTCGGCGGCGCTCAGACCCTCGAGCCGGACATGGTCGATCAGCACCTCGAGGGCGTCGCCGATGCGGCCGAGCTGGCGGCCGTAGCTGCCGACCTCGTCGAGCACCTTGCGCTCGATCTCCGGATGGGCGGTCTGGCCGAGGCTGATGTTGACGAGGCCGAGCTGGGCACCCTGGTTGAAGAAGGTCCAGGGATTGATCGCCTGCCACAATTTCTCGGGGGCGAGGGGGATGTTGAAGGTGGTGGCCACTGGGCGTCTCCGAAGGTGCGGGCTTGGCCGAGGGTGGGAGCCTCGCCGCTTAGACCCTCCGTCCTCGCGGCGAAAGCGAAGGATCCCGCGTCTTGCGGGCGGTCGGCCGGGAGGAAGGGAGATTCCGGCTTGCGCCGGGATGACGGGTGGGCGCGGTCGCCGCGGCGGGCAGGCGGCCGGCTACCAGCCGCCTCCTCCTCCTCCTCCGCCGCCGCCGCCCGAGGAGCCGCCGCCCCCCGAGCCGCTGCTCGAGCCGGGGGCGGTGGAGGCGGAGGCGACGGTGCTTGTGAGGGCGGCGCCGACCGTCGAGGCGAAGCGGCCGGGATTGGACCAGGCGTTCTGGCTGCCCGAATACCAGCCCATCGTGCGGCCCCGGTTGCGATCGGGATCGGCCGAGGCGGCGGCGAGGACGTCCTCGAAGCGGTCGGCCCAGCGATTCTCGACGCCGAGCGCGATGGCGTGGGGGAGGTAGCGCTCGAACAGCTCGGGCGTCTTCTCGGGCGGATGGAGGGTCTCGAGCCGGTCCTCCTCCGTGACCGAGAGATATTTCTGGAAGCCGGCAATCTCGTCCATCACCTGCCGCCCCTCCCGGGTCGGCGCCGCCATCCAGCTGAACGCCGAGAGGACGAGCGGGACGGAGAGGAGCGGGGCGAGCATGGGGAGGATGCCGCCGGCATCGGCGGCGACGGCGAAGGCGATCGTCAGCATGAACGCGGCGCCGGCGGCGGGGAGGAGGGCGAGCGCGGCGAGCGGCCAGGAGCCGCCGGTCTTGGCGAGGCGGGAATGGGTGCCGGCGAAGATCGCCCCGCCGGCGAGGAGGAGGCCGAGGACCGGCGCCCCCCATTCCCCGTCGGAATAGGGATCGGTGAGCGCGATCGCGGCGCCGACGAAGAGCATGGCGGCGAGCAGCAGCGCGAGGCCCGCCCAGGCCCAGCCCTTGTTGGTGCGGAAGGTCTTGCCGAGATAGGCCTCCTCGAGGCCCTCGCGCAGGCGCTTCTGGGCGGCGGCGAAGGTGACGTGGTTCTTGTCGTCCATCTCGAGGCTGTCGCCGCCGGCGAACAAGGAGGCGAGCATGGCCCGCTCCGGCGGCGGCATGTCGTCGCCCTCCGCGGTCTTCTCGACCCGGGTCTTCTTCTTCGAGAAGAAGCCGCCTTCCTCCTCGACGAGGCGGAGCTTGCCGTGGACGCCGCCTTCGATCAGAGCGGCCGCGAAGGCGCGGTTGTCGTAGCCCATGCGGCGGACGTAGCGGATCGCCGCCGCCGACATGCCGCGGGGCGGCGTGAAGAGGGGGACGACGGTGCCCGGGAGCGGCCCTCGCCCGGCGCGGCGCCAGGCGTAGAAATAGAAGAAGCAGAGGCCGGCGAGGGCGAGGGCCGCGGCGGCGCGGGGGCCGTTCGTCGCCAGCCATTGCTGCGCCGCGGTCGGCGGCGGCGGCTCGGCGACGACCCCCTTGGGCCAGGCGACGGCCACGGTCAGGCCTTCCTCCGGCCCGAGCGGCGCGGTGGTGCGGAAGAGGATCTCGCCGGGCTTCTCCCCGACCATTTCGGCACCGGCCGCGGTTGACCCTTGGGCGCCGGTGTAGATGGCGCGGTTCCCGAAGGTCGCCGGCCTCGGCAGGCGGATGCGCGCCTCGGCAAGGTCGATCGGGAAGGCCCAGCCGGTGCCGGTCGCGTTCCAGTAGAGCTCGTCATAGCCCGGGAAGAAGCCGAGCTGGCGGGTGGTGCGGTAATGGATGGTGTAGACGTGCTCGCCCGGGTCGAGCAGCCGGTCGGCGTCGCCGATCTTGACGCGGGTGCCGTTGTCGATCGATTCGGTGGTCCATTGCTCGGACCGGCCGTCGCGGGTGACGTCCTCCACCTTGAAGCCGACGCGGACGGTGCGGCCGCCCCGCTCGTAGCGGGTCGGGAAGTCGCGCAGCAGGCCGTGGCGGAAGCGGTCGCCGGCGGCGCGGATGGCGATCGTCTCGGTGACGTCGAGGCTGGCGTCGGGCTGGACCGTGACGTCGCTGAGGAAGCGCACGATGCGCTCGTCGGCGCCGCCCTGCTCCGCGGCGGCCGCGGCGGCGGGAGCGAGGAGGAGCAGCGCGGCGAGGAGAAGCGCCGTCAGCCTCTCGAGACCGGCCACCCGCTCAGCCCTTCGCGCCGAACTTCACCACCGGGGCCGTCTGGATCGACGCGTCGTTGTCCTCGTAATATTCGGCCTCGGTGAAGCCCATAGGCCGGGCGATCGCGACGTTGGGGAAGGACTGGATGCCGGTGTTGAGGTCGCGCGCCGTCGCGTTGTAATAGCGCCGCGCCCCCTGAAGCTGCTCCTCGATCTCGGAGAGCTCCCCCTGGAGCTGGCGGAAATTCTCGTCCGCCTTGAGGTCGGGATAGGCCTCGGCGACGGCCATCAGCCGGCCGAGCATCCCGGTCATCGCGGCGTCGGCCTGGGCCGTCTCGGCGACGCCGCGGGCGCCGCTCGCGCTGCCGCGGAGCGCCGTCACCTGGCTCAGCACCTCGCGCTCGTGGGTGGCGTAGCCCTCGACCGTGCTGACCAGGTTCGGGACGAGGTCGGCCCTTCGGCGCAGCTGAACGGTGATTCCGCTGAAGCCCTCCTTGGTGAGGGCGCGCAGGCGGACGAGGCGATTGTAGATTCCGATCGCCCACAGCAGGAGGACGACGACGACGGCCAGCACGATCCAGCCCAGCATGCCCATGTTCAACTCCCCCCGAAGACGAGGCGTGTCTTAAGACGGAGCGGGAAGCTTTGTCGAGCGGATCAGCCGGCGGCGGGGTGCGGCCTCGGCGCCGCCACCTCGCGCAGGGTCGCCTGCGCCTCGGGCACGGAGGTCACCACCTGCGGGCAGCGCAGGCAGGCCGCGCCGCCTATCTCGGCGTGCCAGCGGCAGGTGGGGCGGATCTGGCAGGACGGAAGGGTGGCGGCGACCGGCGGCAGCATCGCCGCGATGCGCGCGCCGAGGCTGCACCGCGTCCCGTCGTGATGGGCGCAGCGGCTCTCCTCGCAGCGGGCGGCGTAGCGGAACACCTGGGTCGGCTGGAGCGGGCCGAGCGCCTCGACCATCTCGCCCGTCACCGACGCGTCCGCCTTCAGATAGGCGACGCGGGGCTCCTCGGGCGTGCCGGCGACGATCCCGAAGATCCGCGCCTCCGCCATGTCCGGCTGGGCGCTCGGACAGGAGAGCGGCCGTTCCGCCACGGCGCCTTCGCTCAGAACTCGCGAAGGTTCAGCGAGTCGCGCTCGACGAAGCCGGCGAGGTGCCCGCCCTTGCCGATCGGGATGACGACCGGATCGACCTGGATTCCCGACTTGGAGACGCCGCTCGCCACCGCCTGGGAGAAATGCTGGGCCTCGGTAAGGTCGCGGATCATCCGGCCGAGTATGTCCGGGCGGACGATGACGTTGTGGCCGCCCAAGGCCGCGGCGGAGCCGGCGTTGCGCTGCGTGGCGGCCTTGACGGCCTCGTCGACCACCCGCGACAAGTCGCGCGAGTTCACGAGCTTCGCTTTTCCGATCGTTTCGTCGCCCATCCTGCATCTCCCCAAAGTGCGACTCGGCAGCAGGGATGCTCCCACTTTGGACGGACAGCGTCAAGAAGAGGGCAAGTCGAGCCCAGGGACTTGCAGGGTGTTGAAAAAGAGCCGGAAACTACTTGTCGTCGCGGCCGAGCCACTCCTCCAGCCATTTGATCGTATATTCCCCCCGCTGGAACTCGGGATCCTCGATCAGCTTCTGGTGGAGGGGGATCGTGGTCTTGAGCCCGTCGACGACGAACTCCTCGAGCGCGCGGCGCAAGCGCATGATGCAGCGCTCGCGGTTGGAGCCGTAGACGATCAGCTTGGCGATCATGCTGTCGTAATAAGGCGGCACCCGATAGCCGCCGTAGAGGCCGCTATCGACGCGGACGTGCATGCCGCCGGGGGCGACGTAATTCTTCACCAGCCCGGGCGAGGGGGCGAAGGTCTGCGGATCCTCGGCGTTGATCCGGCACTCGATGGCGTGGCCGCGGAAGGCGACCTGCTCCTGGCTGCAGGAGAGGCCCTCGCCCGAGGCGACGCGGATCTGCTCGCGCACCAGATCGAGGCCGGTGATGTACTCGGTGACCGGATGCTCCACCTGCAGCCGGGTGTTCATCTCGATGAAGTAGAATTCCCCATTCTCGTAGAGGAACTCGATCGTGCCGGCGCCGCGATAGCCCATGTCGGCCATGGCGCGGGCGACGATGCCGCCCATCCGGTCCCGCTCGGCCGGGGCGATCACCGGGGAAGGCGCCTCCTCGAGCACCTTCTGGTGGCGGCGCTGAAGCGAGCAGTCGCGCTCGCCGAGATGGACGGCCTTGCCGTTGCCGTCGCCGAACACCTGGAACTCGATGTGGCGCGGGTCGCCGAGATATTTCTCGATGTAGACGGTGTCGTCGCCGAAGGCGTTCTTCGCCTCCGAGCGGGCCTGGCTGACCTGCGCCTCGAGCTCGTCCTCGGAGCGGACCACCTTCATGCCGCGCCCGCCGCCGCCGGAGGCCGCCTTGACGATGACGGGATAGCCCGCCGCCGCGGCGACGTCCCGCGCCTCGGCGAACCCTTCGACCGGCCCGTCCGAGCCGGGCACCAGCGGCAGGCCGAGCTTCGCGGCGGTGCGCTTCGCCTCGATCTTGTCGCCCATCACGCGGATATGCTCGGGCTTGGGGCCGATCCAGACGATGCCGTGCGATTCGACGATCTCGGCGAAGCGGGCGTTCTCGGAGAGGAAGCCGTAGCCGGGATGGATCGCGTCGGCGTGGCTGATCTCGGCCGCCGAGATGATGTTGGGGATGTTGAGGTAGCTCTCCGCGGCGGGCGGCGGGCCGATGCAGATCGCCTCGTCGGCGAGCCGGACGTGCATAGCGTCGGAATCGGCGGTGGAATGAACAGCGACCGTCTTTATGCCCATCTCGTGGCAGGCGCGGTGGATCCGAAGCGCGATCTCGCCCCGGTTGGCGATGAGGACCTTCCGGATCATCCCCCGGTCACTCGACGATGACGAGCGGCTGGTCGAACTCGACCGGCTGGGCGTCGACGACGAGGACCTGGCGGACGGTGCCGGCGCGCGAGGCGAGGATCGGGTTCATCACCTTCATCGCCTCGACGATCAGCAGGGTGTCGCCCTCCTTCACCGCGTCGCCCGGGGAGACGAACGGCTTCGCGCCCGGCTCGCCGGAGAGGTAGACGGTGCCGACCATCGGCGACTTGACGGCGCCCGGATGGCTGGCCGGCGACGCTTCCGCGGCGGCGGGAGCCGGCGCGGCGGGGGTCGCGGCCGGGGCGGCGGGCGGCGGGGCGGCGGGGGCCGGGGCGGCGGCCGCGACGGCGACCTGCCGCTTGACCACGATGCGCCGCTCGCCGTCCTCGACCTCGATCTCGGTCAGCGAATTCTCATTGAGGAGCTCGGCGAGCTGGCGCACGAGATCCGCCTCGATGCGCATGCCGCCCGCCTCGGGCGAGTCGCGTTCGTCGGTCATTCCATTCCCCTTGTTCGGGCGGCGCTTTACTCAGAGCCGGGCCGCCGCGTCCAGAGCCAGCGCATAGCCGAGGGCGCCGAAGCCCGCGACGCTGCCCTTCGCGACCGGCGCGATCAGGCTGCGCCGCCGGAAGCTTTCACGCGCCTGCGGGTTGGAGAGGTGGACCTCGATCACCGGCACGTCCACCGCCTTGACCGCGTCGTGGAGGGCGACGGACGTGTGGGTGAGCCCGCCGGGATTGAGGATCACCGCCCTGGCGCCCTCCGCCTGCGCCTCGTGCAGCCAGTCGATCAGGTGGCCCTCGTGGTTCGACTGGCGGATCTCGACGGCGAGGCCGAGCTCGCGCGCCCGGTCCTCGAGCCGCCCGGCGATGTCGTCGAGCGTGTCGTCCCCGTAGATTTCCGGCTCGCGCAGGCCGAGCAGGTTGAGATTGGGGCCGTTCAGCACGTAGACGGTGGGTAGCGTCGCCATGGCGGCACGCTATAGGGCCCCTCGTGGTTTACGACGACACCTTTTCGATCACGGTCAACGGCGAGCATCGCCGAGTCCCCAAGGGGATCAGCATCGCCGAGCTGGCGCTGGAGCTCGGACTGGAGCCGACCCGGGTGGCCGTGGAGCGCAACCTCGAGATCGTGCCCCGCTCGACGCTCGCCGACGTGAAGGTCGAGGACGGCGACGATTACGAGATCGTCACCTTCGTGGGCGGGGGCTGAGGGGATGGACGACAGCTGGAGTGTCGCCGGGCGCCGCTTCGAGTCGCGCCTCATCGTCGGGACGGGAAAGTACAGGGACTTCGCTCAGAACGCGGCGGCGGTGGAGGCTTCGGGGGCCCAGATCGTCACCGTGGCGGTGCGGCGGGTCAACATCTCCGACCCGAAGCAGCCGGTGCTGATGGACTTCATCGACCCCAGGAAGGTCACCTACCTCCCCAACACCGCCGGCTGCTTCACCGCCGAGGAGGCGATCCGGACTCTGCGCCTGGCGCGGGAGGCGGGCGGGTGGACGCTGGTGAAGCTCGAGGTGCTGGGCGAGGCGAAGACCCTCTATCCGGACATGGTCGAGACCCTGCGGGCGACCGAGATACTCGCGCGCGAAGGCTTCGAGCCGATGGTCTATTGCGCCGACGACCCGATCGCGGCGAAGCGGCTGGAGGATGCCGGGGCGGTGGCGATCATGCCGCTCGGAGCGCCGATCGGCTCGGGCCTGGGGCTCCAGAACGAGGTGATGGTCCGGATCATGGTCGAGCAGGCGAAGGTGCCGGTGCTGGTCGACGCCGGAGTCGGCACGGCCTCGGACGCTGCGGTGGCGATGGAGTTGGGCTGCACCGGCGTCCTCATGAACACCGCCATCGCCGAGGCGAAGGACCCGGTGCTGATGGCCCGGGCGATGAAGCTCGCGGTGGAGAGCGGCCGCCTCGCCTATCGCGCCGGCCGAATGGGCAAGCGTCGCTACGCCGACCCCTCGAGCCCGCTGGCCGGCCTGATCTGAGGAAGCGAAGAGGGGCGAAATAGGAATGACCAAGAATGTGAAGGCGGCGCTGATCGTCGGGGCCGTGCTCGCGCTGCTGGGAGGCTTCGTGTGGCACGCCATCGCCGAGGGCCGGAAGATGACGGCGGCGGGGACGGCGACGGTGATCGGTTCGGAATTCGTGCGCGACTCGGACAGCAGCAGCCTCGACGAAACCCGAGTCCGCTACCGGTTCGAGGCGGGCGGCAAGCCGGTCGAGGGCAGCCATGCCGTCTCCGGCCCCGACCGGACCGGCGACTATCCCGCCGGCGGGACCGTCCAGATCTGCTACAACCCGCAGGAACCGGAATCCTCCCGGCTCAACACCGGCGGCGCCTGCGGCTGATCGGCAGGCCGCCTGATTGATCGGCGGCGGATATACGCGTATATACGGCGGATGGGCGCGGTGACGAAGACCTTCAAGAGCGGGAACAGCGTCGCGGTTCGGCTTCCGAAGGAAACGGGGCTCGAGGCGGGCGTAGACGTGGAGATCGAGACCTTAGGTCGCGGAGTCGTGATCCGGCCTCGCTCCCAATATAGCGGCCGGGATCTGATTGAAGCGCTGGTCAGGCTGCCGAAGCCGAGAAAGGTTCAGGAGCGGGATCCGGTCGAGGCCCCGGAGCGGCCGGGCCTCTGAACCTTGGCGGCGCTGATCGACACCAACGTCGCTATCTATGTCCGCGACGGCCAGGAAGAGGTGGCGGCGCGGGTGGCGGAGCTGCCCGCCGCTCCGCTGATCTCGATCGTCACACGCGTGGAGCTGGAAGGCGGCGTTGTCCGGGAGAAGGAAGATCGCGCGCTTCGCCGCGCGCGGCTCGACACCTTTCTGTCGATCGTCGACGAGCTGCCTTTCGCGAGCCGTGAGGCCGTCGCTTACTCGAAGATCATAGAAGCGCGAGGTTATTCGCGTCGGCAGATATTCGACCGGATGATCGCCGCCACCGCGATCGTTCATCAGCTGCGCCTGATCACGTTCAACGGAGAAGATTTTCATTCCATAGAGGGTCTCGACCTCGAGGTCTGGCCGTCTCCGGTCTGAACGTCCCGGAGAGGCGGCGACCGGCTCCGCCATGCCGCAGCCCAACGCGATCCGCTCGTGCATCCTTCCTTCGCCGATGCCGTTCTAGACCATGATCGCTTCAGGCTGAATCAGCCTGAAGCGTGAATCATGGTCCAGACATGTATCGAGAGCCTGATTCACGCCTCAGGTTGAAACGCCACCGGCGTTTCAACCTGAGACGAGCAGGCTCTAAGCGGGCGAGGAGCATGGATGCCAGACTTCGCGGCGCTGCGGGAGGAAATGGTCGAGCGGCAGCTGAAGCGCCGCGGCATCGCGGAGCGCGCATTGCTCGACGCCTTCCGAGCGGTGCCGCGCGAGCTCTTCGTGCCCGAGGCGGCGCGCCATGCCGCCTATGACGATTCGCCGCTGCCGATCGAGGCCGGCCAGACCGTCTCGCAGCCCTACATCGCGGCGCTGATGATCGAGGCGGCCGGGATCGGGCGCGACGACAGCGTGCTCGAGATCGGCGCCGGCTCCGGCTACGCCGCGGCGGTGCTGGGCCGGGTCGCCGGCCGGGTGGTCGCCGTCGAGCGGCACGGCGAGCTCGCCGCCCTCGCCCGCGCGCGGATGGAGGCGCTCGGCTATTCCAACGTCCGGATCGTCGAGGGCGACGGCAGCGGCGGCCTGCCGGACGAGGCGCCGTTCGCGGCGATCCTCGTCGCGGCGAGCGGCAGCCACGTGCCCGAGGCGCTGCTGGAGCAGCTCGGCCTCGGCGGAGTCCTGGTGATGCCGGTCGGCGAGCGCGACGCCGTCCAGCGCCTCGTCAAGGTTACCCGCACTGGCGAGGAGGATTACGAGGAGGAGGATCTCGGCCCGGTACGCTTCGTGCCCCTGATCGGCCGCGAGGGCTGGGGAGACGGGGAAGGGGCGGCGGAGGCGCTGCCGGAGAGGCTGCGCGCCGCCGCCGAGCCGCTGCCGGAGTTGGACGACCCGGCCTTCGCCGAGGCGTTCGACCGCTTCGCCGACGCGCGCGTCGTGCTGCTCGGCGAGGCGAGCCACGGCACGAGCGAATTCTACCGCGCCCGAGCGGAGATCTCGAAGCGGCTGATCGAACGCCACGGCTTCACCATCGTCGCGGTCGAGGCCGACTGGCCGGATGCCGCCTCGGTCGACCGCCACGTCAGGCACCGCGCCCGCCGCGACGGCGAGGAGACCGCGTTCCAGCGCTTCCCGACCTGGATGTGGCGCAACGCGGAGGTGGACGCCTTCGTCGGCTGGCTGAGGCGCCACAACGAGGGGCGCGGCCGCGAGGCGATGACCGGCTTCTACGGCCTCGACCTCTACAATCTTTCCGGCTCGATCCGGGCCGTCATCGACTTCCTGGAGGCGGCGGACCCGGAGGCGGCGAAGCTTGCCCGCAAGCGCTATGCCTGCCTCGCGCCCTGGAGCCGCGACCCCGCCGCCTACGGCCGCCACGCTCTGTCGGAAGGCTATGGGCGCTGCGAGGCGGGCGCGGTCCAGATGCTCCGAGACCTCCTCCAGCGGCGGATGGACTGCCTCGCCGAGGAATGCGACGAGTGGCTGGACGCCGCCGCCAACGCCCGCCTCGTCAGGAATGCGGAGCAATATTACCGGGTCATGTACCAGGGCGCGGCGGAGAGCTGGAATCTGCGCGACACCCACATGTTCGAGACGCTGTGCCAGCTGCTCGACGCCAAGGGGCCGGCGTCGAAGGCGATCGTGTGGGCGCATAACAGCCATATCGGCAATGCCGCCCACACCGAGATGGGCCAGGTGCGCGAGGAGCTGAACGTCGGCCAGCTCGCCAAGGAGAGGTTCGGCGACGCCGCGCGGCTGATCGGCTTCGGCACCCATGGCGGCACCGTCGCCGCCGCCGACGACTGGGACGCGCCGATGGAGGTGAAGCTGGTCCGCCCGTCCCTCGCCGGCAGCTACGAAAGGCTGTGCCACGAGACCGGCATCGCGCGCTTCCTCCTCGACCTGCGCCCCGGGGCGCTGGACCCGGCGCTGGAGGAGGCGCTGCTCGAGCCGCGGCTGGAGCGATTCATCGGCGTCATCTACCGGCCGGAGACGGAGCGCTGGAGCCATTATGCCGAGGCCGTCCTCCCCAACCAGTTCGACGCCTGGGCCTGGTTCGACGAGACTCGGGCGGTGACTCCGCTGCCCGGCGGCCCGCCCGCCGGCGCGGAGGAGGAGACCTATCCCTTCGGCCTTTAGCGCCGCCTTTCCACCGCGAGGTGAATAGGTTAGGCAGCAGCTGGGATGAGCGCAGCGCGCTTGGGAGGATCAAGAATGACGATTGCGATGAAGCTGGCGGCGGCAGCGGCCGCGGCCCTGCTGCTGGCGCAGGGCGCCGCCTCGGCCGGGCCGCGCACGGTCGGCGACAAGGCCGATCCGAACAAGAAGAAGATCTGCCGGGCCGAGACCGACATCGGCACCCGGCTCGGTGGCAAGAGCGTCTGCCGCACGGCGGCCGAGTGGGCGCAGGTCCGGGCCGAGGCGCGCCGCGTCGTCGAGCGGATCCAGGACGACAAGCCGACCTTGTGCGCGCCCGGACGTCCTTGCTGAGGGACACGCCCCGCCGGTCCTGACTCGAGCGCGCGGCGGTCGCGGCACGCCCTAGACGCAAGGACGCCGGGTCGCGCGCGCCGGCACCGGACCGGGTCGCATGCCGTTCGCAGCCTCGAGCGGTCCGTTCACTGCCCGGCCGGTGGCCGCCGGCCGCGCAGGCGCTAGGCCCGCGGGGGGACGTCGCCGGGGCCTTGACTGGGTTGAACGGTCAATCAATAGTTTCGTCCGGACCTCGAGCCCCTCGACGGCGTCGCGCGCCGCCGGAGGGGCGGGGCGGGGAAAGGGGGAGAGACGATGGTGATCTCGCTCATCGCGGCGCTCGCCGCGGCCGCCGTCCAGCCGGCGCTGCGGCCCGGCCTGGAGCCGCTCGGCTTCCTCGTCGGCCATTGCTGGCGCGGCGAGATCAAGCCGGGGCAGTTCGACACCCATTGCTTCGAGCCGGTGTTCGGCGGGCAGCACGTGCGCGACCGGCACAAGGTGGCCGGCGCCGGCTCGCCCTATGAGGGGGAGACGCTCTACAGCTGGGACGGCGCGGCGATCGCCTTCACCTATTGGAACTCGCTCGGCGGCGTCAGCCGGGGCTTCGTCAGGGCCGAGGCGGGCGGGCTGAACTTCGGCGAGCAGAGCTACCGGGGCGCCAACGGCGAGCGCGTGTCCATCGCGACGTCGTGGCGCAGGGTCGGGCCGGACAGCTTCGAGGCGGTCGTCGCGTCCGCCGGCCGTCCCTCGCTCGACCGGACGACCCGGTTCCACCGCATCGACTGAGCGCGGCGGCACGGAAGAGGGAGCCTGTCATGCGCGAGATCGCCCCGACCGGGTTGCTTGCCGCCGCCGCCGCCGCCTCGCTCGCGGCGCAGCCCGCCCCCGCTCCGACGACGCCGAGGCCTGCGCCGTGCGGCGGCCCGGCCTATCGCCAGCTCGATTTCTGGGTGGGGCGATGGACCGTCTACGACACGGCCAAGGGCTACAAGGTCGGGACCAGCCGCATCGAGCGGGCGATGAACGGCTGCGCGATCCGGGAAAGCTACGATGCCCCCAGGGCGCCGGGCGGCGCCTATGCCGGCGCCAGCTACAGCGGCTACAGCCGCTTGGACGCCAAGTGGCACCAGATGTATGTCGACGTGAACGGCAACGTCTCCCTCTACGCCGGCGGGATGGAGGGAGCGGACATGATCCTTATCGCCTCCGGCCGGGACGGGGCGCTGCAGCGCATGACCTACCGGCCGCTCGCCGACGGCAGCGTGCGGCAGATCGGGATCGTCTCGACCGACGGCGGCCGGACGTGGAAGCCGGGCTACGACTACACCTATCGCAGGAGGTGAGGACGGGGCCGTCGGCGGGACGGGGGAACCCGGCTCCCCGCCCAAGGGTTCTTGACGCAGGTTAAGCGGCGCCTTTCGCGCCGCGCCGGGTATGAGGAGTCCCGCAATGGGCGAGTTCACCGACAGGCTGAAAGGCGCCGCCAACCAGATGGCGGGCGACATCAAGCAGGAAAGCCGCGATCCCGAGGTCCGCGACGAGGGCGACGCGCAGAAGCTCAAGGGCAAGGGCCAGGAGCTGAAGGGCAAGGTCAAGGGCGTCATCAACGACCTCTGACGAAGCGGAAAAGGGGACGCGTAGCTTCTCGCGAGGCTACGCGTCCTTTTTTCGTCAGCCGGTGACGAGGCCGCGCTGGTCCTCGCGGCCCATCGAGAGGAGATAGGGCGAGCTCGCCTGCAGCGCCTGGAAGTCCGCCTTCGAGCGCAGGCCCTTCCAGCCGATGGCGATCAGCGCCTGGGCGATCGCGCCGCCGAGCGTGTCGCCGGGCCCGAGCAGGACGATCCGGTCCGGCGCGAACTCGCGCACCGCCACCTGCACGGCGCGGGTGAAGTCGTACGTCTCGAGGATCTGCGTCGCGAAGGTGTAGCGCCACAGCGCCTCCGGGTTGGCGGCGAAGGGGCGCCAGACATGGCCGCGCCCGTCCACCATCGGCACGGACGGCGATCCGAACCAGGCTGCCGGGAGCCCGGCCAGGGCCCGCTCGGACGATTGCCGCATCATCGGCGTATGGAAGGGGCCGTGGTTGACGAGGCGCAGCGGCTCGCGCCCCGGCGTCGGCGGCGCCTCCGCGACGAGCGCGGCGAGGCCGGCCTCGTTGCCGGCGAAGACGATCATCCCGCCCAGATCGATCGAGACGTAGAGGGCGCAGCCCGCTCGCCCGCCGATGGTCCGCGCCAGAGCGAGGACCGTCTCGCGCAGGCCCGGCACCTCGCGCCAGTCCGCGTCGACGAGGGTGAGGAGGACCTGGCCGCCGGGCTCTCCCGACTGGCTGTTGGAGCCCATCGCGTCGACGATCCGGAAGCCCGCCTCCGCGCCCACCGCGCCGCCGACGGCGAGGGCCGTATACCAGCCCATCGAGTTGCCGGTGACGGCGGCGACGTCGAAGCGGGTTCGGTCGATGGCGAGGAAATCGGCGTAGGAGCAGGCGTAGATGAGCGGAGAGGCGACGTCGCCGCGCGTGTGGAGCGCGGGGCTGAACCGCTCGGCCCCGTCGAGCTCGGAGATCGTCGGCTGGCCGCGCTCGGCGCGAAGGGCGTCGAACCGGGCGATCAGCCCGCCCTTGTCGCCGTGATGGCGCTTCAGGTAGCCGAGCTCCGCCTTGCCGTAGGTGCCGCGCCCCGGGCAGACGATCAGGGCCGCCTCAGCCACGCACCATCTCCAGCGCCGCGGCGACGATCGAGTCGCGGCTCGGAAGGGTCAGGGTCGCGGCCCGGCCGAGGGGAATGAAGCTGTCGTCCGCCGTCAGCCGGCTGACGGGCGTGCCGGGCGCGCGCTCGGCGAACAGCGCCATCAGGGCCTCGCTCTGCGAGCCGGTGCGGCGGCATTCGTCGACGATGAGGATTCGGCCGCAGCCGGCGACGGCGTCCAAGAGGGCCTCCTCGTTCAACGGAGCGAGCCAGCGCAGGTCCACCACCCGGACCCCGAGCCCGTGCCGCTCGCCGAGGATCCTCTCGGCCTGGCGGGAGAGATAATAGCCGTTGGCGTAGCTGACGATGGCGAGGTCCGTGCCGTCGCCGTGGATGGCGGGCGCGCCGAGCGGGACCGGCTTGCCCTGGCCGGGCGGGGGGTAGGGCGAGGTCCACAGGCCGTCGCCCTCCTCGTGGAGGTCGCGGGTCATGTAGAGGGCGATCGGCTCGACGAACACGACGACGCGCCGCTCCTCGAGCGCGAGCCTGACGCATTCGCGCATCATCCCCACCGCGTCCGCGCCGTTGCTCGGGCAGGCGAGGATCAGGCCCGGTATGTCGCGGAAGACGGCAAGGCTGTTGTCGTTGTGGAAATGGCCGCCGAAGCCCTTCTGGTAGCCGAGGCCCGCGATGCGGACGACCATCGGGTTGGTGTACTGGCCGCAGGAGAAGAAGCTCAGAGTGGCCGCCTCGCCGCGCAGCTGGTCCTCGGCATTGTGGACGTAGGCGAGGAACTGGATCTCGGGAATGGCGAGGAGGTTGTTGTGCGCCGCGCCGATGCCGAGGCCGAGGATGCTCTGCTCGTCGAGCAGGGTGTCGATGACCCGGACGGAACCGAACCGCTCGTGCAGCTTGGCGGTGACGTTGTAGACCCCGCCCTTCCGGCCGACGTCCTCGCCGGCGACGAACACATTGGGATGGGCGAGGAGGATGTCGGCCAGCGCCCAGCTCAGCAGCCGCGCCATGTGCTGGGGCTTGTCCATCATCGTCCGGTCGCGGGCGAAGATCGCCTCGCGCTGCTCGGCCGAGGGGGTGTTGGCGGAAAGACGCGGGGCCGGCGGCGGGACGATGCTCGCCATCACCTCGGCGGGGGTGGAGAGCTTGGGGCGCGCGATCGCCTCCGCCGCGATCCGCTCCAGCCGCGCCTCCGTCTCCTCATATATGTCGAGCGCCTGGCGGCCGGTGAGGATGCCTTCCTCGACGAGCAGGGCGGCGCTGTGGACGAGCGGGTCGCGCTCCTCGTCCTGCTCGATCCGCGCCTTTTCCATATAGGCGGTCTGCACGTCCGAGCCGGCATGGCCGTAGAGCCGCACGCAGTCCATGTGGAGGAAGACGGGCCGCCGCCGCGTGCGGGCGTGGCGGGCGGCCTCGCGCGCGCCGCGATAGGCGTCGACCATGTCGAGGCCGCTGCAACGGACATATTCCAGAGCGGGGCGGCCGCTGAAGGCCGCTTCGATCCAGCCGGCCGGGGTGCGGGTGGAGATGCCGATGCCGTTGTCCTCGCACAGGAAGACGATCGGCATCGGGCTGCCCTGATAGGCCGCCCACTGGGCGCAGTTGATCGCCCCCTGGGCGGTCGAATGGTTGGCCGAGGCGTCGCCGAAGCTCGCCAGGATCACCGCGTCGTGCGGCATGACCGTGTCCTCGAGCTTCAGCGTGCGAGCGATGCCCAGGCTGAACGCCGCGCCCACCGCCTTGGGCAGATGCGAGGCGATGGTGCTGGTCTGCGGCGGGATGAACAGGCGCTTCGAGCCGAGCACCTTGTGGCGGCCGCCTGAGATCGGGTCCTCGGCGGAGGCGACGAAGCTCAGCAGCATGTCCCAGCAGGGCGTCTCGCCGGGGACGCCCGCGGCGCGGTGGATCTGGAAGGCGGCGGAGCGGTAGTGGAGGAAGGCCATGTCGTCGACGCGCAGCGCCTCGGCGACGGCGGCGTTGTTCTCGTGGCCCGAGCTGCCGATCGTGTAGAAGCCCTCCGCCCGCGCCTGAAGGCGGCGCGACAGGCGGTCGAGCTGGCGGCTGGCGCACTGGCTGTAGAACAATTCGACCAGAGTCTCGCGCGCCAGGCCGACGTCGCTCGGGCGCAGGTCGACGACGCGGGCCGGCAGCGCCTCGTCGCGCAGCTTGGCGACCAACTTGCGGTGAACGGCTTCGGCGGCATCCATGGCCCCGCCCCTATCGCCCGCACCCGGCGCCGTCGAGGGCGGGGCTTGACCTGACGTTTACGTAAACTAGGGACCCTTGGGGAAGCCGACAATTCGATCCGGAGGAACGAGATGACTAAGAGCGAGATGGTGGCCGCCCTCAACGAGAACAGCGCCTGGGTCGCCGGCCGCCGCGTGAAGCTGGATTTCGGCTCCGAGGGCGCGGTGATGCTCGACGGCGCGGCGCAGCGGGTGAGCGAGGAGGACGGCCCCGCCGACACCACGCTCAAGGTGTCCTGGGAAGACTGGCAGGCCATGGCCGACGGCAAGCTCGACGCGATGACCGCCTTCATGCAGGGCAAGCTCAGGGTCGAGGGCGACATGTCGGCCGCCATGCAGCTCCAGGGCGTGTTCGCGAAGCTGAGGGGCTGACCCGTTCGTGATCCCGGCGAAAGCCGGGATCCTCCGTCGTCCCGGCGCGGGCCGGCAACCCGTTCCTCCCGGCAAAGCGGGGCGGGCGCGGCGCGAAGGCGCGGAGAGATCCCGGCTTCCGCCGGAATGACGGGCCGACCCGTCAGGCGAGGGTGCGGTCGAGAAGGTCTTCGAGGTCGAGGCCGAGGCGGCGGACCTGAGCGGCGACGGCCGGCCAGCGATGCTTGAGGAAATCCTCCCGCTCGGCGCGCAGCAGCCGCTCGGCGGCGCCGTCGGCGACGAACATGCCGACGCCGCGCTTCACCACGACCAGCCCCTCGTCCTGGAAGGTCTGGTAGGCCTTGGCGACGGTCAGCGGATTGGCGCCGTGCTCGGCGGCGAGGCTGCGCACCGAGGGCAGGGGATCGCCGTCGCCGACTCGGCCCTCGAGGATCAGGGCCGCGATGGAATCGCGCAGGCGGAGGTAGACGGGACGATCTTCGGGCACAGCGCTATAGTGTAGTAATACAGCGGGGCGGTCAAGAGGCGTCCTTCGGGACGGGGCCTCGCCAGGCTCAGCCGCGCCACTCGCTGACCACGTCCTCCATCGCCGGCCGTACCCGCTCCTCGAGCTCGGCGGCCGGGGTGCCGAGGAAGACGAAGCCGGCGATGCGCTCGCCCTCGCGGCCGCCCAGGCCGGCGAGGACCTCCGGCGAATAGGCCGCCCAGCCGGTCACCCAGCCGCCCACGAAGCCCATAGCATGGGCGGCGAGCAGCAAAGCGAGGCAGGCGGCGCCGCAGGAGAGCTCCTGCTCCCAGACCGGGATCTTGGTTCCGGCGACGGGCGAGGAGAGGACGACGACCAGCTCCGGCGCCTGCTCGGCGAAGCGGTGCGCGGCCTCGATCTCGAGCCGCCCCGGCGGCTCCGCCTTGCCGGCGCGATAGGCCCGCTCGAGCAAAGCCGCGAGCGCCGGCCGCTTGTCCCTCGCGACATGGATGAAGCGCCACGGCGCGAGCTTGCCGTGATCGGGGACCCGGGCGGCGATGGCGAGGATGTCGGCAAGCTGCGCCGAATCGGGCCCGGGGGCGACGAGGTCGCGCGGGCGGCCCGAGCGGCGGGTGCGCAGCAAGGCGAGGGTGGAGGAGCGGTCGTTGAGCATGGCCGGGGGTGCCCCTACCAGCCGGCCGGCGGCGCAACAATCCGGCTTCACAAGGGCGTTTTGGCCGCTAGGGTGCGCCGCTCGAAGAATGAGGCGGGACAAGTAAGCTCCCGCCCGGCAGGAGAGGCGACATGGTCAACGTAGCCCCCGACACGACGACCGAGGGCGAACGCCCGAACGTCAGCCGCGGCGACGGCGACACCTGGTTCGGACATCCGCGGCAGCTCGCCCGCCTCTTCACCACCGAGATGTGGGAGCGGTTCGGCTATTACGGCATGCGGGCGCTGCTGACGCTCTACCTTACCAAGCATTTCCTGTTCAGCGACCAGACCACGACCGGCCTCTACGGCGGCTTCACCGCCCTCGTCTACCTGACGCCGCTGGTCGGGGGCTTCCTCGCCGACCGCTATCTCGGCTCCAAGAAGTCGGTGAAGTTCGGCGCGGTGATGATGGCCTGCGGCTATTTCATCCTCTGCTTCGGCGGCGAGACGGCGAAGCCGGTCGCGACGATCGACGGCCAGCGCTACGAGGTGCAGGTCCAGAATTTCGTCGACCGGCCGACCAGCAGCGGCGAGGAGCAGCGCTTCGTCGTCGCCGGCGACCAGCGGCTGCTGATCAAGGGCAATGAGGACGGCACCGTCTCGCTGCTCGACCAGGGCGGCAAGGAAGTGCGCAAGATCGCCAAGGGCGGGTTCGAGGCGAGCGGCGACCGCTCGATGCTGTTCACCCTCTTGATGCTGATCGGCCTCTCGATGGTCACGGTCGGCAACGGCTTCTTCAAGCCCAACATCTCGACCATCGTCGGGACGCTCTACGACCAGGGGGACCGGCGGCGGGACGCCGGCTTCACCATCTTCTACATGGGCATCAACCTCGGCTCGCTCTTCTCGCAGCTCCTCTGCCCCTTCCTCGCCGATCATGTCGGCTGGTGGGCGGGCTTCGGCCTGGCGGCGCTCGGAATGCTGTTCTCGTGGAGCCTCATCCAGTTCGACGGCGGGCGCCTCGCCGGCTACGGGGAGCCGCCGGCGCAGACCGGGCCCGACCGGTCGCTGATCATCTACGCCTGCGCGGCGATCGCGATCCCGGTGGTGCTGTTCCTCTTCTGGAACCTGATGAACCAGCCGAAGGCCGAGCCGGGCGCCGGCATCGTCGGCTACCTCATCCACCTGCCGATCATGGGCAAGGTGCTGTTCGGCACTTTCCTCGTCGCCATCCCCGTCATCCTCGTCTGGTCCTACCGCGTGGGCGACCCGCGGGAGTTCCAGATGATGCTCGCGGCGATGGTGCTCATCGTCTTCAACGTCGTCTTCTGGACTCTGTTCGAGCAGGCGGGCTCGTCGCTCACCCTGTTCGCCGACCGCAACACCGATCTGTCCATCTTCGGCCTGTTCAGCATCTCGGCCGGCCAGACGCAGTTCTTCAACGCCTTCTTCATCGTCGCGCTGGCGCCCCTGTTCAGCATCATGTGGAACGGCATGGCGCGGCGCGGGATCGAGCCGACCATCCCGGTCAAGTTCGGAATCGCCCTGATGGGCGTCGGCGCCGGCTTCTTGTTCCTCGTCTGGGGTTCGCAATTCGCCGGGCCGGACTTCAAGGTGGGCATCTGGTGGCTCGCCGGCCTCTATCTCATCCACTCCATGGCCGAGCTGTGCATCTCGCCCGTCGGCCTCTCGATGATCACCAAGCTCTCCATCGCCCGCATCGTCGGGCTGATGATGGGCGTGTGGTTCCTCTCCATCTCCGTCGCGCAATATGTCGCCGGCGTCGTCGCCCAGGTGGCCAGCGTCGAGACGGTGGGCGGCCAGGTCACCAACCTGAAGGTCAGCCTCGACACCTATTCGGGCGTGTTCTGGAAGATCGGCCTGGTTTCCGCGGGGATCGGCTTCCTTCTCCTCCTCCTCTCCCCCCTGCTGAAGAAGTGGATGCATGGCGTCAAATAGCCGGAAGAGCCTCGCCGCCCTCGCCCTCGCGGCCCTCGCGATTGCCGGGTGCACCCGCGACAAGCCGCAGACCGCCTCCGCCGAGGCGCCCCCGCGGACTCCGCCCAAGACCTATTCGCACGATCCCTATCCGTCGACCTACCGGGCCTATCCCGGAGTCCTGACGGCGATCACCGGCGGCACCGTCTATGACGGCGAGGGCGGCCGGATCGAGCGGGGAACGGTGATCCTCGCCGACGGCAAGGTGCAGGCGGTCGGCGGGCCCGACACGCCGATCCCGGACGGCGCGACCCGGATCGACGCTTCCGGCAAGTGGGTGACGCCGGGCGTGATCGACATCCACAGCCACCTCGGCGACTATCCCTCGCCGGGCGTCGAGGCGCATTCGGACGGCAACGAGGCGACCGGCCCGGTCCATCCCGACGTCTGGGCCGAGCACAGCGTCTGGCCGCAGGACCCGGGCTTCACACGGGCGCTGGCCAATGGCGGCGTCACCACCCTCGAGATCCTGCCCGGCTCGGCCAACCTGTTCGGCGGCCGCTCGGTGGTGCTCAAGAACGTGCCGGCGCGGACCGTCCAGCAGATGAAGTTCCCGGGCGCGCCCTACGGCCTCAAGATGGCGTGCGGCGAGAATCCGAAGCGGGTCTACGGCAGCCGCAACCAGTCGCCCGCGACGCGGATGGGCAACATCGCCGTCGACCGCGCCACCTGGGCCCGGGCGGCCGAATATAAGCGCCGCTGGGACAAATATGAGCGGGACGGCGGCGACATGCCGTCGCGCGACATCGGCCTAGACACGCTGCGGGGCGTGCTTGCGGGCGAGATACTCGTCCAGAACCATTGCTACCGCGCCGACGAGATGGCCATCGTCATGGATATGGCCAAGGAGTTCGGCTACCACGTCGCCGCCTTCCACCACGCCGTCGAGGCCTACAAGATCGCCGACCTTTTGAAGGCGAACGGGGTCTGCGCCGCGATGTGGGCGGATTGGTGGGGCTTCAAGATGGAAGCCTATGACGGCGTCACCGAGAACATCCCGCTGGTCCACAATGCCGGGGCCTGCGCGATCGTCCATTCGGACGATCCCAACGGCATCCAGCGCCTCTACCAGGAAGCCGCCAAGGCCCTCGCCGCGGGGCGCAGGATCGGCATCAACATCCCGGACGAGGTCGCCTGGGAATGGCTGAGCTACAATCCCGCCAAGGCGCTCGGGATCGCCGAGCGGACCGGCAGCCTCAAGCCCGGCAAGATGGCCGACGTGGTGATGTGGAACGGCAATCCGTTCAGCGTCTACACCCGGCCCGAGCGGGTGTGGATCGACGGCGCCCTGCTCTACGACTCCAACGACCCGAGCCGCCGGCCGGTGACCGATTTCGAGCTGGGCCAGCCCGGCGAAGGGGACGTGAAGTGAAGCGCCTGACGAAAATCCTCCCCTGGAAGGGGAGGGGGACCGCGCGCAGCGCGGTGGAGGGGTGTCAGCGTCAGCGGATCGCCCCGAATTATGACACCCCTCCGTCAGCCCTTCGGGCTGCCACCTCCCCCCTTGGGGGAGGATTGTTGGGGATCGCCCTTGCCCTTGCCCTCTCCGCGGCCCCCGCCGCGGCGCAGACCGTCGCCATCACCGCCGGCACGGTGGCGCTGGGCGACGGGTCGGAGCCGATCCCGGGCGGCACGGTGGTGATCCGCGACGGGCGCATCGTCGCCGCCGGGCGCGGAGTCGCGGTTCCGGCGGGCGCGCAGGTGGTCGACGCCACCGGCAAGTGGGTGACGCCCGGCATCGTCGCCGGCTTCTCCCGGATCGGCCTCGTCGAGGTCGACGCGGTCGACGCCACCAACGACGTCGAGGCGGGCAACTCGCCGTTCAGCGCGGCGATCGACGTGGCGCCGGCGGTCAATCCGCGGGCGAGCGCGATCGCCATCAACCGCGCCGGCGGGGTGACTCGGGCGATCGTCGCCCCGGCGACGGCACGCAGCATCTTCGCCGGCCAAGGCGCGGTGATCGATCTCGGCGCCGACATGAACGCCGTGATGCGGGCCCGCGCCTTCCAGTTCGTCGAGTTCGGCGAGCAGGGCACGCGCGAGGCGGGCGGCAGCCGGGCGGCGATGCACGTCCTGTTCCGCAACGCGCTTCGCGAGGCCCGCGACCTCAGCCGCTATTCCGGCATTCCGTCGGGAGGGGGCGGCGCGCGCCAGGCGCGGGCGAACGACCAGCGCGACCTCCCGCTGGAGGAGGTGCCGGGCGCCAACAGCCTGCTCGGCCCGAACGTCAACCGGCCCGACGACGTGCTGCTCACCCGCTTCGACGCCGCCGCCCTGGTGCCGGTGCTGCAGGGCCGCCAATTGCTCCTCGTCCATGTCGAGCGGGCGGCCGACATCCTCCAGGCGCTGTCGCTGAAGAAGGAGTTCCCGGCGCTGCGCCTCGTCCTCGTCGGCGTGGCGGAAGGCTGGACGGTGGCGAAGGAGATCGCCGCCTCCGGCGTGCCGGTCATCGCCTCGGCGCTCACCGACCTGCCCAACACCTTCGAGCAGCTCGCCTCGACCCAGTCGAACATCGGCCGGATGCGCGCCGCGGGAGTCAAGGTCGCCATCGGCATGATCGACGACGAGGAGGCGCGCCAGGTGCGGCTGTCGCGGCAATATGCCGGCAATCTCGTCGCGGTCGCGCGCCTCCCGGGCGCGACCGGCCTCACCTGGGGCCAAGCGCTGGAGGCGATCACCTCGGCGCCGGCCGAGGCGATCGGCATGGGCGAGCAGTTCGGCTCGCTGAAGCCGGGCCGCCGCGCCGACGTGGTCGTCTGGGACGGCGATCCGCTCGAAAATGCGACGGCGGCCGAGATCGTCCTCATCGACGGGGTCCAGCAGCCGCTCTCGAACCGCCAGACCAAGCTTCGCGACCGCTACCGAACCCCCGGCGAAGGGCAGCTACCCAAGGCCTATCAGAGGTGATCGCCCTCGCCAGTCTCGTGCTGGCGACCGTCGCCTTCGTCGGCTCCCACCTCGCCCTGTCGCACCCGCTGCGCCTGAGGATGATCGGCGCGCTCGGGGAGGCGGGTTTCGTGGGCGCCTACTCGATCGTCTCGGCGCTGACCCTGCTGTGGGTGATCGTCGCCTGGCACTGGGCGGACGGGCTTCCGGTCTGGATCGCGCCCGACTGGTGGTGGCCGGTCGCCTCGGCGCTGATGCTGGTGACGTGCATCCTGCTGGTCGGCTCGCTGGTCCGCAATCCGGCCTTCCCGCATCCGGGAGCCGTGAAGCGCAAGGTGCGGGCGGCGACGGGCGTGTTCGCGATCACCCGGCACCCGATGAACGTCGCCTTCGCCCTGTGGGCGCTGGTGCATCTCTCCTTGTGGTGGTCGCCGCGCAACCTGGTCGTCGCCCTCGGCATCCTCGTCCTCGCCCTCGCCGGCTCCCTGGGCCAGGACCGCAAGAAGCGGGCGGCGCTGGGCGAGAGCTGGCGGCAGTGGGAGGCGCGGACCTCGTTCGTGCCGTTCGGCGCGCTGGCGCGCGGGCGAGCGCGCTGGGCGGACGTCCGGCAAGGCTGGATCGCCGGCCTCGGCGGCCTGGCCTTGTGGCTCGCCATCACCAGCTTCCACGCCGCGACGGTCTCGCCGCTCGTCTGGCTGTGGCAAAGCGGGGGCTGAGCGTTGCTCCATCTCCCCAGGGGGAGAGGGTTGGGGTGAGGGGGCTCGGAGTCCTCGCTTTGTTTTCGAAGGCCGGGCCTCCTCTCCCTGCCCTCTCCCCGGGGGAGAGGGGGGTGGGCGTCGATGCCTCCCGGGGGGAGGGGAGGGGTTTGCTGCTGCAACCGACGGCATTGCGGGCGGTTCTCACCGCCATGAAAGCCTCTTCCCTCCTTCTCGCGCTGGCGCTCGCCGGCTGCGCCACAGCGCCCGGCCCGCGCGCCGTCGCCGCCGACGATCCCCGCTCCTTCGCGCCGGTCGACCCCAACCGCCTGTCGCTGATCACCCGCAGCCTCGCCTCCGACGATTTCGAGGGGAGGGGCCCCGGGACGCCCGGGGAGGCGAAGACGATCGCCTACCTGACCGAGCAATTCCGCCAGCTGGGGCTCGAGCCGGGCGGGCCCAACGGGAGCTGGACCCAGACCGTGCCGCTGATCCGGACCCAGCTCGACAAGGCCGGGACGGCGTCCCTGTCGATGGCGGGGCAGAGGATCCCGCTCCGCTTCCCTGAGGACGTCTATCTGAGCTCGGTCCGCGAGACGGACCGCGCCCGCATCGCCGACGCGCCTGTGGTGTTCGTCGGCTACGGGGTGAACGCGCCCGAGCGGGGATGGGACGATTTCAAGGGCGTCGACCTCAAGGGCAAGGTGGCGCTGTTCCTCGTCAACGACCCGGACTTCGAAGCCGCCGCGGGCGAGCCGGCGGCCGGCAAGTTCTCCGGCCGGGCCATGACCTATTACGGCCGGTGGACCTACAAGTTCGAGGAAGCGGCGCGGCGCGGCGCGGTCGGCGCGCTGATCGTCCACGAAAGCGCGGGCGCCGGCTATGGCTGGAACACCGTCCAGGCGCCCGGCGGCGAGAATTACAACATCGTGCTTTCGCCCGGGGCGCAGCAGCCCGTCCTGCTCCAGGGCTGGATCCAGCGGCCGGTGGCGGAGGATCTGTTCCGCCGTGCCGGCCTCGACTTCGAGGCGGCGAAGCGCGAGACGCGCACCCCCGCCTTCCGGCCGGTCGAGCTCGGCGCCCGCTTCTCGGCGGATTTCGGGGTCGAGACGGTGCGGGTGGAAAGCCGCAACGTCATCGCCAGGCTTCCGGGCGGGAAGCGGGCCGACGAGACCATCATGTTCTCGGGCCATTGGGACGCCTACGGGCTCGGCGCGCCGGACGCGCGCGGAAGGCGGATCCGCCCGGGCGCCGCCGACGACGGCCTGGGCCTCGCCGGGGTGATCGAGATCGCCCGCGCCTTCAAGGCCGGGCCGCGGCCCGACCGCACCTTGCTGTTCGCCGCCTGGACGGCCGAGGAGAGGGGCCTGCTCGGCTCCGAATATTTCGCCGCCAATCCGCTCTACCTGGCCGAGAAGATGGTCGCGAACATCACCCTCGACACGCTCCAGCCCGTCGGCCCGGCCCGCGACTCCATCCTGATCGGGCGGGGCCAGAGCGAGCTCGAGGACATGATGACGAGGCTCGCGGCGGCGCAGGGACGCTCGGTCACCCCCGATTCGCATCCCGAGCGCGGCCTCTTCTACCGCGCCGACCATTTCCCGATGGCGAAGCGCGGCGTGCCGGTGCTGCTGCTGATGGCGCTCGGCGCCGGCCCCGACCTGGTCGAGGGCGGCCGCGCGGCGGGCGACCGCTGGGTGAGCGAGTTCACCGCGAACTGCTATCACCAGACCTGCGACGAATGGCGCGCCGACTGGGACCTGCGCGGCGCCGCGCAGGACGTCGCTCTGGCCTATGCGATCGGTCGCGAGCTTGCCTTCAGCGGCCGCTGGCCGGCCTGGAAGCCTAGCTCCGAGTTCCGCCCGGTGCGGGAGAAGTCCGCGGCCGCGCGCCGGTAGGCGCCCCCTCATCCTCCCCTGCCCTTGCAGGGGAGGGGGGCCAGGCGAAGCCTGGTGGGGGGCCCCTTTCCGCCTCACGAAGAAGCCCCTCCACCACGCTTCGCGCGGTCCCCCTCCCCTCGAAATCGAGGGGAGGATTAGTTCGCCGGTTGTTGAAGCCAGCGGCCGGAGGTTTCGAATTCCGGTTTCACGGTCGAGACGGGAAGGCGATCGTTCACGACGGGCGGAGCGGGAGCCGTTGCGGCTTCGGCGAACGGCGCAGGGCCGTAGCCCGGCAGCTTCATGGCCGATGCCGCAAGCCCAGTCGCCGCCGCGCTCCGCCCCAGCGAGATGGGCAGGCGCCTGGCCATGATCGAGGCGGGCGAAGGCTCGCGGCCGGCATAAGGCTGGGCGAAGGCGGCCGGCGCGCCCCACGCGCCCGGAGTGCGGTAGAAGATGTGGTTGCCGATCACCGTCGCCTTGGCGAGCCGGAACGCCCACACCGGCACGACCTGCTGGGTATGATAGTGGGTCGAAAGCCCGACCGGCGCGTAGACGCTCCCGGCGAGCGCCTCGGCGGCGATGCGGCGCGCGGCGAGCCACCCCGACCCCGCGGGAGGCAGCGCCAGCGAGCCGTCGCAGGTGAAGGTAAACTGGCAGCCTCCGCCGGCGCGCAGCGGGCCCTGGTAGACGACGCCGCAGACGCTGGAGGGGTAGGCGGGATGACGAACCCGGTTCAGCACCACCTGCGCGACCGCCCGCTGCCCGTCCTCGCTCTCCGACCGCGCCTCGTAATAGACCGCCTCGGAAAGGCATTGGAGGGCCCGCAGCCGGTCGATCGGGCCCGCGCCGCGAAATTGCACGGAGGCGGCCCGGGGGTTGAAGCCGGCATCGAGCGGGATCGCCGCGTTGATCGCGGCGGCTTGCGTCGGCGAGACGGGCTGGAGCAGCATCGGCTGGGGCTCGGCCGGGGCGGCGGCCGGAGCCCGAGACGGCGCCGCCTCCGTCGCCGCAATCGCCGCGCCGTCGATGCGGCTGGGGGCGTAGGTGGCCGCCGCGGGGACGCAGGACGCGCTGGCGAGGAGCAGGGCGAGCGACGCGACTTCCCGTCCCCTGTCGTGGAGGAGCTCCTGCAAAGCCTTGATAATCAACCAGTCCTGCACGTCGAACGGGGCTCCCGAGCGGCACTTGGAGAGGGCGCCTAGCCTCAGATAGTTGAGAATGCCTGCGCACGGCTGCCCCCCATTTCCGACTGTCCCGGAACGGCACGGCGCCGCGGCGCGGCTTAATTCGCCGGCGCCCCGCGCTTTTCCCGGATCGTAGCCGGGGCGGAGGCGTTGGAGCCGCTGATCCAGGATAGGAAGTAGCGTAGATGCGTCGAGCTTTGGTGTGCGTTTCGCTGGCGGCGCTGCTCGCCGGCGGCGGCTGCAACGTGGTCGGAAGCGGCGGCGGCGGCGAGCAGGGCGGGGTCAGGACCGAGGTCAAGAACGTCACCCCCGCGGACCTGCAGGCGGCGGTCACCGACCCGCAGGTGAAGAAATTCTACGAGGCGCGGGGCTGGCAGCCGGTCTGGGACAAGGCGCGGGCCGACGACTTGACCGCCGCCTTCGGCGACGCCGAGCGGCACGCGCTCCAGGGCGCCGCCTTCCTGCGCGACATCCGGCAAGGCTCCAGCCCCGCCGAGCGCGAAGCGGCGCTCACCAAGAACGCGCTCGATTATGCCAAGGCGCTCGCCACCGGCATCGTCGATCCGCGCAAGGTCTTCGACCCCTATACGGTTCCGATGAACCGGGCCGATGTCGGCGCCGGCCTCGCCCAGGCGGTCGACAAGGGCAATGTCCGGGCCTGGCTGGCGAGCCTGGCTCCGCAGGACGAGGAATATCGCGCGCTCTCCGACGCCTTCCTGCGCTACGCCCAGGCCGCGAAGGGCCCGGCGCGCCAGCCCGTGCCGCCGGGGGAGACCATCCATGTCGGCGACAGCGACAAGCGCATGCCCGCCATCGTCGCCGCTCTGCGCGCCAACGGCTACGTGCCGGCGGCGCCCGCGCCTGCGGCACAAGCGAACAAGCCGGCTCCCGCGGAGGCCGCCAAGTCCACGCGCTATTCGCAGGCCCTGGTGCCCGCGGTGAAGCGGGTCCAGCAGGATTACGGCATCAAGCCCGACGGCGTGATCGGCGATTCGACGCTCGAGGCGCTGAACACCGGCGCCGCCGAGCGGGCCCGCATCCTCGCCGTCAACCTGGAGCGGCGGCGGTGGCTGGACCGCCGGCCGCCGGGCACCCGCATCGACGTCAACACCGCGGCCACCGTCCTGACCTACTGGCGCGACGGTCAGGCGAAGGACAGGCGGCCGGTCGTCGCCGGCCAGCCGGACTGGGAGACGCCGGAGCTCGGCTCGCCTATATTCCGGCTCGTCGCCAACCCGGACTGGACCATCCCCGACTCGATCGCCAAGGAAGAGATACTGCCCAAGGGCGCCGCCTATATGGCGAAGGAGCATATCACCACGAAGAACGGCCGGCTGGTGCAGGAGCCGGGGCCGACCTCCGCGCTCGGCCTGGTCAAGTTCGACATGGACAACCCCCACGCCATCTACCTGCACGACACGCCGGCCAAGGCGATGTTCGCCAGCCCCGAGCGGCATTCGAGCCACGGCTGCAGCCGCGTCTACGACGCCGTCGGCTTCGCCCGCATGATCGCCCAGGACGAAGGGCAGCTCGACGCCTTCAACGAGGCGCTGGCCTCAGGGAAGGAGACCGGCGTCCCTCTGCCCAGCAGGATCCCGGTGCGGCTGATGTACCAGACCGCCTATCTGGAGGACGGCCACGTCGTGTTCCGCGGCGATCCCTATGGCTGGGACGACAAGCTCGCGCAGGCCCTCGGCCTGGGCGGCGCGCTGCGCCACCGCGAGATCAAGCACGTGCGCGACATCGGGCCCTAACAAGATCGGGCGAAAGTGGTACTTTCGCCCGGTTCAAGGGGAGGGGCTCGATGAAGACACTGGCGGCCGTTGCGGCGATGCTCCTGCTCGGCGCGGCGCCCGCGCCGGTTCCTGCACCGGCGGCGGACGGGCCGACGGCGAAGTTCAGCGCGGTGGACAAGGCCTTCGTCGCCTATCCGCAGCCCGATCTCCTGTTCGAGGACGTGCAGCTGGTCGACGGGACCGGCGGAGCGCCCAAGGCGCATGTGTCGGTGCTGGTGCGCGGCGGGCGGATCGCCGCCATCGGCGCGGCGGGCAAGCTCAAGGCGCCGGCGGGGGTGACGGTGCTGGACGGGCGGGGCAAGACGCTGCTGCCCGGCTTCGTCATGGTGCACGAGCATTTCTTCTACCCGACGCCGCAGGGCGGCCAATATAACGAATATCCCTACAGCTTCTCGCGCCTCTATCTGGCCGGCGGGACGACGACCCTGCGCACCGCCGGCAGCATGGCGCCCTATGGCGACATCAACACCGCGCGCGCGGTCGCAAGGGGTGAGCAGCCGGGGCCGGACATCGATGCGACCGGCCCTTATCTGGAAGGGCCGGTGCTGCTTGCGGCGAAGATGGCGCGGCTCGCCGACGCGACCGACGCGGCGCGCACGGTCGACTTCTGGGCGGCCGCGGGTGCGACCTCGTTCAAGGCGTATAACTACCTCAGCCGCGAGCAGCTGAAGGCGGCGATCGACGCGGCGCACCGGCACGGCATGAAGCTGACCGGCCACCTCTGCTCGATCACCTATGCCGAGGCGGCGGGACTCGGCATCGACAACCTCGAGCACGGCTTCGCCGTCGCCACCGACTTCGTGAAGTCGAAGCAGCCGGACAAATGCCCTTCCTCGGGAGAGACGCTGGCCTCGCTCTCCGCACTCGACCCGGAGGGGCCGGAGATCGGCGCCCTGATGCGCACGCTGATCGACTGCAAGGTGGCCCTGACCTCCACCTTGACCGTGTTCGAAACGTTCTCGGCCGGCCGTCCGCAGGCGCCGGAGGCGGCGCGGGCGCTGCTCACCCCGCCGCTGCGCGCCGCCTATGAGCGGACCTGGGCGGCGGTCCAGGGGATCGAAGTCGGCAAGGCCTATGCCGCTTTCTTTCCGCGGGCGATGCGCATGGAGAAGAGGTTCGTCGAGATGGGCGGGACGCTGCTCGCCGGCACGGACCCGACCGGCTATGGCGGGGTCGTGCCGGGATGGGCGGGGCGGCGGCAGGTCCAGCTTCTCGTCGAGGGCGGCTTCACCTTCCCCCAGGCGCTGAGGATCGCGACCCTGAACGGCGCGCGCTACCTCGGGCGCGAGCGGGAGGTCGGCTCCGTCGAGGTGGGCAAGCGCGCCGACCTGATCCTCGTCGAGGGCGATCCGACGCGCGACCCGCGCGCCCTCGACTCCATGCCGTTCGTCTTCAAGGCGGGCATCGGCTACCGCACCGCGGCGATCTTCGAGGCGATGAAGGGGACGATCGGGCTCTTCTAGAGCGGTCGGCGATGAGATTTACCCACCTCCGTTCGGGCTGAGCCCGTCGAAGCCCCTTCCTTCTGCTTTGCGAAAGGGGAAGGAAAGCCGCCGCTCGTCGGCGCGAACAGGCGTTTCGTCGCCGCGCGAGGCGGTTTGCAGAAGCGTCGCGGCCCCGCGTCGAACGCCGGAGGAAATGCCGGCGCGCCGCGGCTAGCGAGAGGATGCGGCGCAGGACGAGCCTGCCTTCATCCCCAGGCGAAGGCCTGCGCCGCAACCTCGAACGCCATGCAAATCGAAGGACCTCGCCATGTTCAATCGCACTCTCTCCGCGCTGGCCGCGGTCGCGCTCACGGGCGCGACTCTGGCGATCGGCACTCCCGCCTCGGCCCAGACGGTCGAGGATTCGATCGCCGTCCGCTACGGCGACCTCGACCTTTCCGACGGCGCCGGCGCCGCGCAGCTCGAGCTCCGGCTTCGCCAGGCGGCCTCGCAGGTCTGCGGCGATTACGGCCGCGACCTCTCCGTCAACAGCAGCGTCCAGGCCTGCAAGACCCGCGCCCTCGCCAATGCGAAGAGCGACATGCGGGTGGCGCTCGCCGCCCCCGCCGGCACCGGCCGGAGCGTGACGCTGCGCACCAACTGAGGCGCAAGCCTTAGCCGGGCTCGCCTGCCGCTGCGCCCCCTCAGCGGCCGGCGAGCCCCTTGGCGTTCTTGACATAGAGGCGCCCGACCTTCTGCTCCGCGCCGTCGGCCAGCCGCGCCCACCAGCGGCCGTCCTCGTCCCGCCTCAGCCCCGCCACGAAGTCCCGACGCACGATCGCCGAGCGGTGGATGCGGACGAACCGCGCCGGATCGAGCGCCTGCTCGAGGCGGCTGATCGTGTCGTTGATGAGCCAGCTCCTGCGGCCCGCGTGAAGCCGCATATAGTCGCGCTCGGCGGTCACCCGCTCCACCTCCGCGGCGGGCAGGCGCACCAGGCCCCCGCGCGGTTCCGACACCCAGAATTCCTCGATCAGGGCCGAGTCGCGCCGGGCCTGGGCCGGCGCCTCCTCCCCGCGCGTCGCAAGCCGCTCGCGGGCGCGCTCGACGGCGCGGCCGAGCCGCTCGGCCGAGACGGGCTTCATCACATAGTCGACCGCCTCCAGGTCGAAGGCGGCGACGGCGAAGGTGTCGAAGGCGGTGACGAAGATGACGAGCGGCGCCTTGGGCCGCCCGGCGAGGGCGCGGGCGACGTCGATGCCGTCGACGCCGGGCATGGCGATGTCGAGGAGGATCGCGTCGGGCTCCGTCGCCTCGACGAGGCGCAGCGCGGCCGCGCCCTCCAGCGCCGTGCCGGCGAGCGCGACCCCCTCCATGCGCGCGAGCAGCAATTGCAGGCGCTCGATGGCCAGCGGCTCGTCGTCGACGACCAGGAAGCGGATCGGCTCAGCCATCGCTTTCCAGCGGCATCGTGAGGGTGACGCGATAGCCGCCGCCGGGCAGCGGGCCGGCTTCGCAATCGGCCGCGCCTCCGAACCGGGCGGCGAGCCGCTCGCAGACGTTGGCGAGGCCGACGCCGGTGCCGGCGCCCGGCGCGGCGCCCGGCGCGGGCCCGCGATCGTTCTCGACGCTGAGGATGAGGCTCGAATCCTCCTCGCGCGCGGCGATGGTCAGCACCACCGGCTCGCTCGTCCGAGCCACGGCGTGCTTGATCGCGTTCTCGACGAGCGGTTGGAGCAGCAGCGGCGGGACCCGGGCGCCGCGAAGCTCGGCGGGAACGTCGAAGCGGACCTCGAGGCGGCGCGGGAAGCGGACCTTCTCGATGTCGAGATAGAGCTTCTGGAACTCGATCTCGTCGGCCAGATCGACGTCGGCGCCGGGATCCAGAGCGAGGCTGGAGCGGAAGAAGGTCGAGAGGTTGACGATCATCGCCTCGGCTTCCTCCTCCCGCCGCGCCATGACCAGCGAGGAGAGGGAATTGAGGGTGTTGAAGAGGAAGTGCGGATTGACCTGGTAGCGAAGCGCCCGCAGTTGCGCGGCCTGCGCATCGCGCTCCGCCCGCGCCGCGCGCCGCTCGGCGGTGCGCAGCCGCGCCGCGCTGCTCATGGCGATGTAGAAGCTCGCCCAGGCGGCGAAGAAGAAATACCAGGTGACGAGGCCGTCGGCGATGAGGCGGATGGTCCGTTGCCGCTGCACTTCGGCAAGCACCGCCGCCGGCGCGAGCGGCGGCGGGACGGGCGGCGGCACCGCTTCCTGGCCGGCATTGGCCTGAAGCGCGGTGCCCTGGCCGCTTCGCTCCGTCACCACGGTGCGGGCGACGAGGGGCTGGTGGACGCCGAAGGCGAGGTTGAAGGTGGAGAAGATCGCCGCGGCAGGAACGCAGGCGATCGCCGCGGCGACGACCTGGACGCGCACGCTCTCCTGCGCCGCGCGGCTCAGCACGAGCCAGACCAGGAAGGTCAAGGCGAGGCCGATCAGGCAGCCGATGCCCCGATAGAAGAGCCAGTCCCAATCCTGGTCGATGAGGGCGGTGCGCACGACGATGGTGAGGAAGTAGAAAGCCCAGAATCCCCCGGCCGACGCCGCAGCGAGCGGCAGGTCGGAGGTGAGCCTCGGCTGGGGTTGGGGTGAATCCATCGGCTCCTTCTAGCCACTGTCGCGACGCCTAGCTGCCACGCCCGGGCCGTTGGTGGAAGCGCCGCGGCCGTTCGTCGAAAACGGGCGCGGAGCCCCGGGGAGTCGTCGGCCGGCGCGACTCGCGGAGCGGCGATCAAGTGGGTTGGCGACTTTTCTGTGGAAAAGTTCGTTGCGGGGCCGCGAAACCGCTGATTTGGCGGCTTTTCTCGCCCCACCCTGTGGCCCGCAGGTGACAGTCGGGCCGGAGACCGCCCTCCGATTACATTTCCCATTGTGCCGCCGTAGGAACTTTGATTCATTTCCAGGTGGGGAGCGGGGAGTGGTTAAGCGGCTGGTAACCGTTTGAATCGCATGATCTCCGCCGGGGTAGAAGGAGTGGGATCATGGCCACGAGCACGAAACCGGCCGACGGGGCACTGACACTGGTAGAGATGAAGGAGTTCGCGAGCTTCGCCGCCGCGACCCAGCGTTACATCCGTCGCTCTCTCGATATCGGCCTCGGCCGCCGCGACGCGATGCGCCGCTGGTCGCGCGATGCCGGGGAAGCCGCCTCGATCCGCGCGCAGGAGCGGGTCTACCGGCGCCTCGACCATGTCCGCGGCAGCGTGCCGGACGATAGCGGGCTCGACGAGATGGAGCCCCTGATCGGGCCGCTCGTCACGATGACCGCCTTCGACCTCGGCCAGGACCGCCTCCCCGACTTCGCGTCCTACCGCTTCCTCTACGAGCGCCTGATCGGCGCGTCGGTGCGGCCGTGGCTGCCCGGCGCCTTCTGTGCCGCCGCGGCGCTGCCGCACCTCCACCCGGAGAAAAGGCGGGCTTTGCTCCAGTCGATCAGCGAAGCCGCCGCGACCGCGCCCGGCTGGTCGAACCGCGAGCCGGCCTTCTACCCCGAGTGGGTGGACAAGGTGGACGTCACCGTCGCCGGCTGAACGCAAGACCGGACCGGGATCATGGACGGCGGGCCTTCGGGTCCGCCGTTCCGCGTCGCTGGACAGGGGCGACTTGGCGGGGCTAGCGTCTCACCCATGGCTTTTTCCCGTCTCTTCCTCCTGGGCCTGGCGCTCGGCGCCGCAGCGCCGGGCTGCGCTGCCGGGGCCGCGCCTCTGCCGAAGCTGGCGGGAACGACCGTGCTCGCCGGGTGCCGGCAGGGCGAGTGCCGGTGGCTGCGGATCGCCGCCGTCGACCGGGTGGCGAGCGTCCGGCAGGGCGAGCTTCGCCGGATCCGGGTCCGCGAGGGAAGCTCGTTCCACCCCGACGGCGACACGCCGACCCGCGCCGCCGCGGCGCGGATCGCCTGGCAAAAGGGCGAGCGGGCGGAATATGCCTTCTGCTCGACGGCGCGGCCGGCCTACGCCTTTCCCGGAGACGGCGGCCGGCTCCTCATCCACTATCTCGACCTGTTCGACCTCGGCGGATATCAATATGCCTCCGCCGGCCTCTACATGCGCCTCTGCCATGGCCGCGACGGCCTGCCCCCCGCCCGCGTCCTGCGCGCGCTCGGCTACCGGTCCGGGACGCGCAGCGAGCAGGTGGAGGCGAGGGGACCGGAGGCGATGACCCGCTTCTAGAGCACGCTGGGTTTAGGTTGACCCGCTCATCCTGAGTAGGGACTGAGCTTGGCGAAGCCTGTCCTGAGCGACGCCGCAGGCGGCGTCGAAGGGGACCGTATCGAAGGACCGTCCTTCGAGACGCCGCTTCGACTTCGCTCAGCGGCTCCTCAGGATGAGCGGAAGCAGTGCGTCAACCTAATTCCTCAATGCTCTAGAGGCTAAGAGCCGACCTCGTCGAGCAGCTCCCGGGCGAAGTCGCTGAGGGTGTCGTCGCGGGCGCCCATGACGACGATGCGGTCGCCGGGGCGGGCGAGGGCGGCGAGGCGCTTCCCCGCGCCGGCCCGGTCCGGGACATGCTCCGCGTCGCGACCGGCGGCGAGGACGGCGCGAACTACGTCGCCGCTGCCGACGGTGCGCTCGACCGTGCCGCCGTAATAGACCGGATCGGGCATGACGAGCCGGTCGTCCGGCGCCATGCCGGCGGCGAAGGTGGCGGCGAGCTCGGCGCCCATCTGGCGGAGCGGGCCGTAGCCGTGGGGCTGGAAGAAGAGGAGCAGCCGCCCCGGCGCCGCGCGCAGCGTGGCGAGGGTCGCGGCGATCTTGTCGGGATTATGGGCGAAATCGTCGATCACCGTGACTCCGCCTCGCGTGCCGACGATCTCGAAGCGGCGCCTGAGGCCGACGAAGGAGCCGAGCGCCGCCGCCGCCTCGGCCAGCGGCACGCCGGCGGCGGCGGCGGCGGCCAGGGCCGCAAGCGCGTTGGCGGCGTTGTGGCGGCCCGGCACCGCCAGGCGAACCGGGGCGCGGCCGTCCGGGCCGGCGGCGGTGAAGGCGATGGCGAGCGGCTCCTCGACCAGGTCCGCGGCGCTGTAGCGGGCCGCCGGGTCGGAAAGGCTGAAGGTGAGGGCGCCCGGCAGGTCGGCGGCGAGCCGGCGCGTCTCCGCGTCGTCGAGGTTGAGAACGACCGTGCCGGCGCGGGCGGCGAAGCCGCGGAACAGGCTGCGAAGCTCATCGAGCGACTTGTGATCGAGGCTGATGTTGGTGAGCACCGCGATGCGCGGCGCATAGAGGGCGATCGAGCCGTCGCTCTCGTCGACCTCGCTGACGAAGGCGCCGCCGCCGCCGACCAGCGCGCTGGCGAACGGCGTCTCGGCGGTGACGAAGTTCTTCATCACCGCGCCGTTCATCACCGTCGGCGCCCGCCCGGCGCGATCGAGGATCCAGCCGATCATGCCGGTGACGGTCGACTTGCCCGAGGTGCCGGCGACTCCGATTGAAAGCGGCGCGGCGTTGAACAGCTGCGCGAGCAATTGCGGGCGGGTGAGGCGGGGAGCGCCGAGCCGGGTCGCCGCGACGACGTCGGGCACCGTCTCCTCGACCGCCGCCGAGGTGACGAGCAGCTGGTCGGACGAGGTCATGCCGCTGCCGTCCTGCGGGAAGAGGGCGATGCCCTGGCGGCGCAGGAAGTCGAACTTTCCGACCACTCTCCCCTGGTCCAGGGCGCGGTCGGAGCCGGCCACCTCGGCGCCCTGGGCGCGGACGATGCAGGCGAGGGGGAGCATTCCGCTCCCGCCGATGCCGCAGAAGAAATAGGATTTGGCCGCCGACATGGCGCCGCCCTATTGAGGTCGCCGCGGCATTTCAAACGGGATCGGGAGGCGGCGATGCGGATTGCGGTGGTGGCCCCGAGCACGCCGATCCTGGAGGAGACGGCGGCGCGGGTGCGGCGGCTCGCCGCGCAGGCCGCGCCCGGCGTGGAGCTGGTCTTCCACCCGCAATGCTTCATGACCCACAACCATTTCGCCGGACCGGACGCGGTGCGCGCCGCCGCTTTCCTCGAGGCCGCCAACGACCCGGGGTTCGACGCCTTGTGGTTCGCCCGCGGCGGCTACGGCTCCTGCCGGATCGCGGAGCCGGTGCTTGCGGGGCTGGGTCCGGCGGCGCGGAACAAGGCCTATCTCGGCTATAGCGACGCGGGCTACCTCCTTGCCGGCCTCTACCGGGCCGGGTTCCCGCGGCTCGCCCACGGGCCGATGCCGAACGACCTGCGCCGGCCGGGCGGCGAGGCGGCGGTGCGCCGCGGCCTCTCCTGGCTGGCGGAAGGCGAGGCCGGCGCTCTCGAGCCGGGGCTGGGCGCCGCGCCGGCCCTCGCCTTCAACATCACCGTCTTCGGCCAGCTGCTCGGGACGGCGCTCCAGCCCTCGCTCGCCGGCCACGAGCTGCTGCTCGAGGACGTCGCCGAATATATGTACCGGACCGACCGGGCGATGTTCCACATCACCGGCAACGCCGCGGTGCGCGAGGTGGCGGGGATAAGGCTGGGCCGGTGCAGCGAGGTGCCGCTCAACGATCCCGATTTCGGGGAAAGCGAGGAGGAGGTGTTCCGCTACTGGTGCGCGCGCGCCGGAATCCCGTTCCTCGGCCGCGCCGATATCGGCCACGACGCCGACAACAAGGTGGTGCCGTTCGGCCGGCGCGCGCGAAAATAATCTCGCCCCGGCTCATCCGATCGCCCCCGCCGCTGCGTCTGGAGGGCATTGGAACGGGACGGAAAGGGCAGAAAGATGGAAGCCGATATCGTAATGGCGATCGCGCTGGCGACGGCCGTGGTGCTGATCGTGAACCAGCTCGGGCGGGTGCTCCGAACGATGATGATGCACCGGACGGTGCGGGAGGCGCTGACCCGCGACAGCGCTAGCCCCGAGCTGCTCGACAAGATCGCGCAGGAGAAATCGGGCGGAAGCCTCGGCGACGACCGGATCGGCGTGGTGCTGATCGCCATCGGCATCGCCATCCTCGGCTTCGGGCTCCTCGCGGGAGACGCGGACGACGTGCGCAACACGGCCGGGATCGCGCTCTTCCCACTGCTGGTGGGCGGGGCCCTGCTCGGCCGGCACCTGGTCATCCGCCGGGCGCGCGGCGGCGCGTGAACGGCCCGTGGAGGGGGATGAAGCGCTTGCGGGGCGGGCGGCGGCCGGTGAGGTCGCCGCCTTCACCGAGCTCGTCCGGCGGCACGAGCGGCGGGTGCGCGCCTTCCTCGCGCGCCTCACCCGCGGCGACGGCGCCGACGACCTCGCCCAGGAGACCTTCCTCAAGGCCTGGCGGGTGGCGGCGAGCTTTCGCGGCGAGGGTAGCTACGAGGGATGGCTGCTGCGCATCGCCTGGCGGCTGTTCCTCAGCAGCCGCCGCGGACGGCGCGAGGAGGCGGCCGAGATACCGGAGCGGGCCGATCCGGCGGCCGGCGACGCCGACCGGCGGATCGACGTGGGGCGCGCTCTGGCGCGCCTCCCGGCGCGGGAGCGGGCGGCGGCCCTGCTCTGCCTCGGCGAAGGCTATTCGCACAGCGAGGCGGCGAGGATATTGGAGCTGCCGCTGGGCACGCTGAAGAGCGTCGTCGCCCGCGCCCGGACGGCGCTGGCCGACGAGCTGAAAGGGCAAGGCTGATGGTGGACGAGTCCCTCGATCTGGAGCTTGCGGCGCTGCTGCGCTCGCCCGAGCGGGCGCCGGACGAAGCTTTCGCGCGGCGGCTGGAGCGGCTCGTCGTCGCCGAGGCGCGGCTACGGGCGGCGCGGCGGGCGGCGTGGCACCGCTTCACCATGGAGATGGTCGCCGCAGCGGCGCTGCTCCTCGCCTTCGCGCTGCTGACCAGAAGCGCCCCGCCGCCCGACTCGGCGGGGACGATCCCGCTCTTCGGCCCGGCGGCGGCCGGGCTGCTGCTCCTCGCCCTCTGGATCGCGGTGTCGCTGCGGCCGGGCGAAAGCGCCGCGACGCACTAATCCACATCATATTTTGCGGCGGAGCGCCCGCCGCGCCGGATCGCGCGATTTAGAGGGCCGACCCTCTTGCACTCGGCACGCGTTTGGGGCTTATCAGCTTCCGAACCACAGGGAGGGATTTATGGCTAAAGGTACTTCTGGCGGCGGCGCTCGCGGCGGCCTTTCGCGTCCGGTGACGCCGTCCGAGGATCTGGCCGCGATCGTGGGCAAGGACCCGCTGCCGCGCAGCCAGGTGGTCAGCAAGGTCTGGGACCACATCCGGAAGAACAATCTCCAGAACCCGCAGAACAAGCGCGAGATCCTGGCCGACGACAAGCTGAAGAAGGTCTTCGGCACCGACAAGTGCTCGATGTTCGAGATGAACAAGCACCTGTCGCGCCACCTCAGCTGAGCCTTGCGCCGCCGTTCCGGCGGTTCATTCTCGCTTTCGGCGGCCCCGCTCCCCACGGAGCGGGGCCGCTTCGCGTTCGGCCCCGGCGGGCGCGAAAGACTCGTCCGAAATGGAGAAAGGGCGCACGAACATTTCGCTTTCCGCGCAGCAATGGGTTATTCCGGATGCGGCCGGAGGAGCGGCGTGATCCCGGTCACATTGCGCCGGTTCGGAAAAATCCAATGAACGGAAGAGGATCACCGGCCTAAAACCGCCGAAACGGAGGAGGAAGAGGTGGTTAAGTATGGAAAGACCGTCATTCTGCGCTGAGGGGGGACACGAGCTTGATGGCATCGACAGTTCGCGATGAAGCGCCGTCCGGGCTGAGCGGGGTCCGCTACATGGCCCAGCCGGCGGTCCTGATCCTGACCGACAGCGAGGCGGGGCGGGAGCGATGGCGGCGCGTCGCCAAGATCGCCGGGTGCCGCGTGTGCGACAGCGCCGAGCTCGCCGGCGGCGGCGAGCGCCTCGACCTCCAGGTCGGCGCCGACGCCGTCCTCGTCGAGGTCACGCGCGATCCCGGCGAGGCGCTGGAGCCGATCCTCGCGCGGCTCGACGCGGCGGCGAAGAGCGGCCGCCACGGCGGCGTCATCGCCGCTCCGGCGGCGCTGATCGACCGGATCGCCGCCGGAAGCCTCGATTCCGCGCTCCACCACCTCGTCGACCCGAGCGACCTCGAATGCGTCGCCGCGCTCGCCATGGCGGCGACCCGCCACCCGCCCCGGCTGCACGACGTCGGCAAGTCCGCCGCCACCGCCCGCCTCCAGCAGCTGAGCGAGGAAGTGGGGCGGGTGGCGACGATCCTCGCCGTCCTGTCCGAGGACGAGAGCGCGGCGAGGGCCCTGGTCGGCGGCGGCGACACGGGCGAGGCGGGCGAGGCCGCCGGCGAGCCGCTCGACGCGTCGACGATCCGGGCGATGATCCGGGTGCGCCGGCTGCGCGACCATTTCTTCCTGCCGGAGCTCTTCGCCGACCCCGCCTGGGACATGCTTCTCGACCTGATGGCGGCGCGCATCGAGCGGCGCCGGGTCGCCGTCTCAAGCCTGTGCATCGCCGCGGCGGTTCCGGCGACGACGGCGCTGCGGTGGATCAAATCCTTGTGCGACCAGAAGGTGTTCGTCCGCGTCGCCGATCCGGAGGACGGGCGCCGCGTGTTCATCGAGCTCGCCGACCGCACCGCGGCGGCGCTCGAAAGCTACGTCAAGGCGGCCCAGCGCATCTCCCCGCTCGTCGTCTGATCGCGGTTGCGGGCCTCGGGCCGCGGTGGCAGAGCGGCCGGACCCGCCGGAGGCCCGGCGGGACGGGCGGTTAGCTCAGTTGGTAGAGCATCTCGTTTACACCGAGAGGGTCGGCGGTTCGAGCCCGTCACCGCCCACCAGCAGGTCAGGACCCGGTCGCGGCGGACGGCGCTTCGGGCGGCGTTTCGAGCGGATCGCGGGGCGCGTCGGCCGCGCGGAAGCGGCCGCGGCGCCAGGCGAGGCGGAGGGCGGCGAGGCCGGCGAGGGTGCCGACGAGGAGGCCTGCGAAGGAGGCCTCCGGGCCGAAGGCGCCGCCGCTCAGCCATTGCGGCAAACCGGGCATCGGAGCGGTGACGAGCGGGCCGCCGGCGAAGCCGTCGGTCCCCGAGACGGCGGCGCCGAACAGCCAGCCCTGGGTGAAGTTCCAGCCGGCATGGACGCCGATCGACACCCATAAGCGCCCGGTGAGGATGTAGAAGGCGGCGAGCATCACCCCGGCCTCGAGCGCGATGGCGAGCGCGGCGAACCAGGTGGAGTTGGGATTGGCGAGGTGGAGCACGCCGAAGAGGAGCGCCGAGAGCGCCAGCGCCGGCCAGATCCCGAAGGCGCGCCACAGCAGCCGCAGGACGACGAGGCGAAGCAATATCTCCTCCGCGACGCCCGACTGGACGCTCAAGGCCACCGCGTTCCAGAAGGCGGTGACCGGCTGCCGGCCGACGGCGACCGCGCCGGCGAGGTGGAGGAGGAGGATGGTCGCCGCCATCATCGCCGCGCCGAGGAGCAGGCCGAGGGGCAGCTCGACCGCCGCCGGGCGCAGCGCCAGCTCCGACGGGCGCCGGTCCTCGCCGAGACGCACCAGGCCGACGTAGAGCGCCAGGCTGGCGACCGCCGCCGCGACGAGGCTCACCTGGCCCGGCGCGAATTGCGGGGAAAGGAGCATCGCGGTGGCATGTCCCCCCGCGGCGACCCAGCCCGCGGCGAGGCCGGCGAAGCCGGCGCCGACGAGGAGGAGGAAGAAGAGCAGCACGCCCCAGGCGATGGCGCGCAGCCAGCGCCACTTGCCGGGCGCCAGGACGCGCCGGTCGCCCAGCTCCACGGGGCCGCCGGGCGGCACGAGGCGCGCGAGCATGGTCACAGCGAGCGGATCAGCTTTACCGCCATGGCGAGCCAGGGCGGATCGGCGAGGACGAGCTGGCGGTGCCCGGCGCCGAGCGGGAGGAGGTGGACCTTGCCTTCCTCCTTGCCGATCAGCCGGCCGTAGAGGAAGCGGCCGGCCGGCCGCGGCACGAGCACGTCGCGGTTCATCGCGCGGGCGAAGTCGGGCGGCGCCAGGCGAAGGCACCAGACCTCGTCGCCGGCGCGATAGTCGCCGATCCCGGCGGTGACGCTGACCGCCACGGCGCCGGCCTCCGGCCGCGGCGGCGCCACCACCGCCTCGCGGCGCGGCGCATGGGCGCCGTCATGGGCGAGCAAGGCGGCGACCGGCACGTCCTCGCGGTGGGGGAGGCGGACGAGGTCGCCGGCCTCCACCCCGAGCGCGGTGGCGATGCGGTTGAGCCAGCCGACGGAGACGGTGCGGGTGCCGGTCTCGAGCCGTCCGATCGTCTGCGGCGTGGTGGGCGGATCGCAGCGGTCCGCCACCTCCTGAAGCGTCAGCTTCTTGGCCCGACGCACTTCCCGGATGCGTGTGATCATCGTCCCACTCCCCGAACCTTTCAGGTTATTTCTTCTTTCCTACAACTTCCCACGCATGGCAAGGGAAGAATGTTGCTGATTCGTTCTGTGGAGGGTGAGATGAGGGCAGTTCGCAAGATGGGGCGCGTGCGTGGCGGCCGGATGCTGGTGGAGCGGCCGGCGCCGGCGGACGGGCGCGAGCGCGGCGGGGGCGGGACCGCGCCGGCGCGGACGGTGACGGTGAACCTGCTCGAATCGCCGCTCGGCTGGCTGCACAGCCGAGGCCACGTCAGCGCGCGGCAATATGCGGCCGGCGAGACGCTGCGGCAGGATTGGGAGCAGGCGCATTATCCGCCGCGCGTGACGATGTGCTGGGACGCGCCGCCGCCCGGTCGCACGGCGCGGGGCTCGCCCGAGCCCGCGACGCCGGCCGGGCGCGAAGTGCGGGCGCGGGCGCGCTTCGAAGCGGCCGCCAGGGCGGTCGGGCCGGGGCTGCGCGACGTCATGTGGCGGGTGGTCTGCGCCGGCGAGGGAATGCGCGAGGCGGAGACGGCGCTCGGCTGGCCTGCGCGCGCCGGCAAGGTGGTGCTCGCCATGGCGCTCGACCGGCTGGCGGATTTCTACAGGCTTCCTTGAGGCTTGCGCCCGGCCGGCGTTGCGGCGAAGCTGCCGGCGACGGTCTGACGAGGAGAGCGGCGCGTGGGCCCAGCGGCGATCATCACGGCGGCGGCGGCGCAGGGCGCGGCGGCCGTGCCGCCCACCGCAGCCCCGTCGCCGCAGGAGGCGGCCGGCGCCCCGATCCGCGAGATCCACATCCTGCCGCCGCCCTGCAAGTCCGGCGGGCGCGACGAGATCGTGGTGTGCGGCCGCGACGACTCGCGCGAGCGCCTGGGCGAGTTGCGCCCGCCCCGCGGCATCGTCGTCCAGGAGGAGGGGCCGATCAGCGTCGCCATACCCGGCCTCGGCGTCGTCGAGCCGAGGCTGGTGCAGCGGCTCCGCCCCGACGGCACCGTCTCCCAGGGCTTCATGGTGTCGCTGAAGATCCCCTTCTAGCGGGACGGGACGGGCGCGAGGAGCCGGGCCGCCCGCGCCGCGTTCGGGCGGCATGGCCACCCTGTTCACCAGCGACAGCCACTTCGGCGACCACCGGACGCTCAACATCTGGAAGCGGCCCTTCGCCTCGGTGGCGGAGATGGACGCCGCGCTGCTCGCCGGCTGGAACGCGGCGGTGGGCCCGGACGACGAGGTGTGGCACCTCGGCGACTTCGCTCGGCGTGGCGGCGACGCGGCGCGGCTGCTGGCGCGGCTCAACGGCCGCAAGCACCTGGTGCGCGGCAACACCGATCCCGACGGCACCGCCGCCGCGCAAGGCTGGGCGAGCGTGCGCGACTATGCCGAGCTCGAGACGGAGGGAAGGAGGCTCGTCCTCTGCCACTACCCCTTCCGGAGCTGGAACGGCCAGCACAAGGGCGCGCTCAACCTCCACGGCCACAGCCACGGCCGGCTGAAGCCGATGCCGCGGCAGATCGACGTCGGCGTCGACGTGTGGGGCTGGCGGCCGGTGGGGCTGGAGACGCTCCTCGGGGCGGGGGACGCCCGGGCGTGACCGTCCCTCCCCGATCAGGCGAACCAGGAGGCGACGAGGGCGGCGGTGCAGAGGAAGGTGACGACGGTGGTCGTCCAGCCGAGAAGGTTGGTCCAGCGGCCGTTGGTGCGGGCGCCGACGACGCGGCGGGAGTTGGTCAGGAGCATCATGATGAGGAGCAGGGGCGGGACCGAGAAGCCCTGGACGATGCCCGACCAGACCAGCGCCCGCATCGGGTTGAAGCCGAGGAAGTTGAGGGCCACGGCGAGCGCGGTGACGAGAAAGATGACGAGGTAGAAGAGCCGGTTCTCGGACGGATGGTCGTGAAGGCTCCCCTCCCGGCCGAGGCCCTGGACGACGTCGTAGGCGGCGCCGGTCGTCATGATCGGCACGGCGAGGAAGCCGACCCCGACGATGCCGGCGGCGAACAGCCATTTGGCGGCCGGGCCCGCCAGCGGCTCGAGCGCGGCGGCCGCCTGGGCCGCGGTGTCGATCTCCGTCCGGCCGGCCGGGTGCAGGGTGAGGCCGGTCGCCATCAGGATGAAATAGAGGATGAGGTTGGAGAAGATCATGCCGATGAGGACGTCGCGGCTGGTGCGCCGCATCTCGCGGCGGCTGGCGCCCTTCCTCTGCCAGAGGCGGCGGCGGCCGATCGCGATCTGCTCCTCCACCTCCTGGTTGGACTGCCAGGTGTAGACGTAGGCGGAGAGCGAGGTGCCGATGCAGGCGACGAGGATTGCGAGGAAATCGGAGTCGAGGCGGAGGCGGGGGACGAAGGTGGCGGCGAGGATCTCGACCGGGTCGGGCTTGGCCAGCAGGGCCGCGGCGACATAGGCGAAGAGGATGAGGGCGAGCCAGCGGAAGATGGCGCGGATGAGGGTGTAGGAGCCGAAATACTGGATCGCGTAGATGATCGCCGCGGTGGCGACGACGAGGACCGGCACCGGCACCGGCAGGAGCAGGTTCAGCGCCGATCCGATGCCGCCCAGATCGGCCGCCGCCTCGATGATGTTGCCGAGGAAGGCGAGGGAGACGAGCGGCAGCAGCACCCAGCGTGGGAAGCGGTCGCGGATGCAGGCGAACAGGCCCTTGCCGTAGACCTGGCCGATCTTCGCCGAGAGATAGGTGACGACGTACATCATCGGCAGCAGGACGGGCGCGATCCACAGGACGGAGAGGCCGAAGCGGGCGCCCGCGCTCGAATAGGTGCCGATCGCCGACGGGTCGTCGTCGGCGGCGCCGGTGACGACGCCGGAGCCGAGGATGCGCAGAAGCCCGGCCCGGCCGCGATTGTCGGCCGCGTCGTAGCGGGCGTCGAGCGGTTCGCGCGGCTGGTCCAAGAGAGCCTTCTTTCGGCGGCGATGAGGCGGGGACAACCGTCCGGGCCGGCGCGGGTTCAACCGCCGGCGGAGGGAATTGCATGATGCAGATCAAGGGCGCGCGGCGGCGCCTCTTGCCGCCGGGCCGCGTCGCTTCCGGCGGGTCAGCGTCTCTCGCGGCTGAGCCGGGTCATGAGCAAGGCGGCGCGCTTGGCCTGGCGCGGGATCGAGGCCAAATCGACCGTCTCGCCGGGCGCATGGTCGCCTGCGCTGGAGGCGCCGAGGCCGACCAGGCCGTCGACATATTCGGCGACGAAGCTGATGTCGCCGGCCCCCCGCTTCAGCGGATCGAGGGCGGCCATCGGCGCGAGGCCGAGGTCGCGGTTGACGAGGTTGAGGCGGTCGAGGAGGGCGCGGTTGCCGGGCGTCGGCGCCATCGGCGGGTAGATATGGTCGCCGAACCTTATCTCGGCGGTGGCGCCGGGGAGCGAGGCCGCGACGATCGCCTCCATCTTTCCCCGCACCCGCGACTCCTGCTCGCGGCTCAAGGTGCGGATGTCGCCCTTGGCGATGGCGATGGCGGGGATGATGTTGGTCTTGCCGGCCGCCTGGCCGCGTATCCCGGCCTCGTCGAGCGCAGCGGTCGCTCCGCCGACGACGAGGCCGACATTGTAGGTGAGGTTGGGTTCGGGCAGCTCGCGCCGGAACGCCTCGAGGATGCGGGCGAGCTCGTAGATCGCGCCGTTGCCCGAGCCGCGGCTGAAGATGCCGGACGAGTGGCCGGTGCGGGCGGAGACCCGCACCTCCCAGGAGCCGGCGCTGCGCCGGGCGATCGAGCCCATGTCCTTGCCGTCCTCGGTGGCGAGGCCCTCGAAGTCGAGGGCCACGTCGGAGGCCTTGCCGGCGGCGATCAGGTCGCGCCGGGCGACGGCGATCGGATCTCCCGCATCCTCCTCGTCGCCGGTGAGGACGATCGTGACGTCGGCGTCCTTCAGCGTGCCGGCGGCGTGCATCGCGCGAAGGGCGGCGACCATCACCACCATGCCGCCCTTGTCGTCGCCGGCGCCCGGCCCTTCCGCCTTGTCTCCCTTGCGGACGAAGGTCTGGAACGGGCTGTCGGGCTCGAACACCGTGTCGAGATGGCCGATCAGCAGCATGCGCCGGCCGCGGCCGTTGCCCTTGTGCACGGCGACGATGTGGCCGGCGCGGCCGACCTCGGCCATCGGCACCCACTCGACCCGGAAGCCGAGCGGCTCGAGCTCGGCGCGCATCATCCGGCCCACCGCCTCGACGCCGGCGAGGTTGCGCGAGCCGCTGTTCTGATTCACGAGCCGCTCGAGCAGGGCGACGGTCCGCTCCTGCTCCGCGTCGACGGTGCGGACGATCTTCCGCTCGGCGGGCGCGAGCTTCGCCTCGGCCGGGGCGGCGAGCATCGGAAGCGAGGCGAGGGCGAGAAGGGAGGGGAGGACGCGCATGACTTACTCCTGCGTTTCCCGCTTCCCTTTGCCCGTGCTAGGCGTTGGGGCAAGACCCGGAATATCCGCGAGGGTGGAGATGCGTCGTACGATAGGCTTTCCGATGCTGGGGCTTTCGCTCCTCCTCGCCGGCCCGCCGGGCGCGGCGCAGGAATGGCGCCAGGCGCGCGACTACGACGTGCTGCTGACCAGCTTCGAGATCCAGCCGCAGGAGATTAGGCTGAGGGCGGGGGAGCCGGTGCGGCTGCGCTTCGTCAACAATAGCGAGCAGCGCCACAGCTTCAGCGCGCCGGGCTTTTTCGCCGCCGCCGAGATGCGCGGGCGCGACCGCAGGACCTTGCGCGGCGGGGCGATCGTCGCGCCGCCCTTGTCGGAGACGGAGATAGTGCTGGTGCCCCGCAAGGGCCGCTGGTGGGCGCGGGGCGACAATCTGTTCCGGCGCGTGCTGGGGATGAAGGCGCGGATCGTCGTCGAGTGAAGGGAGCGAACATGGCCAAGGGCAAGAAGGACAGGAAGAAGGACGGCAAGCCTCCCAAGGACGAGGCCGCGAAGATCGCCAAGGGGCTGAAGAAGGCGGGCAAGGCCGCGCTCAAGCTCGCCGAGCAGCCCGCGGTCAGCGAGGCGGTGGCGGCCGCGATGCTTGCGGCGGCGGCGGCCCTGAGGGAGGGACCGAGGATGAGGCGCGGCGTCGCCGCGGCAGGCGAGGCGGGCGGCGACGCGCAGCGCCAGGCGGGCGGGCTCGGCGAGGCGCTGAGGTCGATCGCGATCGATGTCGCGCGGCGGACGGTCGAGGCCTGGGAGGAGGGGGCGAAGGCGCCGCGGCCGGATCCGAAGCCGGGCAAGGGAAAGGCCGGCGGCGGGGGCTGAGCCGGGCTCGTTTTACCCCCGTAATCCTCGTTATCCACAAGCCGATTGTGCTTGGCCGACTCGGCCTTTCGTGACAGCTTTTGGACGTGGCCGGGAGAGAAATCCCCCTGCCGCGAAGCCGAGCCGAAGGGCCGCCGTTCCCGCAAGGGGCGCGGCGCGAGGCGAGGCGAAGGGGGCCCCGAGCGGGAGCCTGCGGCGCGAGGCGCGAGCCTTGGGCGGCGAGCTTTTCCGGGACGGGCGTCCTGGCGAAGCCGGGTTTTCCGCAAGGGATCCGGCGCCGCCGGACCGCCGGGGAGCGGACGGGGAATCGCCCCCGTTCTCGAGCCGGCGGCGCTCCGGCCCGGGCTTCGGCTTCGGGCGCGGGCGGCCGGCGGATCCTTGAGGGGCCTGTCCTCTCGCGGGTTGAGCCGAAGGGCGGCGCGGCTTCACGGCCGATCCGCCGGCGGACCAGGGCCGGAAGCGATTCCGGGCCGATGTCCTCCCAGGGTCGAGCGGGGCTTTCGGGCGCCGCGAATACCCCTGGGGACGGAGAGGAAGCGGGGCCTGCCTCGTTTTCCGACCCGCGGGAAGCGTCCGGGCCTCGGCCTGGACGCGACCTTCGGGGGCCGAACGAAGCGCGGGAGACCGCGCCGCGCTCCGGCCCCTCCCACCCAGCGGGTGATCGCATCGCAACCCGGCGGCCGCGATCGTGAGCCTGGGACATCAGGGGGCTGGTCCTTCAGGGGGCCGGCCCCCTTTCCTTTCGGAGAAGGGGAATGTTCCCCGTCGCCTGGAGCGGCCGTCCCCGATGCTCCCGGTCATGACGGATCCGTAGCGGCTTGATCGGGCGCCGGTTTGTGCGAAGATGCGGTCGGGGAGGGCCTCGGCATGTTCGGCAGGGCGGGGAAAGGCGCGGGCGCGGCGCGGGAAGCGGACTTCTCGTTCGTCGGGCCTGAGGTGACGGTGACCGGCGACGTCGCCACCAGCGGTCGAATCCATCTCGACGGCAAGGTGACGGGCGACGTCAGATGCGGCGGCCTCACCCAGGGCGAGAGCGGCGAGGTGCGCGGCAACATCGTCGCGGGCGAGGCCCGGCTCGCCGGCCTCGTCGACGGCACGGTCGAGGCGGGGATCCTGGCGCTGGAGCATAGCGCGAGGGTGACCGGCGACGTGCTCTACGAGACGCTCAGCATCGCCAGCGGCGCGCAGGTCGAGGGCCGCTTCAAGCGGCGCAAGGGGGCCGGCGACGGCTCCGCCCCCGCCAAGGCGACGACGACGGCGGCGGCCCGGCCGAGGGCGGCGGAGCTGTTCGCGGCGCAAGAGGCGGCCGAGTAGCCGGAACCGGGCCGGGGCGGCCTCGTTCAAGGGGGCGACACCCTTTTCAGACGAGGAGCGGCGCAATGGCCGACGAGCGCGACAGGATCAGCGACGGGGGCACCGACGGCGGAACCGCCGGCACCGGCGAGCGCGAGGTGCTTCCCGAGCGGGACACGCCGCCGCCCGAGCGTGGCCAGGGCGACGACACCGCCGACGCGCTGGGCGGCGACCCGGCGGCCGGCGCGGGCCTCTCCGGCGCCGGCGCTGCGACCGGCGACGGCCGGGCGGGGCGCAGCGAGAGCGGCTCCGGCAACGGCCTCGGCGGCCCCGACGCCGGTTCGCCGGGCGGGATGGGGGGCGTCGGCGCCGCCGGCGGCACCGGCACCGGCCGGCCCCCGGGCGGCGTCAGCCCGGTCCCTCCGGAGGAGCAAGAGGGGCGTTAACCAGGCCTCGAAAGGCGGCGTAAACCGACCGCGCGCAGGATCGCCCCGCAACAGGCGGCGAGGGCGAGGCGATGGCGGAACGGCGGCAGGCGAGGCGGGCGGCGACGCTGGCTCTGGCCCTGCTCGCCGCGCCGCTGCTGACCGGCGCGAGCGGCCGGCTGACCGCGCTCGAGCCGCGCCTGCTCGCCGCCCACAATGCGGAGCGGGCCGCGCTCGGCCTCAAGCCGCTCGAATGGGATGCGACGCTCGCCGCGGACGCCGCCGGATGGGCCCGGCACCTCGCCCGCATCGGCGACCTGCAGCATGCCGAGGACGCCGATCCCGAGGACCCCCAAGGCGAGAATCTGTGGGCGGGGACCAAGGGCGCCTACACGCCGGAGGCGATGGTCGGGCTGTGGATCGCCGAGAAGAAGGACTATCGCCCGGCGCCGATCGAGGAAGCGAGCCGGACCGGCGACTTCGAGGATATCGGCCATTATACGCAATTGGTCTGGCGGGACACCGGCCGGGTCGGCTGCGCGCTGGCGGCGGGGGCCGAGGACGAGGTGCTGGTCTGCCGCTACCGCACCGCCGGCAACGTCGAGGGCGAGAGGGCTTTCTGAGCCGCTCCCCGCTCCCTAGTGAAAAGGACACGGGTTCCCGTTGCGGATCGGGCCGCGACGGCGGCGCGGCGCTAGGAAGAGCCTGGGCAGACGCACGTGGCGGCGGCCGAGCGCAAGCCCTTCAAGCTCCTCTTCGAACGGGCATGCATCGCCTCTACTACGAGAAGCCGCTCGGCAACCGGTTCACCGAAGCGGATTTCGCCAAGACGCTGAAGACGGCGCTCGACGCCCTGAACGAGCGCTATCCGCTCCTCCAGAAGGGCTCACCGGAAACCTTGGACCGGTCGTTCAACTCGACGCGGTCCGCGTCTCGATCCGGCATGGCGGGAGAAATGCCCCGCTCATGGTCAAAAAATCCATGTGCCCGCCGCGCGCCGGCCGGCGTCGATCCAGCGGGAGGCCGGCCGGTTCCCGGCGGGCCGGCCGGGGGTGAAGTCGGGCGGGGTTTGGAGTATGAGGGAGGGGAGCGGCCCGGAGGGAGCGCATGAAGGTTTTCGCCCATCGCGGCTTCCACCGCCGCAGCCGGCACGAGAATACGCTCGAGGCCTTCCAGAAGGCCGTGGACGCCGGCGTCGACGGCATCGAAACCGATGTCCGGGCGGACGGCGAAGGGCAGGCGTTCCTCTTCCACAATCGCTGCCTAGACGACGGCACGCCGGTCTCGTCGCTGACCTTGGCCGAGATCGAGCGGCGGCTCGGCTATCGCCCGCCGACCCTCGCCGAGACCCTGGGCCAGGGCTGGAGGCTCGACTGGGACATCGAGCTGAAGAACGAGGCGGCGCTCGCCGCGGCGCTGCCGGTGCTCCGGGAGGCGGCCCGCCGGGAGGCGCTGTTCGTCACCTCCTTCGTCCATCGCGTCGTTCGTGAGGCGGCGGCGGCGCTCGACCTGCCCGGCGGCTTCCTCATCGCCCACTCGCCGGCCGACGCCTCGGCGCTGCCCGCCCGGCTGCCCGGCATACCCTATCTGGTGTGGGATTTCGAAAGCATAACGGACCAATCGGTCGCCGATGCGGCTTCGGCGGGATACCGGAACATGGTATACGGCCCGGTCACCCGGGAGGAGCATGAGCGGGCGGCGGGCCTGGCGTTCGAGGCCGTCATCACCGACTTTCCGGAGTATCTGCTGTGAGCTGACGCTTGGGGGGGTGTCGTCATGGGCTTCATCGAGAGGGTCGTGTTGCGCGCCAGGACGCTTGCCGCCGCCGCGGCCGGCTACGTGCTGCTCACCTTCTTCGCGGGCGCCTTCCTGCTCCTCCTCTTCGAGGAAAGCGGGATCGTCCATCTCAGCGAGCGCCCGCTCGTCCTCCTCACCCTCGTCGCGGCGATGATCTTCTTCCTGCGCCAGGACGTCTCGGTCTCGCAGGAGGCGCTAGAGCGCCGCGTCGCCGGGGACATGGCGGCGATCGCCGCGCAGGTGGCGGCGGTCGAAGCCGCCACCGCCCGGGCGGGAGCGGCGGTGGAGCACGGACTCGCGCGGCACGCGGCAAAGGTCGAGCTGCTCCACGAGACGCTGAAGCAGGGCGGTCGCATCATGAGCCTCGAGCAGGCGCTGATCGACCTCAAGCCGCGCTTCGATGCGCTGCAGCCGGACGAGGCCGTGGAGATCAGCCACCTCGGCCTCGACATGAGCCATGCCTGGGAGAAGCTGCGCCCGGCGCTGGAGGCGCTGTGCAGGAAGTCCCAGGTGAGCTTCAGGCTGCTGATCCTCGGCAAGGAGGGGGAGGGGGCGGTCCCCGCGCCGTCGCCAGGCGAGCGGCCGGCACTGCCGATACAGGTCGAGGAATGGCTGGAAGGCGGAGACCGGATGCGCCGCCAGATCGAGGCGCGGCTGCGCTACATCGCCACGGCGGGCGGCCCGGCGGAGGGGCGGCCCGGCGGCGCGCTCGACTATGAGATACGCTCCTACCGCGACTTTCCGATCGTCCACGGCATCCGTATCCACCGGCCGTTCGAGGCGGCCTATTTCTCGCTGAGCCGGTGGACCGGCGACGACTGGGCGGAATATTCCTGGGGCGGCGAATGCTATCACCGCATCCTCGGCCCGGCGAGCGACGAGCAGATGGACCTGATGAAGCTGTTCGACGGCCATTTCGGCCGCCTTTGGGAGACCAACGCCCGCTCCGCGGGGCGCTGAGGGAGAGGGGGCCGTCGAGGCGTCCCCCTCGCCGCGCGCGCTTCCCTTCCCCCGCCTGTCCCGCCCATGCTTGCCAAGGCGCGGGGGGTTGCCGATAAGTGGCGGCCGGGGGAGTCGGCGATGGCGGGCGGAGCGGGCGGGACGGACCATGCGCTGGAGCGGCTGGTCTTCTTTTCGGACGCGGTGTTCGCGATCGCGATCACTCTCCTGGTCATCGAGCTGCACGTGCCGCACATTCCGCGTGGCGCGCCCGACAGCGCCTATTGGCAGGCGCTGGCGCAGCTCGTCCCGAGCTTCATCGGCTATTTCTTCAGCTTCTTCGTGATCGGCGCCTTCTGGGCGGGCCACCACCGCGCCTTCACGCTCGCCGGCCGCTACAGCGCCAAGGTGCTGAGCTGGAACATGGTCTTCCTCCTCACCATGGCCTTCATGCCGTTCGTCACCGCCTTCCTCAGCCAGAATATCGGCGCGCGGGTGCCGACCGTCGTCTATTGCGCGGTGATGCTGGCGGCGGCGCTGCTCAACATGCGGGTGCAGCGGATCGTCACCGGCCCCGACATGCTTGCCGCCGACGTCGCGCACGAGGATGTCGCCTATGTGAGGAAGCGCGGGCTCAGCGTCGCTTTGGGCGCGGCGACGGCGCTCGCCGTCAGCTTCGTCGTGCCGGTGCTGGGACAGGTGAGCCTGGCGACGATCCCCCTGTGGCGCCGGCTGATCGCGCGCATGCCGAAGGGGGAGGAGGGGGCGTGACGGCGATCACGCAACGGTGCCCGCCGCCGCCTTAAGCCGAGGGCCCGGCGGCGGCGGCGCCGCCGGCGATGCCCGTTTTCAGCCGTTCAATTCGGGGGGGATATATGAACAAGCGCACATGGCTCACCTTGATCAGCGGAGCGACGATCCTTTCCGGCTGCGCCGGCTCGCTTCAGACGAGCCCGTATCGCCAGAGGACCGAGGACCGAGCAGGCGCGCTGCGCGGCGTCACCTACGCCCTGCCGATGGTCCAGTACCAGCTCAAGCTCCGCCGGTGGCTGGCGGAATGCCCGGGAACCGACCCCGACGGCAAGACGACCGCGCTGAAGTTCGGCGTCGAGGTGACGGGGGAGAAGGAATATGTCCCGGGCGAGGCCTATAACGTCGATTACGAGAGGCTGGCCGGCTTCCTGCGGACGAGCAGCTTCGAAATCAAATACTGGCCGAACGGCACGTTGAAATCGATCGGCGCCAGCGCCGAGGACCATACCGCCGACGCGATCAAGGACACGGTGAAGACCGTGCTCAGCGTAGCGTCCGCCGCGGCGAGCATGGGCGTCATGCTGGCCGGCCCGGTCTCGCAAAATGGCGGCGACGGCGAGGCGATGGCGGTCTGCTCTGCCGCGGCCGCGCAGCAAGTGGACGAGCTGCGGCGGCTGAACGCGGCGCTCAAGGAGAAGACGAAGAAGCTGGAGCTGCTGCGCAAGGATCTGGAGCGGATCCAGACCCAGGCCGCGGTGCGGCTGGTGCGCACCGCCGACCGGCAGCGGCTGCTGACGCTGTTCGACGACCTGCGCGACCACGAGGCGCAGATCGCGGCCGCCAACGAGCGGATCAACGCGCTGAAGGAGGCGCTTTCCATCGACGAGACGCTGCAATGGAACAGCGCCGTCGGCGGCGACCTCGTCCAGTCGCGCAGCTACGCGCTGAGCGCCGAGCAGGCGGGCAAGCTGGCGGCGATGCTGACCGCCGGCCACGGCCCGAAGCTCGACCCGGGGAGCGAGGAGGCGAGGCAGGACGCCAAGCGGCGGGCGCTCGCCCCGGCCTGCTTCGGGGGCGAAATCAACCTCGTCAACTGCGTGAAGCAGAATCTGGACCTGACCAGCGCCGTCCACTTCCCCTCGCCGCTTCCCGCCTGCCCGGCGGGCGGAGCGGGCACCGGCGCATCGGAGTGCCTGGAGAGCGTCCGCAGCGCCGACGCCCGCTACCGCAACGCCCGCGACGGCACGCCGGACGCCGGGATCTTCGTGCGCGAGCCGGTGCAGGCGCGCCTGCTCTTCTGCCGCAAGGCGCGGCTTTCCGCCGGCAAGACCTGCTCCCCCGCGGAGGACGAAGGCAAGCTCGATGCGGCCTATTTCCCGCAATTCGGCCAGCTGCGCTACCTGCCGCTGCGCGTCGGCACCTTCCAGGCGCGCGAGATGGCGCTCTCGCTCACCGAGGAGGGGAAGATCGAATCCTTCACCTACAAATCGACCAAGGCGCCGGGCCAGGTGCTGGCCGCCACCGCCGCCGACGTCGCCGGCCAGATCGACGCCGCCTTCGAGAAGAGGGAGACGGAGCGCCGGTCGGACGCCGAATATGCGGCGCAGCAGGCGAATGCCGACATCCAGGCCGAGATCACGCGCCTCACCAAGGAAGCGGAGCTGAAGAAGCTGAAGGACCCGCCGCAGGCCGATCCGCTGAAGCCCGTCCGCGACGAGACCGCGGCGCTGGAGGTGCAGACCGCGCTGCTGAAGGCGAAGCTCGCCCAGCGGCTCGCCGAGCAGGCGCTCGCCGCCCAGCCCTGAGGCGATGATGTCCGGGGGAGGTCCTCACTTCATCAACGGGTCCACCTTTGGCCTAGGGGAAGAAGGTGGATGCCGGATCAAGTCCGGAATGACGGATCAGTGTTGCATGGGGAGCGAGGTCAGGCGCCGGCGGCGGCGAGGAGGTTGAGGAAGCCGCGCCCGAAGCGGGGGGACTGGATGGTCGCCTCGCCGCCCGGCTGATAGCTGTTCAGCCCGACCGCATAGGCCTGGCCGCCCTGCTCGATCAGCCAGGGTCCGCCGCTGCAGCCCTGCGTCATGTTGGAGGCGAGGCTCAGCGGGTTGCCGGCGCCCGCATAGCGGCCGTCGGTACGCCAGAGCTGCCGGCCGTCGAACGGGTAGGCGGGGGAATCCCAGAGGATAGGGAAGCCGCTCGCCTGGCGCGGCGCCTGGTCCGGCGGGTAGGCGGCGCGCCAGCCGAGCGCGCCGGTGCGCGGCGCCACCGGCCGGTCGAGGACGACGGCGCCGAGGTCGTAGCGCCCTGCGCCGCCGCCGCCGGCGATCCAGCCGGCGAGGACGTGCAGCGCGCGCGCCGCCCAATCGGGCTCCGGCTGGCTGGGGTAGAAGGGGCTGAAGACAAGGTTCCGCGCCCAGTCGGCGCCGTCGTGGAGGCAGTGGCCGGCGGTGACGAGGACGCGGTCTCCGACCACCCAGGCGGTGCCCGCGGAATCGACCCCGCCCAGCGTCATGAACAGCTTGCCGATAGCGGAATAGGGGAAGCTGGTGCGGGCGGGGACGCGAGTCGTCCGGAAGGGCGAGGGCGCGGGATCGGAGAGGCCGATGGAGACGACCGGAAGACCGGCGGGGACGGCGGGGGCGCGATGCCGGGGGGAAAGGCCGGCGGCGCTTGGGGCGGTCTCCTCGAACGACGAAGGGGCGACGCCGGCCTCGTCCGCCACTCCGGGCGGCCGGCCGGGGAGCGGCCGGGCGGCGGCCTTGCGCTCGGCGGTCCAATAGGGCTCGGCCAGGCTCTCGACGCCCTCGACCTGCGGCTGAGTCACCGCATGCGAGACCACGCTGTCCGGATCGACATCCGCCATGACCCACCCCTCCACGCCCGGCCGCCGGACCGAAGCCGGCCTGCCATACATCCTTCTCGCCCGCCCGTCGCCGGTCGCGGTCGCGGGGGCGCGAGCCGACAGGCCTCCGCCCCGGCTAGCGGAGCAGGCGCTCGGCCAGGCGGGGGTCGAGGCGGGCGGGGTCGAGGCGGGCGACGCTGCGCGCGGTGCTGGCGGTGCGGCTGAGCGCCTCGCGAGCCTCGCGCGGGGCGGCGGCGGCGGGATCGGCGGCCTCGGCCTCGGCGTAGAGGGCGTCGAGCACGGCCGGGTCCGGGGCGGGCGCGGCCGGCGCCTTCTCGCAGGCGGAGGCGAGGAGGAGGAAAGCGGGCGCGGCGACTCGGATCATTCCCGCCCAACGCGCCCGGGCCGGTTTGGAGCCCGGAAAGGCGGGTTGAAAATAAAGTTTTTCATCGGCCGGCGGCCCCTTCATTTCCTATTTTCCGCAGCTTTCCGAGAAAAATAGGATTTACCAGAAAGGTAAAAAACGCTTGACAGCGTCACGCTGTGATGGCACAACGTTGTCATCGTCGACACGTGTACCCGCCGGTTCGCGGGACGCGACGATGGAAGAGCCGCAGCGGGGGACCGCGGCGGCTTTTTCGTTGCCCGGCATAGCGGAAGCCCGATCGTCCCGGGCCGGAGCCTTCGCTCCGGCCGATGGCGTGTGTCGGGCGTCGTTGGTGCGGCAAGCCTCGATCCGACTCGGCGGGCGGCATGCCAGCGAGAGTTCGAGGCGCCGCCGAGCCGGGCACCGGGGCACGGCCGCGCCGCCGAGGCGGGGCGGTCGTGTTCCCATGGAGGCGGAGCATGACGGACGGGGGACAGGCCCCGGCAAGCCCGATGGGAGCCTGATGGGTAACCCACTTCGTTCCAGACGAGCCGGTGGCGCGAGATTCGGCTAGCGCGACGATGGGCGCGATTGAAGGAGGCGGAAGATGAAATGGTGGTTCGGCCGCAAGGCCGGGCGCGTCGGCGCCCGGCCTTTTCTGTTTCGCGCCTGGGCGGCGGCGCCGGCGGCGGGCGACTGGCCGCGCGGCTACGAGTCCCAGGTGCGGGAGGCCTATCTCGGCAACCCGGTGGCGCAGCGGGCGGTGCGGCTGGTGGCGGAGAGCGTCGCCTGGTGCCCACTCTACGCGCTCGGCGAGGAGGCCCCGCGCCCCCGCCCGCGGGACCGGGGACGGGGGAAGGGCCCTTCGCCGGCGGGCGCGGCGGCGGGGCTGGCGACGCCGGCGCTGCTCGACGCGGCGGCGTCGCAGCTGCTGCTCCACGGCAACGCCTATCTGCAGATCCTGACCGGCCCGGACGGAAGGCCGTCGGAGCTGTTCGCGCTGAGGCCGGAGCGGGTGAAGGTGGAGGCCGGACCGAGCGGATGGCCGGCCGCCTACGTCTACAAGGCCGGCGAGGCCCGGACGCGGCTTCCGGCGCGCGACGCGCTTGGACGGCCGTGCCTCGTCCACATCAAGGCGCTCCACCCGCTGGACGACCATTACGGCCTCGGCTGCCTCGGCGCGGCGGCGGGCGCGGTGGCGATCCACAACCAGGCGACGCGCTGGAACAAGGCGCTGCTCGACAATGCGGCGCGGCCGTCGGGCGCCCTGGTCTTCGACGCCCGCGACGGCGGGGCGCTCCCGGCCGACCAGTTCGAGCGGCTGAAGGCGGAGATGGAGGCGGAATTCGCCGGCGCCGCCAATGCCGGCCGGCCGATGCTGCTCGAGGGCGGGCTCAAGTGGCAGGCGATGAGCCTGTCGCCGGCCGACATGGACTTCGTCGGCCTGAAGGCGGCGGCGGCGCGCGAGATCGCGCTCGCCTTCGGGGTGCCGCCGATGCTGCTCGGCCTGCCCGGCGACGCGACCTATGCCAATTACCGCGAAGCCAACCGGGCGTTGTGGCGGCTGACCGTGCTGCCGCTCGCCGAGCGCATCCTCGCCGCGGTGTCGGCGGCGCTCGGCGCATGGTGGCCGGGGATCCGGCTCAAGGTGGACATCGACCAGATCAGTGCGCTCGCGGAGGACCGCGAGCGGCTGTGGGCGCAGGTGACCGCGGCCGATTTCCTCTCGCGCGCGGAGAAGCGCGACATGCTCGGCTTCGACGCGGACGAGGGAGGGGAGAAGTGAGGATGGCGGAGGCAACGGGCGCGCCGATGCTGGCGCTGCTGCTCGCGCAGGCGGAGGCGCAGGGGGCGGACCTCGCCACCCTGCGCGGAGTCGTCGAGGAGGCGAGCGAGGCAGGGGCCGAGCGGGCGCTGGGCGCGCTCGGCCTCAAGGACGCGAATGCCCGCCGCGACATGGACGAGCTGCGCGAGCTGCTGCAGGCGTGGCGCGACGCGAAGAAATCCGCCTGGACCGCGGTGGTCGGCTGGGCGGTGAGGATCCTGCTCGCGCTGCTGGTGCTGGGGATGACCGTCAAGCTCCACCTCTGGGACCTGATGAAGTGAGGTTCGCGGGCTATGCGGCGGTGTTCGACCGCCCGGACCGCGGCGGCGACGTGGTGCGCGCCGGCGCCTTCGCCCGCGCCCTGAAGCGCGGGGGCAAGCAGGTGCCGCTGCTCTGGCAGCACGACCCCGCGCGGCCGATCGGGCGGATCGAATATCTGAAGGAGGACCGGCGCGGCCTGAGGGTCATCGCCCGGCTGTCGGCCAGCCGCGCCGGGCGGGAGGCGGCGGCGCAGCTTGGCGAGGGAAATGTGCGGGGACTGAGCTTCGGCTACCGGATCCGCGCCGCCTCGGGCGAGGCGCCTCGCGAGCTTACCGAGCTCGAGCTGGTCGAGGTCAGCCTGGTGACGCTGCCGATGCAGCCCAAGGCGATTGTGCATGCGGTGGAGGCGGCGCGGGCGCCGCCCGCCGGCGACGGATCCCGGTGAGGGAAGAAGGGAGATCCCGGCCTTCGCCGGGATGACGTGGGACCCGGCTTCCGCCGGGATGACGTGGCACGACCGAGGAGACAGACGATGCTGGAAGTGAAGGCGGATGCGCTGGAGGCGTCCTTCGAGGCGCTGGAGCGGGAGGACGAGGACATGGCGCAGCTCCGGGAGGAGCTGGCGCAGCTGAGGGCGAGGCTGGACCTCGCGGCGGCGGCCGGGCGGCCGGTGCTGGACGGGGGAAGCGGCGGAAAGGCGGCGTTCGTCGATTCCTACCTGAGGAAGGGCCTCGACGCGGGGATAGAGATGAAGGCGCTGTCCGGCGTCTCCGAGGCGGCCGGCGGCTATGCCGTGCCGGAGGAGATCGACGCCGAGATCGGGCGGCTCCTGACGTCGATCTCGCCGATCCGCGCGATCGCCAACGTAGTGAAGGTCGGCAGCGCCGGCTATCGGAAGCTGGTGACGGCCGGCGGCACGCCTTCGGGCTGGGTCAGCGAGACGGCGGCGCGGCCGGAGACGGACACGCCGAGCTTCATCGAGATCGCGCCGCCGTTCGGCGAGCTCTACGCCAATCCGGCGGCGAGCCAGGCGATGCTCGACGACGCCGCCTTCGACGTCGAGGCGTGGCTGGCGCACGAGATCGCGAGCGAGTTCGCCCGCGCCGAGGGGCAGGCGTTCGTCTCGGGATCGGGAGTGAACCGGCCCAAGGGCTTCCTCACCAACCCGACCAGCGCCCAGCCGGACGGGGCTAGAGTCGGTCCTCTCTTCGTTGAATCGGGAGAGGATTCCCAAGGGTGCTGATCTGTGATTCAAGCTGCTTGCTGGAGTGGAGGCCGGCAGCGATGGCCAGAGCTTATTCGAATGATTTGCGGGAG
>Ga0213882_10000028_pt1 | contig 88663 bp, 88 predicted proteins | sample BarmaccoBMER_R09_FD_160106 | JGI IMG/M metagenome (GOLD analysis project Ga0213882, IMG submission 160106) | Barbacenia macrantha exposed rock microbial communities from rupestrian grasslands, the National Park of Serra do Cipo, Brazil - ER_R09 ...
TGGAAGGACCACTCGTCCTACCGGAGCTTCGTTCGCCCACCGGCGCGACACACCGAAGATCATCAATCTTGCTCAGGTCGACTGAGTCATTAAACGATCTTGGAACGACCCTGGGCCGCGCCCCGGCCGGCCCCTCACACCCAGCTGCGAGCCAGACACACCGTGCCACCGATAACCACCCTGGCAGACACAACCCGGCAAGTGCACCGACAACCCCCAGCACAACCCGCCCCGCGCGTTTCCATGACCGCCGACACCAACACCCGCTACTCGGCATGAGAGCACGTTCGACGTGATCACACGTGTCCCGAACCGACTCCAGACACGACCAGCTGCGAAGTCGGGTGACTCACGAAGACGTGCCTTTCATCGTCGTTGAACCGAGCCGGCCAACGACCTCACCACAGGCCGGCGGGATGGATTCGGGTCACCCGATAGGCGTGTCTTAACCGAAGGGTCGTGTTTGCGGACCAGGCAGCGGTCCAGGCCGGTTTCGTTCTTGCCGAACTGGAAGGTTTCTTCTACACCCCAGCGGGATCCGACGACCCGGACTAGTTCGACTAGGGGACCGGGTTGCTGGTGTGGACGATGTAGTAGGCCAGCTCGCTGGATTTGTTGATCGAGCGGCGGACCAACGGCTGGTGGGTGTCGGCGCCGGGTCGATCAGCAGCCAGTCATACAGGCGGTGGCCCTTGCTGCCCTGGCTGGCGGAGAGGTGTTGCCAGCCCCGTGCTGGGGCTAGCGCCGGGAGCTCGTCGGCGCGATCCGCCCGGTGGTCCAGGAGTTCTTCCGCTCCGCACCCGAGAGCAACCCCAGCGGATACATCTTGGCCCGGCGAACCGGCCTGTGAGCAGCGCGAACATCTCCCCACACCCCGCCCGCCACCGATCGAGACGATCATCAGCTATCGTCGGCGGCGCGGCCACCGTATCGTCCTTTAGCCTGGATCCACCGCCATCGCGGTGCCGAGGGCCACCAGCGGCGTCAGGGTGGCACCTGGGGTGATCTCGAGGTCGCTGAGGGAAGGCCGTCAGTAGCGGTAGTGGGCTGGCTTGTAGGGGCCCTCGACGTCCACGTCGATGTATTCGGCCTGCTCTTTGGTCAGCGTGGTGAGCTGACCGCCCAGGGCCTCGACGTGGATCTTGGCGACCTTCTCGTCGAGCACCTTGGGCAGGGTGTAGACCTCCCGGTCGTACTCCTGGTGCTTGGTGAACAGCTCGACCTGGGCGATCACCTGGTTGGAGAATGAGGTCGACATCACGAAACTCGGGTGCCCGGTGGCGTTGCCCAGGTTCAGCAGCCGCCCCTCGGACAACACGATGATCGAATGCCCGTTCGGGAACGTCCATTCGTCGACCTGCGGCTTGATCGACAGCCGGCGGGCGCCCGACCGGCGCTCCAGACCGGTCATGTCGATCTCGTTGTCGAAGTGCCCGATATTGCCCAGGATCGCCTGGTGCTTCATCCGCGCCATGTGATCGACGGTCACGATGTTCTTGTTCCCGGTGGCGGTGATGATGACGTCCGCGCGCTCGACGAGGTTGTCCAGGGTGTCGACGGTGAAACCATTCATCATCGCCTGCAGCGCGCAGATCGGGTCCACCTCGGCCACCACCACCCGAGCACCTTGGCCCGCCAGCGCCTCCGCGCACCCCTTGCCGACATCCCCATACCCGCAGACCAGCGTCAGCTTCCCGGCCAGCAGTACGTCCACCGCCCGGTTGATCCCATCCACCAGCGAATGCCGGCACCCGTACTTGTTGTCGAACTTCGACTTCGTCACCGAGTCGTTGACGTTGATCGCCGGGAACAACAGCTCCCCCGCCGCAGCCAGTTGGTAAAGCCGGTGGACCCCGGTGGTGGTCTCCTCGGTCACGCCGCGGATGCCCTCGCCGATCGCGGTCCACTTCCCCGGCGCGGCGGCCAACGACGCCCGTAACACGTCCAGGAACACCGTCCACTCATCCGAGTCATCCTCGTCCGCGGCGGGCACCACTCCGGCCTTCTCGAAGGTCGCTCCCTTGTGCACCATCAGGGTGGCGTCTCCCCCGTCATCCAGGATCATGTTCGGCCCAGCCCCGTCGGGCCAGGTCAGCATCTGCTCGGTGCACCACCAGTACTCCTGGAGCGTCTCGCCCTTCCAGGCGAAACAGGGCACTCCGCGCGGCTGTTCGGCACTGCCGTGCGGACCCACCACCACCGCGGCCGCGGCATGATCCTGGGTGGAGAAGATATTGCACGACGCCCACCGGACCCGCGCGCCGAGACTGACCAGAGTCTCGATCAGCACCGCCGTCTGCACCGTCATATGCAGCGACCCCGAGATCCGCGCCCCGCGCAACGGGAAAACCTCGGCATACTCCCGCCGCAGAGCCATCAGACCCGGCATCTCATGCTGCGCCAACCGGATCTCATGACGGCCGAAATCAGCCAGCCCCAGATCGGCGACAGCGAAGTCAATACCAACGCGGCTCTGTAGCTTCTTCTCAGCGGCAGGCGCCACAGTCATCGAAATACACTCCTTCGGTGAAGTTGGAACTCACGCGCGCACATGGTCGGCCACCTCGGCCGCGCTGTCGGGTCCGTAGGCCTCGCTGAACCGCTCCATGAACGTCTCAGGTTCAAGCTCGTGCTCCTGGGTGCCGACCGATTCGATCACCAGGGTAGCCAGCATGCAGCCGAGCTGGGCGGCTCGCTCATCACCCACGTCCCAGGCGACCCCGGCCAGGAAACCAGCCCGGAACGCGTCCCCCACACCCGTGGGATCCGCCTTGCGGCGCTCCTGCGGCGGTGTCACCGAGATCACCGGTTCGGCCGGCCGCGCCACGGTCACGCCCTTGGCCCCCCGGGTCATCACCGAGACGCCCACCCGCGCCAGGATGTCCGCCTCGCCCCAGCCGGTCTTACGCTCGAGCAGGCCTCGCTCGTAGGTGTTGGTGAACAGGTAGCTCGCGCCCTCGACCAGCTGCTTGATCGCCTCGCCGTCGAGCGAGGAGAGCTGCTGGGAGGGGTCCGCGGCGAACGGGAGACCGAGGTCCCGACACTCCTGGGTGTGCGCCAGCATGGCCGCCGGGTCGCTCGGGCCCACCACCACGAGATCGGTCCCGCCCAGGCGCTCTACGATCGGGGCCAGCGCGATGTCCCGGGACTCGGACATCGCGCCGGCGTAGAACGATGCGATCTGGTTCTGGTCGGAGTCGGTGGTGCACTGGAACCGGGCGGTGTGCAAGCTCCGCGAGACGTGCACCGCGCTGGTGTCCACCCCGTGCGCCGAGAGCCACTGCCCGTACTCGGCGAAGTCGGCGCCGACCGCGCCCACCAGCACCGGCGCCAGCCCGAGGCAGCCCAGGTTGAACGCGATGTTGGCGGCCGCCCCGCCTCGGCGAATCGCCAGGTCCTCCACCAGGAAGGACAGTGAGAGGTTCGCCAGCTGGTCGGGTATGATCTGCTCGGCGAACCGGCCAGGGAAGACCATCAGGTAGTCGGTGGCGATCGATCCCGTGACGACGATGTGCACTACGTCCCCTTTCAGACCCTAGACCGCTGCCGGCTGCGCACTAGCGGGCAACCCGGCGGAGGAGCGCAGCTCCGCCGCCCTGTCGGTGCGCTCCCAGGTGAAGTCGGGATCGTCACGTCCGAAATGGCCGTAGGCGGCGGTCTTAGCATAGATCGGCCGGTGCAGCCGCAGGTAGCCGCGGAACGCCGCCGGGCGCAGGTCGAAGTGCTCACCCACCAGCCTCTCGATGGTCGCGCGCGGCACCCGCTCGGTGCCGAAGGTCTCCACCAGCAGCGACAGCGGCCGGGCCACCCCGATCGCGTAGGCCACCTGTACCTCGACCCGGTCCGCCAGGCCGGCGGCCACGACGTTCTTGGCCACGTAACGGGCCGCGTATGCCGCGGAGCGGTCCACCTTGGACGGGTCCTTACCGGAGAACGCGCCGCCACCGTGCCGGGCGAAGCCGCCGTAGGTGTCCACGATGATCTTCCGGCCGGTCAGCCCGGCATCACCGACCGGGCCGCCGATCACGAACCGCCCGGTCGGGTTGACGAACAGGTTGCGCGCGAGCTCGCTCTCGTCGTACAGGTCGGCGGGCAGCACCGCGAGCACCACGTGCTTCCACAGGTCGGCCTGGATCTGCTCGGAGGTGACCTCCTCGGCGTGCTGGGTGGAGATCAGCACCTTCTCTACCCCGATCGGCACGTGATCGCAGTAGCGGACGGTCACCTGAGTCTTGCCGTCGGGCCGCAGGTAGGGCAGCGTGCCGTCCTTGCGCACCTGCGCCAGCCGCTTGGCCAGCCGGTGGGCCAGCGCGATCGGCATCGGCATCAGCTCGGAGGTCTCGTTCGTGGCGTATCCGAACATCATCCCCTGGTCACCCGCACCGGCGCTGTCCAGCTCGTCCTCGGACAGCTTTCCGCGCCGCTCCGCCGCCACGTCGACACCCCGAGCGATGTCCGGCGACTGCTTGTCCAACGCGGTCATCACCGCGCAGCTGTGCCCGTCGAAACCGAAGCTCCCGTTGTCGTAGCCGATCCGGCAGATCGTGTCGCGCACGATCTGGGTGTAGTCCAGCGTCCCCGGTGTGGTGATCTCCCCCGCCAGCACGACCATCCCGGTGGTGATCAGGGTCTCGCACGCCACCCGCGAGTCGGGGTCCATCGTCAGCGCCGCGTCCAGCACCGCGTCGGAGATCTGGTCGGCCATCTTGTCGGGATGGCCTTCGGTCACCGACTCGGAGGTGAACAGGTAGTCAATGGTCTCCAGCTGGGTCATCGGGTCACGCTCCTTGCTCGACGGACGGTTCCGGCGAGGTCGCTGTTCGGTGAACGGGCCCACAGTGAAGGGGCAGGGCTCGGCGGACCGCCGCAGTTCCTTCTACCATCACCGCCGGCTTCGATCCCGTGACATGAGGTGACATGAGAGGGAAGGTGGCGCAGCCCACAGTCCGGGTTGATGATCAGCTTATCGGCGGGGAAGATGTCCAGCGCCCGGTGGATGCGCGCCGCAGACTCGATCCGCTCGGTCTTGACGTCCACCACCTTGACGTCTATCACGTCCCTGGTCACAATATCGATCGCCTCCACCGCGACGCCCACGTCCTCGGGGATAGCCTGCCAGGAACGGCTCATCGATCCGCAAGAGCCGCAGCGCCCGTTGCGCGCGGTCCCAGCGGTCATCTACGGCTCGCCGGGGTCGTCGCGCTGGATGACCGAGAGGTGGCGCCGACCCGGTCAGGATGTCGCGGGGTTACTGTCAGAGACCCGGTGGGGGGTTGAAAACAGCCCCGCGCAGCCGCGCGACTTCTCGCGCGGAGGTGCTCGATCTCCCGGTGGAGTATCTCAACGGTCTCCCATCTCGGGCACCCGGACGGTGTCCGGAGTAACCAGCAGGGGGCATCCGCAGTGCGAGCAGTCGGGCTCGTGCGCCATCTCACCCTTCTGACGCCGCAGCGGCCTCTCGTGTGAGGCGAGCCACATCACCAGTGAACGGGGAGCCCGGGCACGGAACAACCGAGTACCAGCACGAAATCACGATGCCCGCACTTGTGGCGTGGCCAAAGCCGGGGCTGTGCGGCGTCATCGGCTACGCTGCGGGCGCCGTGGCCGCGAACAGCGCAAGCCATCCGGCAGCGACAAGTAGCCGGCGGCGCTGGGTGAGGGTGGCCCGGCCCTCCAGCAGGCCGCCGATCTCGCGGGCACGGGTACGCACGGTGCGCCGTAGGTCGGCGGGTGGGACGCGGGTGTAGGCCCGAGCCAGCTCCTCGACGCTGAGATCCACCAGATCCAGCGTGATCGGCCCCACATCACTCGCCTGCGCTCGAGCCGCCAACTCCACCAGTTCTGTCGGCTGACCGTCATCGCCGTTAGGGCCCCGTACGCGCGGCACCTGGTTGGCGGACTCCCACGTGGCCAGGAGCGCCCCGTCGGCACCCAGGGCGGTGTCCACGGCCCGGACCATGCCCGCAGTAGGCCAGCGGCGGCCGTGCTCAACATGGTGCAGATACCCGCAGTGCGGTTCCTCTCTGCCCTTGCGGAGCCGCCGATGGCACGTTAGACCGACACGGTCTCAATGCCGCTGTGATACACTACCCCACGGCTGCATCTTCGTTGACGAGAATGGCTCGAAGTCGACGGCAGGCGGTCAGTTCTTCGTCGCCGGACAAGACAAGATAACGGCGCGTTTGTCGATCGCCTTTGATCGGCCGGGGCTAGTCGACGGGCGGGACAGATGAGTGAATATCGCCGCGTACCGCAGTCGCGGAGCGGCCCCACTTCCGTTCGAGGTTGTCCACCGGTCAGCGTCTGTAAAGTCGACACATCACGAGGCCGCCACGGTGCTGCGCGGTCGATTGCAGGAAGCCGACCAGCTGCGCAGGCATCACGGGTGGGCGATTCCAGTGGAGGTCCGGTACGACGATTTCACCGTCGACGTGCCGGAGAACCAGATTCCGCTGGCCGCGACCACCCGGATGGCAGGCGTGCCACGGATGGAGGAAGAGTCAGGACGTCGCCTCACCGCCCAGCGGGCGCGGCTGGCCGGCGTCACCACACCTACGCCAGGTACCCGCCTGCCGTCGTGGCAGCCGAACCGGCTCAACCAGCGCTACCGCACCGCGCTGCGCAAGGAGCTGCTGGCGCAAGTCGGGGACATCGCTGCCGAACTCGTGGCGAGCTAGCCAGCCGGCGGCGTCAGGCGACGTCGAACAGGTGTTCCGGGCGCCTCCCCCGGCCGACACCGGTGTCGTGCCACCAGCGGCGCAGGCAGCGACCGCATTGCACCCAGATCATGTTGACGTCAGAGTCAAGGAGGTACAGGGCGGTGTTGTCACCGCAGTAACGGCAGGGCAGCCACGCGCGGCGGCCGAGGTCTGCTTGTGGGTCGAGCGTCATCTCGCTACTCCGGGGTGTCGGGCAGCACACCGCCCGCGATGAGCACGTCGTAGGTGGCTTGCTGGTCGGGGTCAAGATCGGTGTAAAGCATTCGACGCGCCTGCGCTTCGCCGGCGTAGATCTCGGTGGGGTCCCAGTGCGAGCCGAGGGCGCCCAGGACAGCGGCGAGGCGGGCGGCCTCGTGCGCGGTGAGATCGACGTTGAACGGGACGAGACTGGCCACAGCGCACCTCCGGGGAGCTGTTCGAGTGCGGGATTCTGGTGTCGACACCCGTATCCGCTCAGGCCGCCGGCCGCGCGGTGTCGGTCGCGGCTAGCGGGACGATGGCCGGGTCAGGCCGGGTGGCGTTGAAGGCGTAGGTGCCGGCCGCGTGGCTGAGGCACCGTGTCGCGTCGGCGACGAGGACCTCGGCCTGCCGCAGGTGCGGTGTGACTGTGCCCCAGGCCGCCCAGCGGTCCCGCGCGGCCGCAGTGAGTTCGCCGAGGTGGTGGGCGATCCGCGCCAGGTCCCAGACCAGCGTCAGGGTTTCCTCGCCAGTGGCGGTCATGGGCGAGGTGGCTGCGGTGGCCAGCGCCGCCGCTGCCGCCTCGACCGGGGCATTGATCGTAGGTTTCATGACATCGCCATCCGAAGATTCGACTCAGGCCGTGCATTACAACAGAGTCGGCCTCCCGGCCGTCTGATACATCCCTTCGCCGAGTGTCAGGCGGTGGGCGCTCAGGGGCTCTGGCGACGGCGAGGACCCGGCCGATAGGTTCTGGCCTGTGCTTGCAACGATCACTGTGCGGCGGGCGAGGGTAGGGGACGTCCGCCGGATCAAGGATCTGGTGGACTGCTACGCCGGCGCAGTGCTGCTGACCAAACAGCTCGTGACGCTCTACGAGGACGTTCAGGAGTTCTGGGTGGCCGAACGAGACGGCGCGGTGCTGGGCTGCGGCGCGTTGCACGTGCTCTGGGAAGACCTGGCCGAGATTCGCACCCTGGCCGTGCACCCGGATGCCGTAGGCCAGGGGTTGGGCCACGCACTGGTCGCACGCCTGGTGGAGCACGGACGGGTGCTGGGGTTGCGCCGCCTGTTCGTGCTGACCTTCGAGGAATGCTTCTTCTCCCGGCACGGGTTCCAGCCCATCCACGGGACCCCGGTGACCGCAGAGGTCTACGAGGAGATACGCCGCTCACATGACGAGGGGGTCGCGGAGTTCCTCGACCTGTCCTACGTCAAACCCAACACGCTGGGCAACACCCGCATGCTCCTGGAGCTGTAGGTCGGCTCAGTCCTCCTGGCCTCCCCCACCCGGATCGCTGCCGCGAATCGAGTACAGCAGCCCGTCGAGCTCCTCGGGTTTGGCCAGGACCTCACGAGCCTTGGACCCCTCCGAGGGACCCACCACCCCCCGGCTCTCCAGCAGATCCATCAACCGGCCCGCCTTGGCGAAGCCGACTCGCAGCTTTCGCTGCAGCATCGACGTCGAGCCGAACTGCGAGGTCACCACGAGCTCGGCGGCCTGCAGCAGCACATCAAGATCGTCACCGATGTCCGGGTCGACCTCTTTGTGCTCACCCGTCTTGGCCGCGGTGACCCCGTCGGTGTACTCCGGGTTGGCCTGCTCCTTGGTGTAGGCGACGACCTTGGCGATCTCGGCGTCGCCGACGTAGGCGCCCTGGATCCGTACCGGCTTGGACGCGCCCATCGGCAGGTAGAGCCCGTCGCCCATGCCGATCAGCTTCTCCGCACCGGGCTGGTCCAGGATCACCCGGCTGTCCGTGAGCGAGGAGGTGGCGAAGGCCAGCCGGGAGGGCACGTTGGTCTTGATCAGCCCGGTGACCACGTCGACGCTGGGGCGCTGAGTGGCCAGCACGAGATGGATCCCGGCCGCTCGGGCCTTCTGCGTAATGCGGACGACGGCGTCCTCGACGTCGCGCGGGGCGGTCATCATCAGGTCCGCCAGCTCGTCGACGATCGCCATGATGTACGGGTAGGGGCGGTACTCCCGCTGCGATCCCGGTGGCGCCACGATCTCGCCGCCGCGCACCTTGCTGTTGAAGTCGTCGACATGCCGCACCCGGGCGGCCTGCATGTCCTGGTAGCGCTGCTCCATCTCCTCCACCAGCCAGGCCAGCGCCGCGGCCGCCTTCTTCGGCTGGGTGATGATCGGTGTGATCAGGTGCGGGATCCCCTCGTAGGGGGTGAGCTCCACCATCTTCGGGTCGATCAGGATCATCCTGACCTCCTCGGGGGTGGCCCGGGTGAGCAGCGAGACGAGCATCGAGTTCACGAAGCTCGACTTGCCCGAGCCGGTGGAACCGGCCACCAGCAGGTGCGGCATCTTGGTCAGGTTCGCGGTGACGAAGTGGCCCTCGATGTCCTTACCCAGCCCGATCACCATGGGATGCTGGTCGCGGCTGGACGTCGGCGCGCGCAGCACGTCACCCAGCCGCACCATCTCCCGATCGCTGTTGGGGACCTCGATCCCCACCGCAGACTTACCCGGGATCGGGGCTAGCAGCCGCACGTTGTCGGTGGCCACCGCGTAGGCGATGTTGCGGGTCAGCTGGGTGATCTTCTCCACCTTGACGCCGAGCCCCACCTCCACCTCGTAGCGGGTGACGGTCGGTCCTCGGGCGAACCCGGTGACCTGGGCGTCCACCGAGAACTGGTCGAGCACCCCGGTGATGGCCTCGATCATCGCGTCGTTGGCCTCGCTGCGAGCTTTCGGCGGGTCGCCCTCGAGGAGCAGATCCGGTGGAGGCAGCTGGTAGCCACCCTCGAGCACCCGGTTCGTGCGCATGCCCTGACCGGGCCTGCCGTCAACCGACCCCTGGACCGGCCCCTGGACCGACCCGTCAACCGGCACGGCGGGCTTCGGCTGCGCCGGAGGCCGAGTTTGTGACGCCGCCGTGGCGCCCTGCGCGTCCTCCTCGGTGATCTCTGCGGTCTGGGTGGCCTGCCTGCGCCGCGCGGGGCGGCGCAGCCGGGCGGTGGCCGGATCGACGTCGGTTACCGCGGCGTCGGTGCCGGCGGAATCGGGATCGGGATCCGGCGGCGCTCCACACAGCCGACGCAGACGTCCGGGCACCGCTCGAACCGGGGTCCCCGTCAGCACCAACAGCCCGTAACCGGCCAGCAGCGCCAGCAGGGGCACCGCGACCCAGACGGTGAACCCGTCGACCAACGGGCCCGCGACCAGGTAACCGACCGCGCCGGCGGCCCGGGACCGCCCCATCCCGTCCGAGGGCGCACCGGCCGCGAGATGCCACAGACCGAGCGTTCCCAACGTCAGCAGCACGGTGCCAACGGTGCGGCGGGGCCGCGCAGCCACATCGGGCTCGGTGCGCATCAGGGTCGCCCCGACCCCGGCGAGCACCACCGGCAACCCCACCGACACGGCACCGAACAGGGCACGAAGCGTGTGCTGGAGGCCGGCACCGACCGGCCCCCCGGCGGCCCACCACACCGCTGCGGCGGCGACCACAGCGAGGGCGACCATGCCGAGTGCGAGGCCGTCCCGGCGATGCGCGGGCTCAAGCTCACGGGTCCTCCGCAGCGCCCTGGCCAGTCCGCCGACGCTGCGGGCCAGCAGCGACCAGGCAGCGACCAGGCTCCGGCCGACAATGCGGCTCGACGCTCTCCTGGGCACCCGCCGGGACACCGGCCGACGGGGAGACGGCCGCGACCGCGGTGTGGTCCCCGGGCTCCGGGACCGCACGGTCGCCCTGGAGCTCGTGACCTTCGCGGGTCTCCCCCCTGCCATGGCCCACACGCTAGCCCATTCGGCCCGTCCTTCCCCGCAGCAAACACCGGGCACAGCGGGGAATCCACCGTCGGCGGGCCTCAGCCGACGGGCAGCACCGTAGGCACGATCATCGGCCGACGTCGGTAAGTGTCGGCGACCCACCGGCCCACCACGCGCCGCACCGCCTGGGCGATCCGGTGCGGGTCGGTGATCCCCTCCGCTTCGGTACGGGCCAGCTCCATCTCCACCAGCGGCACGACACCGTCGAGAGCCTTGGGGTCGTCGGAGAAGCCGCGGCCCGAGATCGTCGGTGGCGCCACCGTCCGACCGGTCGCCGACACGATCATCACCGTGATCGCGATGAACCCACCTTCGCCGAGGATGAGCCGGTCGGACAGGGTGGAGTCCCCCACGTCACCGACCGACAGGCCGTCCACGTAGACCTGCCCCACCTCGACCCGGCCGGTGATCTCCGCCCGGCCGTCCACCAGATCCACGACCACCCCGTCCTCGGCGATCACCACCCGCTCCTCGGGTACCCCGGTGCGGACCGCGAGGGCGGCGTTGGCCCGCAGGTGCCGCCACTCGCCGTGCACCGGCATGACGTTGGACGGGCGGATCGCGTTGTAGAGGAACAGCAGCTCGCCGGCCGGGGCGTGCCCGGACACATGGACCTTCGCGGTGCCCTGGTGCACCACCGAGGCACCCAGCCGGGTCAGCGCGTTGACCACCCGGAACACCGAGGTCTCGTTGCCCGGGATAAGTGAGCTGGCCAGCACGACGGTGTCCCCGGAGCGGATCCGGATCTGTCGGTGCTCGCCACGGGCCATCCGGGACAGCGCCGACAGTGGTTCGCCCTGCGAGCCGGTGGAGACGAACATCACCCGGTGCTCGGGCATCGCCATCGCCTCGTCGAGGTCGACCAGCAGGCCGGGCGGGACCCGGAGCAGCCCGAGATCGGCGGCGAGGCCCATATTGCGCACCATCGACCTGCCCACCAACGCCACGTTGCGTCCGCGCGCCGAGGAGACGTCCAGAACCTGCTGGACCCGGTGCACGTGGCTGGCGAAGCAGGCCACGATGACCCGCTGGGTGGCCTTGCCGATCACCGAGTCCAGCACCGGGCCGATGTCTCGCTCCGAGGTGACGAAACCGGGCACCTCGGCGTTGGTGGAGTCGATCAGGAGCAGGTCCACTCCCTCGTCACCGAGCCTGGAGAACCCGGCGAGATCGGTCAGCCGCCCGTCGAGTGGTAGCTGGTCCAGCTTGACGTCGCCGGTGTGCAGCACTAACCCGGCCGGGGTGCGGATGGCTACCGCCAGCGCGTCGGGGATGGAGTGGTTCACCGCGAAGAACTCGCAGTCGAACGGCCCGCAGCGGTGCCGAGTGCCCGCCGTGACCTGCACCAGCCGCGGTTTCTGGCGGTGCTCGCGGCACTTCTCCCGGACCAGGGCGAGGGTGAACTCAGAACCCACCACCGGCAGGTCGGGACGGAGCTTGAGCAGAAACGGCACGGCCCCGATGTGGTCCTCGTGCCCGTGGGTGAGCACCAGCGCCTCGATGTCCTCCAGCCGGTGCTCGATCGCCCGGAAGTCGGGCAGGATCAGATCGACCCCGGGCGCGTCGTCCTCGGGGAACAGCACCCCGCAGTCCACCACGAGCAGCGTCTCGGCGTGCTCGAAGACGGTCATGTTGCGGCCGATCTCCCCGATACCGCCGAGGGCGACCGCGCGCAGGCCGCCCTCGGGGAGCGGTGGTGGCGTTGCGGTGGGGACGCCCGGCACGGGCAGCGGGGTACCGGTGGGGACAGCGCTCACGCGAGAACCCCAGCCTCGGCCAGCGCTGAGGCGATCGCGGTGACGTGCTCAGGGTCGGCGGCGACCTGCGGCAGCCGGGGATCGCCGACGTCCAGACCGGTCAGCCGCAATGCCGCCTTGCCGAAGGCCACCCCCCCGACCATGCAGAAGTTGCGGACCAGGCTGAGGGTGGAGACGTGCACCTCCCGTGCGGTGCTCACCCTGCCGGCGTCGAACGCGGTGACCATGGTGCGCAGCCGGTCGGGCACGACGTTGCCGATGACGCTGACGAGCCCCACCGCGCCCACCGACAGCCACGGCAGATTGAGCGCGTCGTCACCGCAGTAGTAGGCCAGGTCGGTGCCGGCGATGATCTCCGCGCCGACGCCGAGGTCTCCCTTGGCGTCCTTGACCGCGACGATCCGTGGGTGCTCGGCCAGCCGGTAGAGGCTCTCCCGCGCGATCGGCACCACCGAGCGCGGTGGGATGTCATAGAGCATCACCGGCAGCTCAGTGGCGTCAGCGACCGCGGTGAAGTGCGCGACCAGCCCGGCCTGCGGCGGTCGGGAGTAGTACGGGGTCACCACCAGCAGGCCGTGCGCACCGGCCCGCGCCGCCTGCCGGGCCAGCCGCACGCTGTGCGCGGTGTCATAGGTTCCGGCGCCGGCCACCACGGTGGCCCGGTCCCCTACCGCCTGCACCACCGCCCGCACCAGGTCCGCCTTCTCAGCGTCGGTGGTGGTCGGCGACTCACCGGTGGTGCCGTTCACCACCAGCCCATCGCAACCCCGCTCCACCAGCTGGTGAGCGAGCTTTCCCGCAGTGTCCGGATCCAGCTCACCGTCGGCGGCGAACGGAGTGACCATGGCGGTGAGCACCCGACCGAAGGGACGGCCGGACGCGGACGTCGGTGCGGTACTCATAGCTGGACGCTACCGTTGTCCCCCGGAACACCTGTGGGGGGCGGTCTCGGCTCGGCGGTGCTGACTAGAACCCTCGCGGGCTGTCCTGGAGGCGCTGGACGTCCGTCTGGTCGCCCTCAAGGTCGACCATCGCCTCGGCACGGCCGTAGGCGTGCAGCGTCAGTTCCTCCGGCGGGCCGATGACGGTGACGCTACGCCGGCCACGCCGAGCGACGCGCTCCGTGCCGTCCGGGCGGCGCAGCACGACACCGACCGGCGAGCGCCGGTAGCACAGCCGGGCGAGCCGGGACAGCACGGCCCAGAGCGCCTCGGCACGGCGCGGGTCGGCCGCCCGCCGTTCCCACCCCCGTCCGACCCGCCGCACGTCCTCGTGGTGGACGAAGAACTCCACACCGTTGACCTTCTCGCTGATCGGTCCCCGCCCGATCAGCGACCACCACGGCGGCCCGTTGCGGACCAGCTCGACGAGCTCCGGCCAGGGCCGCTCGGCGGTGTCGCGCTGCGCTCGAGCGGCAAGCCCGGCCAACAGCGGTATCAGGATGCCCGCGGCGGCGACCGGTCGGCTCTCCCGGATCACCAGATGCGCCGCCAGGTCACGGGTCGTCCACCCCTCGCAGAGCGTCGGGGCGTCTGGACCGAGCCGCTCCATCAGGTCGCACAGCTCATGTCGCTCGCCGGCCGCGAGCGTCTGCTCCCCCACCGTCATGTCATCCCTCTCGATCGGGGCCAGCCGAGGTGAGCTCGACCCGCAGCAGCACCCGCGCCTCGCGCTCCATCGCCGCCCGGTAGTCATCCCAGTCCGGGTGTTCCCCGGACAGCCTCCGGTAGTAGTCCACCAGCCCTTCCATCGCCTCGGGCAGCTCCACGATCCGCACCGAGCCACCGACCTGCACCCAGCGGCCGTAGAACCCGTCAGGCAGCACGCACAGCCAGGCTCGCGGGTCCCGGCGCAGGTTACGGACCTTCAACGCCGTCTGCCGGGTGCTCACCACCACCCGGCCCCGGCCGTCGACCGTCGCCACCACCGGGGACATCTGCGGGGTGCCGTTCTGACGCAGGGTGGCGAGTACCGCGTGGTGCTGCTCGGCGACAACCGCCCGAGCCTGGTCTAGGTCCATGACTGCACGCTACTCAGCCCTCCGGCACGAACGGGCTGGAGGCGATCTCGGTACCGTCGGGCAGCGAGCAGATCTCGAAGTCGCTGAACACGTTGGGTGCCGCCAGGCGCAGCTGGCGCAGGCACTGCAGCGCCAGCGCGCGGATCTCCACGTCGGCGTGCTCGGTGGCGCGCATCGCGATGAAGTGCCGCCAGGCCCGGTAGTTGCCGGTGACCACGACACGGGTCTCGGTGGCGTTGGGCAGTACCGAGCGAGCCGCCTGGCGAGCCTGCTTACGGCGCAGTGTGGCGTTCGGCTCCTCGGCGAAGCGCTCCTCCAGCCCGGCGAGCAGTTCGTTGTAGGCCCGCTGGCTTGCCAGGGCCGCGGCGTGGAACAGCTGGTGTAGCTCAGGGTCCTCGGCGATGACGTCCGGCTCGACCATGGCGGCGGCCCGCTCGGGGACGTAGCGCTGGGACAGCTGCGAGTAGGAGAAGTGCCGGTGCCGGATCAGCTCATGGGTCAACGACCGCGACACACCGGTGAGGTAGAAGCTGACCGTGCCGTGCTCCAGCACCGAGAGGTGACCGACCTCGAGGATATGCCTCAGATAGCCGGCATTGGTGGCGGTCGCCGGGTTGGGCTTACGCCACGACTGGTAGCAGGCCCGGCCGGCGAACTCGGCGAGTGCCTGACCGCCGTCGGCATCGGTGGACCATGGTACGTCGGCGGGCGGGAAGAACTCGGTCTTGGCAACGAGCTGGACCCGCAACGGCACGGTACTCACCTCAGTGCCGCTCACCTCGACACCGCCCACCCCGACACCGCCCACCCCGTCAGGTCGGCTCACGGCGCACCACTCCTCTCACCTCTCACCCGGGCCGGCTCTCCAGCGCTCGCAGCGTACTGCGACACCAGTGACGCCTTGACTGACGTCGTTTATGACGCCATTCTTGACGTCATGGATCTCACTCCGTACACCAGCCAGCTGCGCGATGACCTCACCGCGGCTGCGACCGCAGGCGACGAGCAGACCCGGCACACCGCGGCAGCACTGGGTGCCGCGCTGGAACCCGCCGCCCGACTGGCAATCATGAACGCGCTGTCCGACCTCGCCGCGGAGGTCACCGCAGCGCTGGAGGACCGGGTGGTGGAGGTGCGCCTGGACGGCCGCGATGTGCGAGTCGCGGTGAGCTCGCCCGCCGACACCGGACCGGCGCCCTCCGAGCCCGGCGCGGCCCCCTTCGGCGACGCCGGCGGCGACATCAGGCGGATGACCCTGCGGCTGATCGACCAGGTCAAGTCCCAGGCCGAGCGCGCCGCCGCCGAGCAGGGCGTCTCCCTGAACACCTGGGTCTCGCAAGCCGTTTCGGGCGCGCTGCGCGGTGAGCCCTGGAACGAGCCGCGGTGGGCCCCGGGCGATCGCCGCGGCCGCAACCGGGTCCAGGGCTGGGTCCAGGGCTGAACAACCTCCCGGGGCTGAACAATCTCATTGAGGCTCATTGAGGAGCAATGGTGGAGCACGACGACACCGACGCATCGGTGGTTCGCCGGCAGGACTTCGCGTGCGAGGGACCGATCGACATCTGGGTCGAGCTCGACAGCGGACGGCTGGACATCACAGTGGAGGACGACACAGGGAAGGACGGCGCTGCCGGCCCTGGTGGGTTAGCCGTGCGGATCCGCCCCGACCCGGCTGGCCGGCCGCCGTGGACGGTCGGGATCGGCGGGCTGCTGACCTGGCTGGGGGAGCAGACCAGAGCGACCCCGCTGGGTGAGCTGGCCGCTGAGGCGGTGCGCCGCACAGTGATCGACTTCACCGGGCAGCGGCTTACCGTACGCACGCCTCGGGAGTACCCGCTGCGCACTGTGCCGCTGATAATCCAGGTGACCGCGCCATCAGGCTCGTCGATCAATGCTCGCGGCGGGTCCGCGGATATCGCCGTCACCGGGGTGGCCGCCGGGCTCGACGCCACGACCGGTTCCGGGCATGTCCGGGCGCAGCGCTGCACCGGGGTGGCTGAGGTCCGCACCGGCTCGGGCGACGTACGGCTCGGGACGGTCCTGGGCCGGCTGCGGGTGCGGACCGGCTCGGGACGGATCGACGTGACCAGCGTCGAGGGAGCTGAGGGCAGCGGCACCGTGCAGACCGGTTCCGGGGATGTCCGGCTGGGTTGTGTGAACCTGGACGCTGTCCAGCACGCCGTCAACGCTCGCACCGGCAGCGGTGACCTCACTGTGGTCGACGCCTGCGCGGGCGGCCTCGAGCTCACGACCGGTTCGGGGCAGCTGCGAGTAGGGATCCACCACGGTGTCCTCGCCGAGCTGGACGTCAGCTCCGGCTCCGGCCGCGCCCGCAGCGACCTCCCCGTCGGCGGCCCGCCTGCCGAGGGCGACGTCGCCCTGCGGGTGCGTGCCCGCACCGGATCAGGCGACGCCCTGGTCACAGCAGCACCCTCCTGACCGGCGCCGGCCCCGACATGGAGCCATATCGGGGTTACGGCCACCCCGATAGCCCCGATATGGCTCCATGTCGGGCACGCATAGCGTGAGTGGCGTGGCGCTGGCTCGGGTGCGTGGGGCGAGCGTGGAGGATGCTGACGTGCTGGCCGCTCTGCATCGGGCGACTTGGCGGGCCGCCTACTCCGCGCTGTTGCCGCCGGGGACCCTTGATGTGCTGGACGCACCGCAGGTGCGGGAAGCCTGGGCCGACACCGTCCGGGGCGGGGCCACGGTACTGATCGCCACCGAGGGCGACGACCCGGTCGGGTTCGTGGTGGCCGGTCCGGCACCCGAGGACGACGTGGCTGCCGCCGATGGCACGCTGCCCTCCGACGCGGCGCACACGATGCTGGTGAGCACTCTGCTGGTGGAGCCGAGGTGGGGGCGTCGCGGCCACGGCGGGCGGCTGCTCGCCGTGGCCGCGACGGTGCTGCGCGACGCCGGCGCCACCCGGGGGATCGTCTGGGTGCCCGTCGAGGACCCGGCCTCGCGGAGCTTCTACCGGCGCGCCGGTTGGATCCCCGACGGCACCGTGCGCACCCTGGACGCCGCCGGCCGCCCGTTACGCGAGCTCCGCCTCACCGGCCCCCTCACCCTCACACTCGTCTGACCCCCGGCGGTCCGGCGCCATTCGGAGCCGAACGGTGGTCTCTGCGCGATCGAGACCGCAATTCGGCTCCGAATGACGATCGGGCTCCTACAGGTCGAGGAGGGGTTCTAGGCCTACGGTGAGGCCGGGGCGGGTGGGGACCGTGCGGACAGCGAGGAGGACACCGGGCATGAACGACGAGCGGTCGAGCGTGTCGTGGCGGATCGTCAACGTCTCACCCTCGGTTCCCAGCAGCACCTCCTGGTGCGCGACGAGCCCGGTCAACCGCACCGCATGCACTCGCACCCCGTCGACATCGGCGCCCCGGGCGCCGGGTAGGGCACGGGTGGTGGCATCCGGGGGCGGGCCCATCCCAGCCTGCGCGCGAGCGGCCGCGATGAGCGCCGCAGTCCGGGCCGCGGTGCCTGAGGGTGCGTCGGCCTTGCGCGAGTGATGCAGTTCCACGATCTCCACAGAGTCGTAGAACCGGGCGGCCATCGTGGCGAACCGCATCGACAGGATCGCCCCGATGGCGAAGTTGGGGGCGATCAGCACCCCGAGATCGGGCTTGGGCGCGAGCCATTCGCGGACCTGGCTCAGCCGGGTCTCGGTGAAGCCGGTGGTGCCCACCACGGCGTGGATCCCCTGGTCCACGCAGAAGCGCACGTTGTCCATCACAACGTCGGGATGGGTGAAGTCGACGACCACCTCCGCGCCCGCGTCGGCGACGTTGAACATCCAGTCACCCGCGTCGACCATCGCGACGAGCTCCATGTCCGCGGCGGCGTCCACGGCCTTGCACACCTCGGTGCCCACCCGACCGCGAGCCCCGAGTACCCCGACCCGGATCGGGTTCTCCGCTGAGCGGTCCCCGGCCGGGGACATGGCGCGCAGCTGCTCGGCGGGGGTCATGAGGTCAACTCCGCTATCTCGTCGGGCAGGTCCTCCGCACCAGCGTAGGGGCCCACGACGGCGGCGGTGACCGGTCGGCGCAGCAGCTCGCGGGCGAGATCACCGACCTGTTCCTGGGTCACCGCGTCAATCCGTCGTAGCTCGTGTTCGACGGTGTGATGCTCGCCGTGGTCGAGCTCCGCGGTGCCGATCCAGGTCATCCGGGACCCGGCATCCTCCAGCCCGAGCACCAGCCCGCCACGCAGCTGCCCCTTGCCACGAGCCAGCTCGGTATCGGACAGGCCGTCACGGGCGAGGTCGGCCAGCACGTCACCGACCACCGCGGCCACCTCACCCAGCCGGCCCGGAGAACAGCCGGCATAGATCGACAGACTGCCGATGTCGGCGTAGCAGTCCACCGCGGAATACACCGAGTAGGCCAGCCCGCGCTGCTCGCGGACCTGCTGGAACAACCGTGAGCTCATCCCAGCACCCAGCGCGGCGTTGAGCACGCCGAGCACGTAGCGCCGGTCGTCGTGCCGGTCGACGGCCCGCACCCCCAGCATGAGGTGGGCCTGTTCCGAGGAGTCGGGGCACACGGCCAACGCGCGCCGGCCGTTGACCTCGGCCCGCCCGCGGCGCGGTTGCACGGGCTGAGCGCAACCCGTCAGGTGGTGTCCGAAACCGCGGGCCACCGCGGCCAGTACCGCGCCGTGCGTGACGTTGCCGACCACCGTCAGCACCATCCGCTCCGGCGTGTAGCGCCGCCGGTAGAAGCGGTACAGCGCCTCGCGGCTCATCCCGGTGACCGACTCCTCGGTGCCCAGTACCGGGCGAGCAAGGGGATGCGACCCGAACAACGCGGCGCAGAGCTCGTCATGCACCAGCTCCTCCGGGTCGTCGTCCCGCATCGCGATCTCCTCGAGCACCACGCCACGCTCGGTGTCCACATCGGACTCCTCGAGCAGGGCATCCCCCAGGACGTCGCACACCAGATCGACGGCGAGCTCGAGGTCGGAGTCGAGCACGTGCGCGTGGTAACAGGTGTGCTCCTTGGTGGTGAACGCATTGAGCTCACCGCCCACCGCGTCGATCTCCTGGGCGATCTCCACCGCGGAGCGCCGTGCGGTGCCCTTGAACAGCAGGTGCTCCAGGTAATGCGCCGCGCCGGCCACCGCGGCGGGCTCGTCACGCGAGCCGACCGCCACCCACATCCCCACCAGGGCCGAGCGCGAACCAGGCAGCTGCTCGGTGAGCACCCGCAGCCCGGAGGGCAGCACGCTGCGCTGGAGCGTTCCGCCCTGGAGAACTCCAGTCTGGAGCACTCCGACCGGGGGGTGCCGCCGCGCGGTCACGCTCCGGCCGGGACCTCAGCCGTGTCCGCGGCGGGGTCGATACCTCCCGAGGCGGGGGACGGATCGTCTCCACTGACCGGCACCAGGCTGATCTTGCCGCGGTTGTCGATGTCGGCCACCTCGACGCGCAGCTTGTCGCCGACCTTCACCACGTCCTCGACCTTGCCGATGCGCTTGCCGTTGCCCAGCTTGGAGATGTGCACCAGACCATCCTTGCCGGGTACCAGCGAGACGAAGGCGCCGAAGGCCGCGGTCTTCACCACGGTGCCGAGGAACCGTTCCCCGACCTTGGGCAACTGCGGGTTGGCGATGGCGTTGATCCGGCCGATGGCCGCCTCGGCGGACGGGCCGTCGTTGGCGCCGACGTAGATCGTGCCGTCGTCCTCGATGGAGATGTCCGCACCGGTCTCCTCGGTAATCGAGTTGATCATCTTGCCCTTCGGGCCGATCACCTCGCCGATCTTGTCAACCGGGATCTTGATAGCGGTGACGCGCGGGGCGTACGGGCTCATCTCGTCCGGCCCGTCGATGGCCTGCGCCATCACCTCGAGGATGGTCAGCCGAGCATCGCGGGCCTGGGACAGCGCCCCGGCCAGGACGTCCGACGGGATTCCGGCCAACTTGGTGTCCAGCTGCAACGCGGTCACGAACGCGTTGGTGCCGGCAACCTTGAAGTCCATGTCGCCGAAGGCGTCCTCGGCGCCCAGAATATCGGTGAGCGCGACGAAAGCGTCCTCGCCGTCGACCTCGCCCGACACCAGACCCATGGCGATACCCGCCACCGGCGCCTTGAGCGGAACCCCCGCGTTGAACATCGACATCGTGGACGCGCAGACCGAGCCCATCGATGTCGAGCCGTTGGAGCCCAGCGCCTCGGAGACCTGGCGAATCGCGTAGGGAAACTCCTCGCGGCTGGGCAGCACCGGGATCAGCGCCCGCTCAGCCAGCGCACCGTGACCGATCTCGCGCCGCTTGGGCGAGCCCACCCGGCCGGTCTCACCGGTGGAGAACGGGGGGAAGTTGTAATGGTGCAGGTAGCGCTTGGTGGTCTCGGGACCCAGCGAGTCGATCTGCTGCTCCATGCGCAGCATATTCAGCGTGGTGGCGCCGAGGATCTGGGTCTCACCGCGTTCGAACAGCGCCGAGCCGTGCGCCCGCGGAATCATGTCGACCTCAGCCGAGAGCGGCCGGATATCGGTGATACTGCGGCCGTCGATGCGCACCTTGTCCCTCAGGATGCGCTGGCGTACCGCTGACTTGGTCACGGCTCGGAATGCGGCGCCGATCTCCTTCTCCCGGCCCCCGAAGCGCTCCGCCAGCCGCTGCAGCGCACCGGCCTTGAGCTCGTCGAGCCGACTCTCCCGCTCCTGCTTGCCCGCGATGACCAAGACCCGCGCCAGCTCGTCGGCCACCGCCTCACGGACGGCGTCCAGGACGTCGGACTGGTAAGCGGGGAAGGTGGGGAACTCCAGCTCCGGGCGGCCGGCCGCCGCGGCCAGCTCCCGCTGAGCCTGGCACAGGGTACGGATGAACGGCTTGGCGGCCTCCAGCCCGGCGGCCACCACTTCCTCGGTCGGAGCCTGGGCGCCACCGGCAACCAGCTCAGTGACGGCCTCGGTGGCCTCGGCCTCGACCATCATGATCGCCACATCGCCGGCGGAGCCCTCCCCCACCACCCGGCCCGCGACGACCATGTCGAACACCGCGCGGCCGATCTGCTCATAGGTCGGGAAGGCGACCCACTGGCTGCCGCCGTCGTCGTCTCTCACCAGAGCCACCCGGGCAGCGCCGATCGGGCCGGAGAAGGGCAGGCCGGACAGCTGAGTGGACGCTGACGCGGCATTGATCGCGAGCACGTCGTATGGATCAGCCGGGTTGAGGCTGAGCACGGTGACGACGACCTGGACCTCGTTGCGCAGCCCATCCACGAAGCAGGGCCGCAGCGGTCGGTCGATCAGTCGGCAGGTGAGAACCGCGTCCGTGGACGGACGGCCCTCACGGCGGAAGAAGGAGCCCGGGATGCGCCCGGCGGCGTACATCCGCTCCTCGACGTCGACGGTGAGCGGGAAGAAGTCGAACTGCTCTTTGGGCTGCTTGGACGCCGTAGTGGCGGACAGCAGCATCGTCTCCTCGTCGAGGTGAGCGACAACGGCTCCGGCGGCCTGCCGGGCCAGCCGGCCGGTCTCGAACCGCACGGTGCGGGTGCCGAAGACACCGTTGTCCAGTAAGGCCGTCGTCTCATGCACCTGGGCGGAGGTGCTTGTGGTGGGGTCAGTCAATTTCTTCTCCTCCTCGCGACGCGGGCCAGGCGGTGGCACCATCGGCGCCGGAGCGAGGACTGCAGGCCGGTCTTCGATCGAAGCCCCCGGAGCAGGAGACCTGCTCTCGGGAGCCACTACCGAGGACCGGCGGACGACGGTCCCGACGACGGTGACGAGGCGGCGGCTCGTGCGGCGATGTGTGGTTGTGTATCGGTGCTGGCTCGCCGGTCAGCGGCGCAGGCCGAGGCGCTCGATCAGGGATCGGTAGCGCGCGATGTCGACCTTGCCGAGGTAGTTCAACAGGTTACGGCGGCGGCCGACCATGAGCAGCAGGCCGCGCCGGGAGTGATGGTCATGCTTGTGCTGCTTGAGGTGCTCGGTAAGGTCCACGATCCGCTTGGTCAGCAGGGCCACCTGCGCCTCAGGGGACCCGGTGTCCCCCCCACGCAGCCCGTACTCGGCGAGGATCTCACTCTTCTGTGCGGTGGACAGCGCCACGGGTCGATCTTCTCCTGTCATCTCGTACCGTGCGAGCCGCGCTGTCGCGCGGCGGGATGTGGCCGGAGCCGACCGCCACGGACCACAGCCGAACCCCTGGCGAGGTTACCAGCTCACGCGTCGGTCTCCGGTACCGCCCTCGATCGCCCAGGGTCGGGGCCGGCGGCGCGCCGTAGCAACCCGGCGAGCAACGGGAACCCCTCCCGCAGCAGGCGGGCCGCGGCGGCCAGCTCGGCCGGCGGAGCCAACGCTCGCAACGCCGGGACGAGCACCTCGTCACCGTGCTCCTCGACCGGCAGTGTCGCCCAGCTGACGGTGGGCCGGCTGAGCGTGGGGCGGGAGTCGCGGACCTGCTCCAGCGCGGCGCGAATCGCGGCTGGGTCACCGGAGGCGACCTCCGGAGTGAGCACCCGGCGTTCCAGCATCACCATCCGAGCCAGCACCGCCGGGTTGCCGATCTTCGCTCGGCGCCCGCTCATCAGCTGGCTGAGCATCGGCGCGCTCAGCCCGAGAACCTCGGCCAGCTGCGCCTGGGAGACAGCGAAGGCGACCACGAGTCGCCGCACCCGATCACCGAGCGGCTCCCCGTACCACTCCCGCTGCAGGGCGACGTTGCGCGCGACGGCGAGCTGCTCGTCCACCGGACTCCCCTTCCGTGCCCCGTACTGGCATCCTGCCAGGACCGCAGACGCGCCCCCAGACGCGACCCGAGACACGACCTCACAGAACGACCCCCGACGGCGACCTCAGAAAGCGACTCCAGACCCGGCCGCAGGCGCCGGGGACAGCACACCGTGATCGCTCACCCGGTCCTGTCGAACACCGTGCGGGTGCGCGCCACGTCGTCGTCGATCTGGGCGACGAGCTGCTGGGGGTCCTTGAAGCGGCGCATGCCACGCAGCCGCTCGACGAAGTCGAGCGCCACTCGCTCGCCGTAGAAGTCCTCGTCCAGGTCCAGCACGAATGCCTCCACCCGGCGTTCCCGTCCGGAGAACGTCGGGTTGGTGCCGATCGAGACCGCCGCCGACAGCTCCCGGCGACGGTGCACGAAGCGGCACGCGTACACACCGTCGGCGGGAATCGCGGCGTACCGAGGGGTGGACAGGTTCGCCGTCGGGTACCCCAGGCTGCGACCACGCTGGTCGCCGCGGACCACGATCCCCTCCACCCGGTGTGGACGGCCCAACGCGATGCCGGCGGCCGCCACGTCGCCCGCGTCGACGCAGGAGCGGATGTAGGTGGAGGAGAACGTCAGCTCGCCCTGGGAAAGCAGCCCCACGCCCTCGGCGGTGAAACCGAACCGCCGGCCCAAGGCCCGCAGCAGCTCGATGTTCCCGGCCGCTTTATGCCCGAAGGTGAAGTTCTCGCCCACCACCACCTCCGCCACGTGCAGGCGCTCGACCAGCACCTCGTGGACGAACTCGGCCGCCGGCATCCGGGACAGCTCGACGGTGAAGGGCAGCACCAGGAACACCTCCACCCCGAGCTGCTCGACCAGCTCGGCCCGGCGGCGGAGGGTGGTGAGCTGGGCCGGATGGCTACCGGGGCGGACCACCTCCGAGGGGTGCGGGTCGAAGGTCATCAGCACACCGGGAACATCCATCTCCCGGGCGTGCCGTACGGCCTGCCCCACCAGCTGGACGTGACCGCGGTGCATCCCGTCGAACACACCGATGGTGACCACGCTGCGGCCCCACCCGTTCGGGATGGCCTCCATCCCACGCCAGCGCTGCACGGACACCGAGGTTAACCGGGCCCGCCGGCCCCACTCTCAGCAGCCCGCGGGACGCAGCACCAGGACCGGGCGCGCCTGCTTATCACGCTCCGTGAGCAGGGCGATGGCGTGACCTTGCGGGTCGATCGCGGCGTACGTTCCGGCCAGCCCGACCGTCGGTAACGATCCCCCGTGAGCCAGTACCCGGACCTGTTGGGCGTCCACGGCGCGGTGGCCGAACGTGATAGCCACCACCTCGTCCAGCTCAGCGCAGAGCCGCGGTTGCGCCGCCAGCTCGTCGAGGGTGCGGGCGTCGTCCAGACCGAAGGGACCCACCCGGGTGCGGCGTAACGCGATGAGGTGCCCCCCGACCCCCAGCGCGACTCCAAGGTCCCTGGCCAGCGCTCGGACGTAGGTGCCGCCGCTGCACTGCACCAGCACGTCGAGGTCGGTCACGGCGTCGCCGCGGCGCAGCGCGAGGAGCTCGAACCGGGATACGACCACCGGGCGGGCGGCTAACAGCACCCGCTCACCGGCGCGAGCCAGCGCGTAGGCCCGCCGGCCGTCGATCTTGACCGCGCTCATCGCGCTGGGCACCTGCTCGATGGCGCCACGCAGGCCCGCGATGGCCGCGAGGACCTCCCGCTCGCCCAGCGCGGACGCGTCGGCGCCACCGGTAGGCTCGCCCTCGGTATCGTCGGTGCTGGTGCAAACACCGAGCCGCACCGTGCCCCGGTAGACCTTGGGTTCCAGCGGGAGATGCCCGAGCAGCTTGGTGGCGCGCTGCACGCCGCAGACGAGCACGCCGGTGGCCATCGGATCCAAGGTGCCGGCGTGCCCGATCCGGCGGGTGCGCAGCAGGCGGCGCAACCGTGCGATCACATCGTGCGAGGTCATACCAGCGGGCTTATCCACCACCACCAGACCGCCGGGCGCCAGGGCGGAGCTCACGTACCCGTCGCGTCGCACAGCGGCAGCCCGGGACAGGCCCGACCGACCAAACCGTGCACTGCCGCTACCCCTCTCGTCTGCTGTGACACGCGGTCCGACCTTACCGGGCTCCAGCGGTGTGACCTCGACCGTGCGCCTCAAACCGTGCACCTCAGACCGTGGGTGCCCGGTGCAGGGCGGCGCGTAGCGCGCCCAGGACGTCCTCGGCGGTGCCCTCGGCGGCGAAACCGGCGGCGAGGCGGTGGCCGCCGCCGCCGAGCTCCGCGGCGGCCGCGGAGACGTCGAGGCGTTGCCTGGCGCGCAGCGACACCGACCACCGGTCCGGGCCGGTCTCCTTGAGCACCGCGGCGACCTCGGCCTCGGAGGCGGTCCGCACGAGATCCACCACGCTCCCGACCTCCTCATCACGCAGATCCGCCACGTCGGCCAGCAGCACCGTGGTGTGCACCAGTCCTAGGCCCCGTGCCGCTGCGGGCTCGAGTCGCGCGCGACCGAGCACCGCTCCCAGCATGGCCAACCAGCCGAAGGGGTGGGTGTCCAGCAGCTCCCGGGCAATGGCGTTCGGATCGGCTCCCGCCGCCAGCAGCCGGGCGGCGAGGACGTGGGTACCCGGGGCGGCCCGGCGAAAGCAGCTGGTGTCGGTGACCAGGCCGGCGTAGAGACAGCGGGCCATCGGCTCGTCCAGCCCTACCTCGAGCGCGTCAAGCAGCTCGAGCACGAGCACCACGGTGGCCTCGGCGCCGGGATCCACCAGGTGGTGAGTACCGAACCGCTCGTTGGTGGCGTGGTGGTCGATCACGAGCACAGCGCTCGCGGTGTCCACCCGGCCGGACAGGCAGCCCAGCCGGCTTCGGCTGCCCGTGTCCACGGCGACGAGCAGCTCCGGCCGCTCGGGTACCTGGTCCGGCGGCACGATGAGGTCGGCGACGTCGAGCCCACGCAACGAGTCCGGAGTCTGCGCCGGAGCACCGAAGCTCACCCACACCGCAGCACCGCGCCGGCGGAGTGCCAGGCCCAGAGCCAGCGCGCTGCCCAGCGCGTCAGCGTCGGGGTGCACGTGGGCGACCAGTGTGACGTCTGTCGCGCTGTCGACGAGCTTCGCCGCAGCCCCCAGTTCCCGTCCCCACAGCTCCCGGTCCTGGGCGCGGTCAGTCATCATCCGTGCCCGCGTCCCGGGGCGCACGGTAGGGGTCGGGCTCCCCGGCGGGCGACGCGCCCGCCGCGATACGCGCGACCTCGGCGTCGGCGTCGTGCGCACGGGCCAGCAGCTCATCGATCCGGCGCACCCCGTCCGGGAGCTCATCGCAGCGGAAGGTCAGGGTGGGAGTGAACCGGAGACCCGTTCCACGCCCGACCAGGGAACGCAACACGCCGGTCGCACCGGCCAGCGCGGCGGCCGCACCGGCGGTGTTCGGCGGTGTGTCGACGGTCTCTCCGAGCACCGTGTAGTAAACCGTCGCGTCCCGGAGGTCCCCGGTGACCTTCGCGTCGGTGATCGTCACCATCGTCAGCCGGGGATCTTTGACCTCATGCTCCAGCCCCGACGCGACGATCTGGGCGATCCGTTTGGCGAGCCGGCGAGCCCGTGGGGGGTCAGCCATCGCAGCTCCTCAGTCCCTAGTCGTCTTCTGGGCCCAGTAGCCGGTGCCGGGCGGCCAACAGCTCCAGCTCGGGTCGTCCGGACACCAGCCGCTCACACGCCTGGAGCACGTCGCGCACGTGGCGGGCGTCGGCGGCCACGGCGGCCACCCCGATCAGCGACCGGCGGTGCAGGTCCGCGTGCCCGGCCTCGGCCACCGCGACCTCGAAACGTCGCCGAAGCTCCCCGATCACGGGCCGGAGCAGCGACCGCTTCTGCTTCAGGGAGTGCACATCGCCGAACAGGACGTCCAGCTCCACAGCACCGACGTACAACACTCACCACCGGGGTCGGTCGCTCTCGAAGGCCATCTGCCCTTGGGGTCGGTGGCCCGTGGGCCACCGACCCCAAGGGCGGTCAGGCGCGGGGCTTCTCCCGCATCTCGTAGGTCTCGATCTCGTCGCCGACCCGGAGGTCATGGTAGGACGAGAGCGTGAGGCCGCACTCGAAGCCCTCACGGACCGACGATGCGTCATCCTTGAACCGGCGCAGTGATGAGACCGTGAAGTCGTCGCGGACGACCACGTTGTCCCGAAGCAGCCGGGCCTTGGCATTGCGCCGGATCTCCCCTGAGGTGACCATGCAGCCGGCGATGGTGCCCACCTTGGAGGACCGGAACACCTCGCGGACCTCGGCGCGACCGAGCGCCACCTCCTCGTACTCCGGCTTGAGCATGCCCTTGAGAGCCTGCTCGATCTCGTCGATCGCCTGGTAGATCACCGAGTAGTAACGGATCTCCACACCCTCGCGGTTGGCCAGTGCGGTGGCCTTGCCGTCGGCTCGAACGTTGAACCCGAGCACGATGGTGTTGTCCGCGATGGCGAGGTTGATATCGCTCTCGGTGATGCCCCCGACACCCCGGGAGATCACCCGCAGATCGACCTCGTCGCCGACGTCGATCTTCAACAGGGCGTCCTCCAGTGCCTCCACGGTACCGGAGTTGTCACCCTTGAGGATCAGGTTGAGCTCACTGGTCTCCTTGAGCGCCTGGTCCAGATCCTCCAGGCTGACCCGTCGGCGGCGGGAGGCGAGGTCGGCGTTGCGCTCCCGGGTACGCCTGCGATCGGCGATCTGACGGGCGATGCGGTCCTCGTCGACGACGAGGAAGTTATCGCCGGCACCCGGTACCGAGGTGAACCCGATGACCTGCACCGGGCGCGAGGGCAGCGCCTCGATGATGTCATCGCCGTGCTCGTCTAACATCCTGCGGACCCGACCGTAGGCATCGCCGGCGACCACGGAGTCGCCGACCCGGAGCGTGCCCCGCTGCACCAGCACGGTGGCCACCGGCCCGCGACCGCGGTCCAGATGCGCCTCGATCGCCACTCCCTGGGCCTCCATCTCCGGGTTGGCCCGCAGGTCCAGTGAGGCGTCCGCGGTGAGCAGGATCGCCTCCAGCAGCGAGTCGATGTTGGTGCCCTCCTTGGCGGAGATATCGACGAACATGCTGTCGCCGCCGTACTCCTCAGGCACCAGCCCGTACTCCGTGAGCTGGCCGCGGATCCGGGTCGGGTCCGCGTTCTCTTTATCGATCTTGTTCACCGCGACCACGACCGGCACGCCGGCCGCCGTGGCGTGGTTGATCGCCTCCACCGTCTGCGGCATGACGCCGTCGTCGGCGGCCACCACCAGCACCGCGATGTCGGTCGAGCGCGCGCCGCGGGCCCGCATGGCGGTGAACGCCTCGTGGCCCGGGGTGTCGATGAAGGTGATCAGCCGCTCCACGCCCTCCAGCTCTGTGGCGACCTGGTAGGCGCCGATGTGCTGGGTGATCCCACCGGCCTCACCGCCCATCACGTTGGCCTGGCGGATGGTGTCCAGCAGGCGGGTCTTGCCGTGGTCGACGTGACCCATGACGGTGACCACCGGTGGCCGGGACGCGAGGTCCTCCTCGCCGCCGGAGTCCTCACCATAGGACAGGTCGAAGGACTCCAGCAGCTCGCGATCCTCGTCCTCGGGGCTGACAACCTGGATCTTGTAGTTCATCTCCTGACCGAGCAGCTCCAGTACGTCGTCAGAGACGGACTGAGTCGCCGTCACCATCTCGCCCAGATGGAACAGCGCCTGCACCAGCGCGGCCGGGTTGGCGTCGATCTTCTCGGCGAAGTCGGTGAGCGAGGAGCCACGACGCAGCCGGACGGTCTCGCCGGCGCCGCGCGGCAGCCGAATGCCGCCGACCGACGGCGCCTGCATGTTGTCGAACTCCTGGCGCTTCTGCCGCTTGGACTTGCGGCCCTTGCGCGCGGGACCACCGGGTCGGCCGAAGGCACCGGCCGCGCCCCCGCCACGGCCACGACCGCCGCCGCTGTTGCCGCCGGCACCCCCGGGACGCGCCGGTCCACCCCGGAAGCCGCCACCGCCGGCGGGAGCACCAGCGCCCCCGGGACCACTGGGAGCCCCGCCACCACCGCCGCGGAAACCGCCCCCGCCCCCACGACCGCCTGACCCACCGCCCGGACCTCCAGGTCCGCCCCGCCCACCATCACCGGACCGCCCCGGACGGCTCGGCCCGGTCCCCGGGCTGGGCGGTCGCGGGGGCATCATGCCGGGGTTCGGCCGTGCTCCGCCACTGCCGGGCGAGCCGCCGCGGCCAGTGCTCGGGCGGTGACCTCCACCCGGACGGGGTGGCATGTTGCCCGGCCCGGGTGGACTCGCGGACGGGCCGGGTCGCTGGCCCGACGACCGCGGCGGCGCGGCACCACCGACGCCGAAGGGGTTGTTCCCGACCCGCGGCGAGCGCGGACCCGGCTTCGGCGACCGGGGCCGGGGAGGCACGGGAGAACCGGTGGCACCGCCCTCGTCGGGCTGCGGGGCTGGGCGCTGCTCGGCGGGCGGACGTTGCGGAACCGCCCGCTGCTCCACTGCGGCGGACAGGGGTGTCGCCGGGCTGTTCGTCGCGGCCGGGCGGTCATCGACGGAGGGGGGCTCACCGACGGCGGGATGACCCGGAGCCATCCGACGCTCCCCTGGTGTCGCGCGCCGCGAGACCCCGAGCGGAGCGGCCCCGGCGGAGGCATCGCCAGGCGCGGATGCTCCTCGACGGGCGGGCGAGGGCGCGGGACCAGGCTTAGCCGTCGCCCCACCGACCGCGGGGTGGGTCACAGTGGAGTCACCACTGCTCACCCGACCGCCGGCCGGTGCTCCATTGGCGTGGGACGGCCTGCCTCCAGCGGAGGGGGCCTCGGAGGGAAACGAGTCACGAAGCTTGCGGGCGACCGGTGCCTCCACTGTCGAGGAGGCGGACTTCACATACTCACCGAGGTCGGCGAGTTTCTTGAGTACGTCTTTACTGGTGACACCGAGCTCTTTCGCGAGCTCGTGCACACGGGCCTTGCCTGCCACTGCTCTCCTCACTGGTGGAGCCGGCGGCAGTCCCGCTCGACCCCGTTACTAGTGCATGTCCATCGCTGTCAGAGCTTCATGACTGCGGGTACATTTCGGAATTGACCTGCTCTCTGCGTTGACCGCGCGCCGGGGCTGTCCCGGGCGTCGGGCGTGCCCTCAGCGGACCGAGGACCTCAAGCGTCTCCGAACGGCTACGTGAGAAAAGCATGCACCTCGGCGGTGTCGAGCGCCCCCGCAGCGCGCAACGCCCGCGGGAAGGCCCGGCGCCGCTCGGCCAGACGCAGGCATCCGAGGTCGGGATGCAGCCACGCACCTCGACCGGGATACCGACGCCGCGGGTCCGGGACCAGGATCCCTTCCACCGCCACCACACGCAACAAGCCGGAAGCCGCCGCCCTGGTCCGGCAACCCACGCAGGTGCGGACCGGCTCGGCGGGCCGCTCGCGGCGGCAGCGCCGGACCTGGTCCGGACAGGCGTAGACCGTCCCCCGGCGGCGGGCCACCACGATTCTAGCGCGTCGGCGCGGCGGGTGGAGAACTGGTATTGGTCACCGGTACCTCGGTGCGCCCGGGACGGGCCGACGGGGACGCTATCGGGTCGGCGTCACTTCGAATGTCAATCTTCCACCCGGTCAACCGGGCGGCCAACCTGGCGTTCTGCCCTTCCTTACCGATCGCCAGCGAGAGCTGGAAATCGGGCACGACGACCCGGGCCGTCTTAGCCCGGGCATCGACCACCTGCACCGAGACGACCTTCGCCGGGGACAGCGCATTGCCCACGAACGTCGCGGGGTCCTCCGCGTAGTCGATGATATCGATCTTCTCGCCACCCAGCTCGCTCATCACATTGCGGACCCGCTGGCCCATCGGTCCGATGCAGGCGCCCTTGGCGTTGACTCCCGCGACAGCGGACCGAACGGCGATCTTCGACCGATGCCCCGCCTCCCTGGCCACTGCGGGGATCTCCACGGTTCCGTCGGCGATCTCGGGAACCTCCAGGGCGAACAGCCGGCGTACCAGGTTGGGATGAGTGCGGGACAAGGTGATCTGGGGTCCGCGCAGTCCCCGCGACACCCCCACGACGTAACACTTGATCCGCTCACCGTGCCGGTAGGTCTCCCTGGGCACCTGCTCCACCGGTGGAATCACGCCCTCGGTCTCACCGATCTGGACCACGACCACGCCACGGGCGTTGGCCCTGGCGTCACGTTGCACGACCCCGGCGACGATCTCGCCCTCCTTGGCCGAGAACTCACCGAAGGTGCGCTCGTGCTCGGCGTCGCGCAGCCGCTGCAAAATGACCTGGCGGGCCGTGGTGGCCGCGATCCGACCGAACCCCTCGGGGGTGTCGTCCCACTCCTGACGGACGTTGCCGTCGTCGTCGAGCTCCTGCGCCAGCACCCGGACCAGGCCGGTCTTGCGGTCGACGTCGATGCGCACGTTCGGTTGGTGACCGTCGGTGTGCTTGTACGCGGTGAGCAGCGCCGTCTCGATGGCCTCGAGAACCGTCTCGAAGGAGATGTCCTTGTCCCGTTCGATGGCGCGCAGCGCGGCGATGTCGACGTTCACCGTTCCTCCCAATCCAACCGGCTCGCGCCGTCGAGCGCAGCGAGCTCGGTCGCGGGCGGCTGGCGGAACTCCACCTCCACCACCGCGCGACGCAGCTCCGCGTAGCGCACCCGGCACAGGGCTCCCGACGTCAGCAGCGTGACGCCCTCGTCATCGCAGTCACCGATTCGGCCGACCAGCTCCCCCCCGGATACCAGGGCAGCCCGGACCAGCCGCAGCCGGTTCCGCCGCCAGTGCCGCGGTCGGGTCAGCGGCCGGTCCACTCCAGGCGAGGCCACCTCGAGGGTGTAGGGACCGGCGATCAGCTCATCACGTCGGTCCAGGGCCAGTGACACCGCACGGCTCACCGTGGTGATGTCGTCCAGCCCGACGCCGACGTCCGAGTCGATGATCACTCGAATCAGCCGGCGCCGGCCTGCGCGCACCTCCTCCAGACTCTCGAGTTCGAAGCCGGTGCCGGACACCGCGCCGCGCACCACCGACTCGGTTGCTGAGCCGGGACTCGCGGGCTGCGTGGTCACCGTGGCCTCCTGACGATGAGTGACATTCTGCCTACGATGCGACGATGCGGGCGAGCGCCCAACGTGGCGCATCCCGGTCGGGATTACCTAGGGTATCGCGTCGCTGTACCGACCCGCGCCAAGCGGATCACGGTGCCGGCCCCGGCGAACGTCGGTCCTGGCAAGATGGTCGACCGTGTCAGCAGCCGGCCCCCACCGTCGCCATGTGCTGACCGTCGGAGCCACCCTGTTCCTCGCCGGCCCGGCGGTGCTGGCCGGGTGCACCCTACCGGCACGCGCACCAGAGGGGCCCGACCCGCTGGAGGCACCAGCGCTCCGCGCCGAGGCTGACGCGGCCCTGGCGACGGGGATGGCCCGGTCGGCGGCCCACGCCGACCCGGTACTGGCTGCGGCGGCCAGGGCGCTCGCCGCGGACCGGATGGCGCATGCGGCGGCACTGCGCGCCGAACTACGACGGGCTCGGCCCGGCCCGGCTCCCCACGGTGCCTCCCCCCCGGTGGCGCCCCCACCCGTCGATCCCGACCTCGCCGGCGCCCGGTCGACGCTGACCCAGACGGTGCACGCGGCACAAGACGAGGCAGCCGGGCTGGTCATGACACTGCCTGGGTACCGTGCGGCGCTGCTGGCCTCGGTGGCGGCCTGCTGCGCGAGCCACGCGGCACTGCTCTCATGACCCCGTCCCCCGACCACCCCCGCCCCGACCTGGAGACATATCGGGGCGAACGGACCCCTGCCGGACCCGAGATGTCTCCCTCTCGGGCGGGACGCCGGGTGCCGGTGGATGCCTTGCAGGGCGCGTTGGCGGCTGAGCATGCCGCGATCTGGGTTTACGGGGTGACGGCCGCCTTTGTGCCGAGCACGTTGGCAGAGCGGCTCGATGCGGCCGCGACCGCGCATCAGGCTCGGCGCGACGCCACTGAGCGGATGCTCATCGACGCGGGCACGCCGCCAGTGCCACCCGAACCGGGCTACCGCACTCCGGAACCGGTCACCGACGCCGCCTCGGCCCTGCGGCTGGCGATCACCGCGGAGACCGACGCGGCGGCGGCGTGGCGCTCAGTGATCGAGCGCAGCACAGCTGACCCAGACCTGCGCGGAGCCGCGCTGGATGCCCTGACCGGAGCGGCCGTGCGAGCCGTCCGCTGGCGGGCAGCCGTAGGCGGTACCCCGCTGACGGTGCCGTTTCCCGGGATGCCCTGAACGAGCGCAGGCCGCAGGCGAGCAGGCGGTTACCGTACGGGGCGTGCACACCGAGCAGCTTCGCATCCAGACCGGGTCCCGGGAACAGGTACACGACATCACCCAGGGCTGCCGCGCCTTCCTGGACCGGGTCAAAGCGGGTGATGGTCTGCTGCATGTCTGGGTACCGCACGCGACCGCCGGCCTTGCGGTGATCGAGACCGGCTCGGGCAGCGACACCGACCTGCTCGCTGCGCTGCGCGAGCTGCTGCCCGCCGACGACCGGTGGCGCCATCGGCACGGCTCCCCCGGGCACGGCAGGGATCACCTGCTCCCCGCGCTGCTGCCGCCTCACGCGAGCATCCCGGTGCTCGGCGGGCGACTCACGCTGGGCACCTGGCAGTCGATCTGCCTGGTGGATACCAACGTCGACAACCCGGTCCGAACGGTCCGGTTGAGCTTGATCAACGGCTGACGCCTACTTGCTACACAGCTCCCGCAGGTGCGCCACCACGCCGTCCACCGGCACCTCGGTGCGTTCCCCGCTGAGCCGGTCCTTGACCTCCACGACACCCGAGGTCAGACCGCGCCCCACCACGAGGATGGTCGGCACGCCGATCAGCTCGGCGTCGGCGAACTTCACCCCGGGGGTGGCCGGGCGGTCGTCGAGGATCACCCGTAGCCCGGAGGCATCCAGCTCAGCGGCCAGCCGCTCGCCGGCGGCGCCGACCGTGTCGTCCTTACCCGCGATCACCAGGTGCACGTCGGCCGGGGCGATCTCGCGCGGCCAGATCAGCCCGTGCTGGTCGTGACTCTGCTCGGCGACTGCGCCGACCAGCCGGGAGACCCCGATGCCGTAGGAACCCATGGTGATCCGGACCGGCTTGCCGTCGGGACCCAGCGCGTCCAACGCGAAGGCGTCGGTGTACTTGCGGCCGAGCTGGAAGATGTGCCCGATCTCGATTCCGCGGGCGGTGACCAGGGTGCCGGCCCCGTCGGGTGAAGGGTCACCGGCACGCACCTGGGCGGCCTCGATGGTGCCGTCGGGGGTGAAGTCACGCCCGCACACCAGGTCGACGACGTGGTGCTCGGGTCGGTCGGCGCCGGTGGCCCACACGGTGCCCTGAACCACCCGGGGGTCGACGAGGTAGCGAACCCCGTTCGCGCCGAGCGCGCCCGGCCCGATGTAGCCCTTGACCAGAAACGGGTGCGCGGCGAAGTCCGCCTCGTCCAGTAGCGCTACCTCGGCCGGGGCCAGCGAGGCCGCCAACCGTTTCATGTCGACCTCGCGGTCGCCGGGGACCCCGACCCCGAGCAGGTCCCAGTGCCGCGCACCGGGTTGCCGGATCTTGACCATGACGTTCTTCAGAGTGTCCTCGGCGCTGAAGCCGCGGCCCAGACCCGCCCCGTTGAGGTGTGCCACCAGCGTGTCGATGGTCGGCGTGCCTGGGGTGTGCAGCACCCGGGCCGGCGGTAGGCCCTCGATGGGACGCTCCGGGGGCGCCGGGGTGGTCACCGCCTCCACGTTGGCCGCGTACCCCGACTCGGTGCCGCGAACAAAGGTGTCCTCACCGGTCTCAGCTTCGGCGAGGAACTCCTCGCTGGTCGAGCCGCCCATCGCGCCGGAGTGCGCCGACACGATCATATAGCGCAGCCCGAGCCGGTCGAAGATCTTGATGTAGGCCTCGCGGTGCGCTCGGTAGGATCGTGACAGCCCCTCGTCGGAGAGGTCGAAGGAGTAGGAGTCCTTCATCAGGAACTCCCGGCCGCGCAGGATCCCGGCGCGGGGGCGCTCCTCGTCCCGGTACTTGGTCTGCACCTGGTAGAGGATCACCGGATAGTCTTTGTAGGAACTGAGCTCGCCCTTGACGGTGAGCGTGAACAGCTCTTCGTGGGTGGGGCCGAGCAGGTAGTCGCCACCCCTGCGGTCGCGTAGCCGGAACAGGTTCGCGCCGTACTCGCTCCAGCGACCGGTGGCCTGGTAGGGCTCCCGAGGCAGCAGCGCGGGGAGCTGGATCTCCTGCCCGCCGATCGCGTCCATCTCCTGGCGCACCACGGCCTCGATGTTGCGCAGCACCCGCAGGCCCAGCGGCAGCCAGGAGTAGATCCCCGGAGCGACACGGCGGACGTACCCGGCACGCACCAGCAGCTTGTGACTGGGTACCTCAGCGTCCGCCGGGTCCTCGCGCAGAGTCCGCAGGAACAGCGTCGACAACCTGGTGATCATGTTTCGGGGACTCCTCGGACAGCGGCGATGACGAAGCTCGCAGCGTATCGAGGCCTGACGGTAGCCGGCCCTCCCGGTCACCGTCCTCGGGAGCAATCACGAGTAGCCGAGCGGCACCTCAGTCCCGACCGATCACCTCTGAGACGTCGACCACCACGGGGACGTCAGACGTCTGGGCTCGCTGCGACGCGACAGACAGGGCATCGACGAGCCGCTGGAGATCCTCCCCACCGAGGACTCGGCTCGCTACCAGCACGCCCTCGGCGTCCTCCAAGTCCAAGGTGGTGAGCCGGGTCGCCAGGTCGGTCCGCACGATGATCGTCAACCCGTTCAACGCGCTGATCCGGACACCCGGGTCGTCCGAGGACCCGGCGGGGAACTCGTTCTCGTCGTCCACCAGCCTATCGTCGCCTACCGCCGCGGTCAGGTCCATGCCGGGTGCCTGTGGACAAGCCGTGAGCGGCATTGCGAGTGGGAACACTGTTACTCACTCACAAGGCCCGCTACCGAGCCGACCACGACGATGGCGGGCGGGCGGATCCCCGCGCTGGCGACGGCGGCGTCCACCAAGGTGCAGTGCACCACGCGCTGGCCTTGCAGAGTGCCACTGGCGATCACGGCGACCGGGGTGTCCGGCGGTCGACCATGAGTGATCAGGGCGTCGGCGAACACGCCGATCCGCTCCACCGCCATGAGCAGCACCAGGGTGCCGCGCAGCCGCCCCAGTGCCGGCCAGTCAACCAGCGAGCGGGGATCACCCGGGGCCACATGCCCGGACACGACGACGAACTCCTGGGTCAGGCCGCGGTGCGTCACCGGGATCCCCGCCGCCGCCGGTACCGAGATGGCGCTGGTGACGCCGGGGACCACGGTCACCGGCACCCCGGCGGCCACGCAGGCCAGCACCTCCTCGAAGCCACGCCCGAAGACGTAGGGGTCGCCGCCCTTGAGCCGCACCACGAACCGGCCGGCCTTGGCGTGCTCGATCAGCTGCGTGTTGATCTCCTCCTGGGCCATCGCCCGGCCGTAGGGCACTTTCGCCGCGTCGATCACCGTCACATGCGAGCCGAGCTCGTCCAGCAGCTCCCGAGGCGCGAGCCGGTCGGCCAGCACCACGTCGGCTCGGGCCAGCAACCGCCGCCCGCGCACGGTGATCAGGTCGGGGTCGCCAGGTCCCGCACCGATCAGCGCCACCCCCGGAGGCGTGATGCGCGCTTCTGCGTCCGGAGCGTCGTCCACCACCCCGGTGCGCAGCGCGTCGAGGATCGCGTCCCGGACGGCCGCGGAGCGGCGCGGGCGGCGCCCGGCGAGCACGCCGATGAGCAACCCGTCGTGTTCCCCGGTGGCCGCGGTGACGGCACTGCCACCGGTCGCGTCGTCGGCGCGCACGCAGAACACCCGCCGCCGCTGCGCCTCCGCAGCCACTGCGGCATTGACTGCGGGCTCGGAGCTGCAGGCCAGCGCATACCAGGCGCTCTCGAGATCGCCGTCGGTGTAACCCCGGACCTCCCAGCGCAGTTCCCCCGCCGTGGCCATCGCCTCGACGGCCGGGGTGGCGTCGGGGGCGATGAGCCGCACGTCGGCACCGGCGGCGATCAGTCGTGGCAGCCGCCGCCCGGCGACCGTGCCCGCGCCGACCACGACGACCCGACGCCCGGTCAGGTCCAGTCCCACCACGTACGGCTTCACGGGACCGGCTTCCAGGACAGCAGCGCGTTGACCGCCGCCGCAGCGACCGCGGTGCCGCCCTTGGCGCCGCGGTTGGACAGCGCGGGCAGACCCGAGTCTCGTAGCGCCGCTTTGGCCTGCGCAGCATCGACGAAGCCCACCGGCAGTCCGATGACCAGCGCCGGACGCAGCACGCCGGACGCAGCCAGCCGGATCAGCTCGCGCAGCGCGGTCGGCGCGTTGCCCACTGCCCACACCGCGCCCCCGGGGTGCTGCGTGGCGGCCACCTGGATCCCCGCCGCGCAGCGAGTCAGTCCCTGAACCGGCCCCGGAGCCAGGTCCAGCGCGACCACAGACCGCCGTGAGGTGATGCCGGCGGCGAGCATCCGGACATCGACCACCAACGGTGCCCCGCCGGCCAGCGCCCGCTGCCCCGCACTCAGCGCGTCCTCGTCGCAGACCAGGTCGGTAGCGTACTCGAGGTCCGCGCTGGCGTGGATCACCCGCTCGGTCACCGCGCGGGTACCCGGCGGCAGCCTCGCGGTATCCACCTGGGACCGGAGGATCCGGTATGACTCGACCTCGATCGGATGCTGGGCCGGCGTCACGTCCTCCCCTTTCCGCCCCTCGGCACGCGGACAGCTTGCCGCCACAATGGTGCATGCACCGAAGGTGGTGTGGGTGCACGCACCGAAGGTGGTGGGCCGAACGGAGACCGCGGATGAGCCCTGAAGATCACGATGATGAGCTGGCCACCCAGTATGTGCTCGCCCGACGCCTGCGTCCGGACCTCGACGGGGACGAGCTCGCTCGACTGGTCGTCTCCAGACTCAGCGAGGACCAGTTACTGCACCTCGCGGGGGACGCGCTCGCCTGGGCGCCCCATCCCACCGACCGCCAGGACTTGGCGCTGCGCTACGTGCGGAACTTCATACTCGCCATGGAAAGCGACCCCGATGAGAAATGACGTCGCGGGCAACGTGGGTGCCCAGGTCGCCCCGCCTCACCCTGTCCGGGCGGTGACCACCAGCGCGTTACCCTGCTGAGCCATGAGCACCGGCCACCCCGGTACACCGGAGAGGGGATGACCTGATGCAACCGGCACAGGGTCGATGGCTACAGGGTCGATGGTCACTGGGTCGATGGCTACAGGGTTGATCTCGTTCGTGGGCGCTGGGCCCGGCGCACCGGACCTGCTCACCCTGCGTGCCGCGCACCGGCTCGCAACCGCTGACGTGGTGGTGTGGGCGTCCTCGCTGGTGCCCGCGGCGGTGCTGGAGCACTGCCGCGACGGTGTCGAGCTGCACGACTCGGCGGGCATGACACTGGAGGATGTGCTCGCGGTGTACACGGCACACCCGGACGCCGCGGTGGTGCGGCTGCACTCCGGGGACGTCTCGTTGTACTCCGCGCTGACGGAGCAGATCAGCTGGTGCACCCGACACAACCGGGCCTTCGAGATCGTGCCCGGGGTCGGCTCGCTGGCCGCCGCGGCGGCAGTCGCCGGGGTGGAGCTCACCGCGCCGGGGGTGGCGCAAAGCGCCGTGCTCACCCGGCTCGGCGGCGGCCGGGCCGCGGCCTCGATGCCGGCCGGGGAGAGTGTCGCGGGCTTCGCCGGCCATGGCACCACGATGGCCATCTACCTGTCCGCGGCCCGGCCGGCCGCGTTGCGCGAGGAGCTGCTGGCCGGCTACCCACCGCAGACCCCTGCTGTCGTCGTCGCGAAAGCCAGCTGGCCGGACGAGACGGTGATCACCACCACGGTGGAGGGACTCGCCGACGCGTTGACGGCCTCCGGGATCCGCACCGCCGCGCTGGTGCTGGTGGGACCGGCGTTGTCCGGCGCGGGGGCCCGCAGCCGGCTTTACGATCCCACCTACTCGCACGGGTGCCGCCGCCGCTCACCACCGGACAGCACCATCGGGCGGCCCATCCCCGCCGACAAGCGCAGGCGCCCGTGACCGCCGACATGCGTGGTCCCCTGGAGGCGGCATCGTGACCGGCCTGCTCACTGTTGTCGGGCTGGGCCCGGGCGCTCCGGCGCATCGCACCCGGGCCGCTGAGGACGCCGTCCGGGACGCGCAGGTCGTGCTCGGATACCGCGTTTACCTGGCGGCCTGCGCCGATCTCACGGGCCCACACCAGAGCGTGGTGCCCAGCGAGATCGGCGCCGAGCGACAGCGCGCCGAGGACGCGGTAGGCGCGGCGGCCGGCGGGGCGCGCGTGGCGCTGGTGTCCTCCGGTGACGCCGGGGTCTACGGGATGGCGTCGTTGGCCTTGGCCACCGCCGCCGCAGTGGCGCCGGCGCGGCGCCCGTCGGTGCGGGTGGTGCCCGGCATCACGGCGGCCGTCGCGGCGGGCGCGCTGCTGGGAGCCCCGCTGGCTCGTGACTTCGCCTGCCTGACGCTGTCCGATCTGCTCGCCCCCTGGGAAGCGGTGGAGACACGGCTCCGCGCGGTGGCCGCCGCGGACCTGGTGCTCGCGCTGTACAACCCGCGCTCGCGAGGGCGCTCGTGGCAGCTTAGCCGGGCCCGGGAGGTGCTCGCCGAGTACCGGCCCGGGGACACCCCGGTCGGGCTGGTCACCGACGCGGGGCGGGACGGCGAGCGAGTGGAGCTGGCCACACTGGCCACTCTGGACCCGGCCAGAGCGGGGATGCGCACCGTGGTGGTCGTCGGCTCCACGAGCACCAGCCGGCTCGGCGCCTGGTTGGTGACCGCCAGGTCACTCGGTGCACAACCATGACCGTCAATGCGCTGTACTGCGCCATCTCGACCCCATGGGCGGGGGCGGCATCGTGACCGTTCATCTGGTGGGTGCTGGACCCGGTGACCCGCAGCTGATCACCCGGCGCGGCGCGGCGCTGCTGGCTCGAGCCGAGCACGTCGTCTACGACCGCCCCTCGATGGCCGACATCCTGGCCCTGGCGCCGACGGCCACCGCGCACCGCGTCGGCAGGCGGGGCGCCGTTCCGGCTCCGCCACAGCACGAGATCAACGCGCTGCTCGTCGAACTCGGCCGGACCGGGGCGTGCGTGGTGCGGCTCAAGGCCGGTGACCCGTTCGTGGTGTCCCGCGGCGGCGAGGAGGCGATAGCGCTGGCCCGCGCCGGAGTGGACGTCGAGGTGGTACCCGGCGTGTCCGCCGCGACGGCCGCGCCGGCCGCGGCCGGGATCCCGGTGATGGTCCGGCAGCGCTCCCGCACGCTCACCGTGGTCGCCGGCAACGACGACGTCGACGAGGTGGACTGGGACGCGGTGGCCCGGCTGGGGGGCACCGTGGTGTTGCTCACCGGCCGAGCGGTGCTGCACCGGGTGGTCGCCGCGCTGCGGGCGGGCGGGATGCCGCCCGACACCCCGGTCGCCGCGATCAGCGCCGCCGGCCGCCCGCACCAGCGCACCGTCCGCGGCACCCTGGCGCGCCCGCCGGCCGCGCGGCTGCCCGCACCGCTGACCGCGGTGATCGGTGACGTGGCGGCCCTGGACGTCACGTCCGGCGAGGTGAGCTGTGCGCATCCCTGACGGCGTCGTCGCTTCCTCGGTCGCGTCATGAGTGCGGCCCACCTTGGCCTTCTCGTCCCGGCCGACACTCCGGTGCACCGGCTGGCGCCGCAGTGCAAGGTGGCCGCCACCGCGTTGTTCGTGCTCGCCGTGGCGGCCACTCCGGCCGGCGCCTACCGGCCCTACCTGTGGTATCTCCTGCTGCTCGCCGCCCTCGCCGCGCTGGCCCGACTGCCGCCGCTGACGCTGAGCCGCCGGCTGCTGGTGGAGGTACCGTTCCTGCTGTTCGTGCTGGCGCTACCGGTTCTCGACGGGCCACCGCGGCTGACGGTGCTCGCAGTCAGGCTGTCGGTACCCGGTTTGCACGCGGCGGCGACTATCGCGCTGAAGGCGACGTTCGGGCTGCTCACCACCGGCATCCTGGCCGCGACCACGCCGCTACCGGAGATCATCACCGGGTTGGAGCGGTTGCGGGTGCCGAGGGTGTTCACCGCAGTCGCGGCGTTCATGGTGCGCTACACCGAGGTGCTGGCCGCCGAGCTGGCCAGGACGCGTACCGCCGCGGTCTGCCGGGGGGGGAGCCCGCGCTGGTTCTGGCAGGTCCACGACGTGACGGCCGGGCTCGGCGCATTGGTCGTCCGCTCCTTCGAGCGCGGCGAGCGGGTGTACCTGGCGATGGTCTCCCGCGGCTACACCGGAGCCGTGCCGACCGCGCCGGCCGGTGCCGCAGCGTCTCGGGTGGCGTGGACCGCCGCGCTGGCCGTGCCGGCGCTGGCCGCGATCGCGACGGTCCTGGGATGACCGGCGCCGCCATGACGAGCCGGGCGATGCTGGTGGTCGGGCACGGCAGCCGGGACGCCGACGGGGTGTCGGAGTTCTGGACCCTGGCCGCCACAATCCGCGCCGCCGCGGGGGACCTGCGGACCGGGTTCGGCTTCATGGAGCTGGCCTCACCAACCGTCGATGAGGCCATCGACGAACTGGTCAGCCGCGGCGCCACCGAGATCGTCAGCGTGCCACTGGTGCTGCTGGCCGCCGGGCACCTGAAGAACGACGGTCCCTCGACACTGGCTCGGGCCCGGGCCCGGCACTCGGGGGTGCGCTTCTGGCTGGCCCGCGACCTGGGCATCGAGCCGCACGTCCTGGAGATCGCGGCGGACCGGATCCGGCACGCCGCCGGTGACGCCGACCCGGAGAAGCTGGGGGTGGCACTGATCGGGCGCGGGTCCAGCGACCCGGACGCCTGCGCGGACCTGTGGAAGGTCAGCCGACTACTCGCCGACGGGCGCGGGCTGGGCACCGTCGAGCCCGGGTTCGTCTCCGTCGCCACCCCATCGGTTCCCGAGACACTGGAGCGACTGCGGCTGCTCGGCACCGGGACCGCGGTGGTCGCCCCGTTCTTCCTGTTCCCCGGGGTGCTGGTGAACCGGATCCACGCCGAGGCGGCCGCCTGGGCGCGGGAGCACCCCGAGGTCGAGGTCCGCGGCGCCGAGCACCTGGGGTCCGACCCGCGGCTGGCCCGGCTGGTGCTGGAACGCTACCGGGAGGCGCGGGCCGGCGACGTGCGGATGAACTGCGACCTGTGCGCCTACCGGGTCCAGCTGCCCGGCTACGAGTCCAAGGTGGGCACGCCGATCTCGCTCACCCCACACGGCGACGGACGGGCGGGCGGCCCACGACGGGGCCGCCGGACCACCCGCCCGCCCGCCCCCGCGCCGCAGGTCCGTCGCGGGCGGTTCGTCGGCTCTGGGCCCGTCGGTTCTGGGCACGCAAGCGAGCGTCCTGCGATCGAGGTACGGGATCTGGACTTCGCCTATCCGGACGGCCGCCGGGCGTTGTCCGGGGTCTCGATGCACGTCCAACCCGGTGAGCGGGTCGCCCTGCTCGGCCCGAACGGCGCTGGCAAGACCTCGCTGGTGTTGCAGCTCAACGGGGTGCTCACGCCCTCGGCTGGGTCGGTGCTCATCGGCGGTGTGCAAGTCGGGCGGCGCACGCTGCCCGAGGTCCGCAGGCGGGTCGGCGTGGTCTTCCAGGATCCCGATGACCAGCTGTTCACCCCTACGGTGGGGCGCGACGTGGCGTTCGGGCCTGCCCATCTGGGGTTGTCCGGCTCCGCCCTGGAGGCCCGGGTCACCGAGGCGCTGTCCTATGTCGGCCTGGCCGATGCCGCTGACCGTCCACCGCACCGGCTGTCCCTGGGCGAGCGGCGGCGCGCCGCGGTGGCCACGGTGCTGGCCATGCATCCCGAGGTGCTGGTGCTCGACGAGCCGACCGCCAACCTCGACCCGGCGGCCCGGCGAGAGCTCGCGGATCTGATCAAGCGGCTCGGGATGACGACGCTGCTGGTCACTCACGACCTGCCCTACGCGCTGGAGCTGTGCCCGCGCACGCTGGTGATCGACCACGGGCAGATCGTCGCTGACGGACTCACCCGGGAGGTACTCGCCGACACCGGGTTCATGAGCGCACACCGGCTGGAGCTCCCTACTGGCTTCAACCCGCTGGGCGCCTGACCAGGTGACCCGTTGACGCCGCTGCCATTACCGCCGTCGACTCCCGCTAGGTCCGCGCCATCGTGCTGGGGCTCGCCGTGCCGCAGGAGGCCGCCAAGCCCCAGTCATCCTGGACGTACTCCTGGGTCGGCTGGTGCCGCACACCGCGGAACGTCGGACCGCCGACCGGCGTGAGCAGGTGCCGCTCGAGGAATGCCGCCGTCCGCACCACCGTGAACTCCACCCAGCCACCGGCCACGGCCCGCATCCCGTCACGGGCGCAGACATCCCAGCGGCTGGCCCGACCGGTCACGCTGACGCACCGTGCGGTGACGACCAGCTTCGTCCCGGCGCACACGGGCGCCTGATGAGACAGCGACACCCTGGTACCCAGGCTGTCCTCATCATCACCGATGACCTGACGCAGCGCGTCCATCGCGGGCCACTCGCAGAGCGCCACCAGGATGCCGGTGGCGAGCACGGCGGGCTTCCGAGCGAACTCCGCCGCGCCAGGAAACAGAGTGGTGACCAGATCCTGCGGACGCACCCGGTAGGTCAGGGTCCGCGCGACGCCGGGAACGAGGCCGGAGCTCACCATGTCGTGCCGTCCGGAGCCACGCAGACGCCGGCGTGCCCGTCCGGCAGCCGGCAGTACCATTCGCCGTCCTCGGCCAAGCCGTTGATGTGACCCAGCACGCTGCGGCAGCGCTGGAGGCCCGCTGGACAGGGGTCTGGGGCGGGTGTGGGTGGCGTGATTCGCGTGAGTGTGAACATAACGGCGGACAGTAATAGCTCGGCTGCTCCGAGTCATAACTGTCGCTTCACCCGAACGGACGACTGCTGTCGGGCACGGCTGCCTCTCCCACCCTCCAAGCGCGCAGATGCACGTGCATAGACACGTGCATCTGCGCGTCTTAATGATCCCCTCCAGATGCGAGCAGATTCACCCTGTCGAGGGGCGGTGGTCGGGAGTGTCGCGACCATCGAACAGATCAGCGCGCTGTCCGACGAGCTGTACCCGGCCAGGGGACCCGCCGAGGACTACTCGCTTTCGCGCAACGTGATCGCGTCGGTCGGACAGATCTCCACGCACTCGCCGCAGGAGGTGCAACGCGCCGCGACGACCGTCGGACGCCGCGGCGCGGGGCGCAGCGCGTGCTCCGGGCAGGTGCGCAGACACGCCCCACACGCGGTGCACGCCGCGCTGATCGACAGTGGCCTCGACGGGGGACTCGACGGGGGGGCGAGTGCCGCGACCGCGACCGTGACGTGCTCGCCGCGCAGCTTGGGCACGATCAGCGATCCCCCGCCGAGGTCGCGGGCCGCGAGCAGAGCGGCGGCCTCGGCGACGCTGCGGGTACCGACGTGGCCGCGGACCGGCTCGCTGGGGTTCGGCACGTCTACCGCGTCGAGCTGCGCCGCCGGGTAGCAGCGCAGCGGCGCGCCGTGTTCCCTGATCACGGCGAGCAGCCCGGGCTCGTCGCGGCGGCGGTCGATGGTGCCGAACGCGGTGACCTCACTGAGGTCCACCACGGCGACCCGCAGTGCCGACCAGACCGCTGCCGCGCGCACGCCGCGAGACGACCCGAGCCCGACGACCAGGTCGGTGGCTCGACCCCACGAGCAGGTCTCGCGCCTCAACGCCGTCCCCACAGCAGCAACACCGGGTTGGTCGCGGCCAGCCGCACCGACCCGTCGGGTAGCTCCGCGAACCGGGACGCCGCCAGCTGCACCCCGCCGACATGGTGGCCCGCCTCCCGCAGTGCCGCGCGGCAGGGCGCGAGGCGATCCAGTGCAGCCAGCGTGACCACCACGCGGGGCGAGGCACGCGCCGCGGCCAGCACCACATCCGGCCCTCCCCCGCCGACGAACACCGCGTCAGGTTCGGGCAGCGCGCTCAACACGGCCGGCGCCTGTCCCTCGATCACCCGGACGTCCACCCGGTGCGCGCTCGCGTTGGCCACCAACCGCACACACTGCGCGGGATCCCGCTCGACGGCGACCACGGCGGCCCCGAGCCGCGCGCACTCCACCCCGACCGAGCCCGACCCCGCTCCCAGATCCCACACCAACCGGCCCGGCCCCGGGGCCAGCCGCGCCAAGGCCAGCGCCCGGACCTCCGACTTGGTGATCATCCCCTCGCGGTGCGAGAACTCCGCCTCCTCCAGTGCCCAACCGGCCGAGGGAGGCACCGGCTCGCCACCGGCGATCCAGCCTCGGGTAGGCACCGTGTGCTCATCGGCCAGGCACAGCACGACATGCGGATCGCGCGGCGGCCCGCCGTCGAAGGGTCGCACCCGCTCGTCGGGCCCACCGAGGTCCTCGGCGACCAGCACGGTGCGCCGCCAGCCGGCCAGTCCGGCAACGATCTCCACAGCTCCCGCTCCCGGTCCCGTCAGCACCGCGACCGCCGGATGCGCCCGGCACACGTTGAGCGCACCGCGCAGCGACCTGCCGTGCGCCGAGACCACGGCGACGTCGTCCCAGGACCGGCCCAGCAACGCGAACGCCCGCGCCACGCTGGACCGTGCCGGCAGCACCACGGGTCGCAGGCCGCGCGTGCGCAGCGCCCGCACGATACCGAAGAACCCGGGATCGCCGCTGGCCAGCACCACGACCGGTGAGGTGTCCGGCAGCCCGTCCAGCTCCGCGGGCCCGAGCACGGTAGCGCCGACGGGCACCGGCACGACGGCGAGCTGGTGGGGGGCGCCGACCACCACCCGCGCGCCCGCCAGCGCCCGCGCCGCGGCGGGCGGCAGCGCGGCACCGTCAAGACCGACCACGGTGACGCTCATTGCACCCAGTCCGGCTCGGTCGCGGCCACCACCCGCCGGCCGGTGAAGTCCACCATTGCCGCCTCCGCCCGTAGTGGGTGACCGACCTCGGCGCTGAAGCGACGCAGCGTGTCGGCCACCCGGGCGCAGACGTCGTCCCCGCATGTTCGCAGTAACCCGCCGACCTCCCAGACCTCATAGGCGCGCCGGGCGGTCGGGGCGCCGCGTATCTCCGCGATGTCCTCCGGGCCACCGCCGTGCGTGGCGGTGATCTCCGCCAGCAGGCCGGTGTCCACCTTGGACCGGGTGTAGTGGGTCATCAGGATCCCGGAGGCCAGCTTGGTCAGCTTGCCGATCATGCCGACGAACACCACCTCGGTCAAGCGGTGCTCCACCGCCCGGCGCAGCGCCGCCCCGGTGAAGTCGCCGACCTCCACGAACGCCACCGGTGGCAGGTGCGCCAGCAGCCGCATCGCGGCCCGCTCGGTGCGCCCACCGGTGGCCAGCACCAGCGTCGGCACCTCCTGCGCGGCCATCACCGCCACCGCCTGCTCGACCGAGGCCCGCCAGGACGCGGTCGAGAACGGGCGGACGATCCCGGTGGTGCCCAGGATGGAGATCCCGCCCTCGATGCCCAGCCGGCGGTTGGTGGTCTTGCGCGCCATCCGCTCCCCCCCGGGCACGCTGATCGTCACGTCGACACCCCGCCCACCGGATGCTTCCCGCACCGCGTCAGTGATCATCTGCCGGGGTACCGGGTTGATCGCGGGCTGCCCGACCGGCAACCCCAGCCCGGCACGGGTGACCGTGCCCACCCCCTCGCCGCCGTGGAGCGCGACCTCGCCGTCGCCACGCCAGCTGACGGTCACCGTCAGCCGCGAGCCGTGCGTGACGTCGGGATCGTCACCCGCGTCCTTGACCACCACGGCGGTGGCGCTGTCCCCCTCGCAACGCAGCGAGTGGACGGTGAAGGTGTGCCGATCCCCCGAGGGGAACGGGATGCTCACCGTCGACAACCGGGTGCCGCTCAGCGCCGCCACCGCGGCCTTGGCCGCCGCCGCCGAGCAGGCACCGGTGCTGAACCCGGTACGCAGCGCATGCGGCCGCATCGTCGCGGTCCGCGGCAGGCCTGGCTCGCGCAGCGGTGGGCCCGGCTCACGCGGTGGTGGGCCGCCCCTCACAGCTGTGCTCCTCTGCCGTCGCGCGGCGGCAGGACCACCACGGTCGACAGGTAGGCCGCCGCGTCGGTGTGCGCCAGCGGGGTGATCCGCTCCTCGGGGGTGCCGAGGTGCTCGGCGCACCAGGCGCGGTCCAGCGCACCGGCGGCGGTGACCCGCTCACGCAGCGCCGCCAATCGGCGGCCACCCTTGTAGGCGACCACCGTCCCGCCCCGGGCCAGCGCCTCGTTCACGACCGTGAGGTCGCGGGACAGGGGGAGCAGAGTGAGCGGCTCGGTTCCCTGGACCAAGGTCAGACCGGCGGCGCTGGCCGCGGCCTGCATCGCGGTGATGCCCGGCACGGTGCGGATCCGGACGTCGGGCAGCAGCTCGCGCACCGTCGTGGACAGGTAACCGAATGTGGAGTACACCGACGGGTCGCCGAGGGTGGCGAAGGCGGCGCTACCGCCGTGCTCGCGCAGGTGCGCCACCACCCGGGCGGCGGCCGCGTCCCAACAGGCGTGGCGGCGGCGCTGCGACCCGGCGACGTCGTCACTGAGCGCGAACACCAGCCGCTCCAGCCGGTCGTGGGTCAGGTGCGCACGCACGACAGCCTCGGCTCGCCCCGACTCATCGGGGGCCATCACCGGCACGAACACCCGCCCGGCGCGGCCCAACTCGCGCACCGCAGCAACGGTCAGCAGGTCCGGGTCGCCCGGACCCACCCCGATCCCGACCAGCTCCACGGTGTTGACCTGACCCGTCACGACCCGCCCTTCACGCAGCTCGCCACGAAGCGTGCCACCGCCGTAGGATGCGCGACCGGGTGGGTGTGCAGGAACGATGCGTGCACCCCGCCCTGGACGAACCCCTCAGGCTGTGCGTCCGTCCAAGCCCAGGCGGGTTCACCGGCGCGGGGGGTGACGGTGCTGCGGTGGAACTCGTGACCGTGCACCCGCTCACCCGGGTGGTGCAGCACTGATCCGCGCAGCGCCACCGCGTCGCGGTAGCCCAGCACCAGGTGCCCGGTCATCGTCGCCTCGGCGTCGAGCACCCCGCACATCGGCGCGCCGTCCACCGAGCGGCACAGGTACAACAGCCCACCGCACTCGGCGTGCACCGGCGCTCCGCGCCGGGCCAGGGCGGCGACCTCGGCGCGCAGTGCCGCGTTGGCCGACAGCGCCTCGGCGTGGCACTCCGGGAACCCGCCGGGCAGCACCAGGCCCGCCGTGCCCGCCGGCAGCGACTCCTCACGCAGCGGGTCGAAGACCGCGACTGCGGCCCCGGCCGCGGCGAGCAGCTCGGCATGCTCGGGGTAGCCGAAGGTGAACGCCGGCCCACCGGCCACCGCGACCACCGGCGCTCCGGGCACCCGGGTGAGCTCGGTCTCCGGGGCCCACTGCGGCTCACCGGGCGAGGCGCCCGCCAGTGCCACCACCGCGTCCAGGTCGACCTGGGCGGTCACCGCGTCGGCCCAGCGCGCCACCACGCCCGCCGCAGTGGCGTGCTCGGCGGCGGTGACCAGCCCCAGATGCCGCGACGGCACCGCCAGCGCGTCATCCCAGCGCAGTGCACCCAGCACCGGCAGGCCCACCTCAGCGCAGGCCTGCCGGCAGATCTGCTCGTGACGCGCCGAGCCGACCCGGTTGAGCACCACCCCGGCGATCCGCACGTCGGCGTCGAAGGACCGGAACCCGTGCAGCAACGCGGCGAGGCTGCGGCCCTGGCCGCGCACGTCGACCACCAGCAGCACCGGGGCTCCCAGCAGGGCGGCGACCTGGGCCGTCGAGCCGTGGCCTGCGGTCCCGGTGCGGCCGTCGAACAGGCCCATCACGCCCTCCACGACCGCCAGCTGGGCCCCGGCCGCGCCGTAGGCGGCCAGCGGCACGACGCGCCGCTGGCCGACCAGCACAGGATCGAGGTTGCGGCCGGGCCGCCCGGTGGCCAGGGCGTGATAGCCCGGGTCGATATAGTCCGGGCCGACCTTGAACCCGGCCACCGTGGTGCCCCGCCGCCGCAGCGCGGCCATCAACCCGGTGGCCACGGTGGTCTTGCCGGCGCCCGAGGCGGGCGCCGCCACGACCACCCGTGAGTGGCGATGCGAGCTATAGCCCGCATCGCCACTCACGGGGCTACCATTCAATCCCCCGCTGGCCCTTCTGCCCGACGTCCATCGGGTGCTTGACCTTCGTCATCTCCACCACCAGGTCCGCGGCGTCGAGCAGCGCGGACGGCACGTTGCGGCCGGTGATGACGACGTGTTGCCGGCCGGGCCGGTCGGCCAGCGCGGCCAGCACCTCGTCGGTGTCCACCCAGCCCCAGTGCAGCGGGTAGCTGAACTCGTCGAGCACGTACAGGTCGTGGACCTGGCCGGCCAACCGGCGGGCGATCTCCGCCCAGCCCGCCGCCGCGGTGGCGGCGTGGTCCTCGGGGCCGCCCGGCTTGCGCGCCCAGGACCAGCCCTCGCCCATCTTGTGCCACTCGACCGGCCCGCCCCGCCCGGTCCGCTGGTGCACCTCGTGCAGCGCCCGGAACGCCGACTCCTCCCCCACCTTCCACTTCGCGGACTTGACGAACTGGAACACCCCGATCGACCAGCCCGCGCTCCACCCCCGCAACGCCAGCCCGAAGGCGGCCGTGGACTTGCCCTTCATCGCTCCGGTGTGGACGATCAGCAACGGTCGGTTTCGCCGCTGCCGGGTGGACAGCCCGTCGTCGGGGACGCTGACCGGTATGCCCTGGGGCATCTGGACCTCCGTCTAGGCGGATCTGGCGGCGCGGACCACCCCGGCTACCGCGTCGGCGGACAGCTCCTCCAGCCGCACGCACCCACCACCCATCGCGAGCGCGAGCCGGTCGGACAAACCCAGCCGGACCGGCCCGGACTCGCAGTCCACCACGATCGACGCCACCCGGTCGCGACGCAGCAGGCCGGCCGCGGCCAGCGCGGCGTCCATCCCGCCGTGCGTGGCCCGGCCGTCGGTGAGCACCACCAGCAACGCCCGCCGCGTGGGATCGCGCAGCCGCTCCGCGGCCAGTACCCGCGCCGAGCGCAGCAACCCCTCGGCCAGCGGGGTGCGCCCACCGGTGCGCAATGCGCGCAACCGGGCGGCGGCGGCATCCACCGCCGAGGTCGGTGGCAGCACCACCTGCGCCTGCGCACCCCGGAAGCTGATCAAGCCTACCTTGTCGCGGCGCTGGTAGGCGTCCAGCAGCAGGGACAGCACTGCTCCGCTCACCGCGGACATCCGGGCCCGGGCCGCCATCGAGCCGGACGCGTCGACGGCGAACAGCACCAGGTTGGACTCCCGCCCCTCGCGCACCGCGAGGCGGACGTCGGCCCGGTGCACCACCAGCCCCGGGCCACGGCGCCCGCGGTCGCGCTGGTGGGGGGCGGCGACGGCCAGGGTGCCCAACAGGTGCAGCCCGCTGCCCTCGGAGGCGGACGCCCGGATCGTGCGCCCCGGGCTGGTCCGAGCCCGGGACCGCCGCCCAGGAGCCCCGGCACCCACGCCACCCAGCTCCAGCACCCGAGCCCGAAACTCCCCCACCCCACCGGAGCTATCACCCCGACATGGAGACATATCGGGGCTCTCGGCTGCCGAATCGCCCCGATATGTCTCCATGTCGGGGTCGGCACCGGCGGGGTCGGGGGGGTCGGGGGGTGGGTCTGGGGGGTGGAGGGCGTCCTCGAGGTGTTGGGGGTCCAGGGCGGGGTGGTCGAAGGGGGCGCGACGGCGGCGGTGCGGTAACACCAGCGCCGCGGCGACTCGCACGTCGGCCTCATCCACCGCGTCAGCTCCCCGCCAGGCCGCGTGCGCCAACGCGGTGCGGGCCAGCACCAGGTCGGCGCGCATCCCGTCCACCTCGAACGCCGCGCACACCGCGGCGATCCGACGCAGCTCACCATCCGGAAGCGCCACCGAGGCCAACGCGGTCCGGGCCACCGCGATCCGTTCGGCGAGCGCGGCGTCCTCGGGACGCCAGGCCGCCGCGAAACCAGCCGGGTCCGCCTCGTAGCGCAGCCGGCGGCGGATCACTTCGGCCCGCGTCTCGACGTCGCGGGAGGCCGCCACGTCGACGGTGAGCCCGAAACGATCCAGCAGCTGCGGGCGTAGCTCGCCCTCCTCCGGGTTCATCGTGCCGACCAGCAGGAACGACGCGGCGTGGGAGACCGACACGCCGTCGCGCTCCACGTGCGCGCGGCCCATCGCGGCGGCGTCGAGGAGCACGTCGACGAGATGGTCGGGCAGCAGGTTGACCTCGTCGACGTACAGCACGCCTCGGTGCGCCGCGGCGAGCAGCCCTGGCCGGTAAGCCGAGACGCCCTCGGCGAGCGCGCGCTGCAGGTCCAACGAGCCGATCAGGCGGTCTTCGGTGGCCCCGACCGGCAGCTCGACCAGCCGGGCCGGGCGCACGAGCTGTCCCGCCACCGCAGTGTGCGGGCCGTCCGGGCAGGCCGGATCCGACGCCGCCGGGTCGCAACCGAAGCGGCATCCCGGTACCGCGGTCACCGCGGGGAGCAGCGCCGACAGCGCCCGAACCACGGTCGACTTCGCGGTGCCCTTCTCGCCGCGGACCAGCACGCCGCCGATGGCCGGATGCACGGCACTCAGCAGCAACGCCAACCGGAGATCGTCGTGCCCGACGATCGCGGAGAACGGGTAGCGGGCGGCGCTCACGAGCAGCGGATCCGGGCCGACGCGTCGCGTCGCATCGGCACGTGCGGGATGCCGTCCTCGGTGAACTCCGCCCCGTCGGCCACGAAGCCGTAGGCACCGTAAAGCTCGACGCAGTGCCGCTGCGCGTCGAGCACGCACGGGGCATCGCCCACCTCGGCCAACGCCGCCTCGAGCAGCCGACGGACCTCACGCCTGCGCCGAGCCAGCGTGGCGGCGCAGACCCGGCCGATCCGGAACTGGCCGTCGACGGGCTCCAACAGCCGCAGGGTGGCCCGGGGGTCCTCCATCGCACCGGGCGGGGCGAGCCAGTAGTGCCGGGTTGTCCGGTCCAGGTCATGGCCGTCCAACTCCTGGTACGGGCAGGCCTGCTCAACCACGAACACCTCGACCCGCAGCCGCAGCAGGGCGTAGATCATGGCGGTCGACAGGTCAGCGGCGAGCCTTCGATGTAGCACAGTGTGGTCCACTGTTCCTGCCTACCAGAAGGTCTGACATCGTGGCGGCGTGGCGCGGCATCGATCCTGGCGGCTCATCCTGAGTGGGTACCTGATCTGGCTGCTCGCGGGTGCTTTACTGGTGGGCTGTGGCGCCACGGTCCAGCGGAGGGCCTCGGCACCATCGCGGGCCCCGGCCGGCTTCCCCGCCGGGCGGGCGAGCACCTCCACCGTGCCCGCTCCGGTGTCTGCATGGGTACTGGGAGCCATGCCGTTGCCACGGCGTCCGGACGGGTTCGGCGTGGTGCGCGCCACCCCCCCGGCGCTGGTGAACCGGCGGCTCACCGCGGTCGACCAGCTGCCTCCACCCACCTCGAACTCGTTCGTCTCGACGATCAGCCCGGTGCCCCCTCGGGTGCTGGCCCGCAGCAGCTGGAAACCGGCCTGTCCGGTGCGCTCTGACCAGCTGCGCTACCTCACCATGTCCTTCCGCGGCTTCGACGCCCGCGCGCATACCGGCGAGATGCTGGTGAACGCCGATGTCGCGCAGGCCGTGGTGGGTGTCTTCAAGCGGCTGTTCGCGGCCGGCTTTCCGATCGAGGAGATGCGGATAACGCCGGAAGCCGCGCTGAACCTGCCACCGACCGGGGACGGCAACAACACCGAGGCCTTCGTCTGCCACCAGGCCCATGGCCAGACCCGCTGGTCGGCCCATGCCTACGGGCTGGCCATCGACCTCAACCCATTCGACAACCCCTACGTCAAGGGCGACCTGGTGGTGCCTGAGCTGGCCTCGTCCTACCTCAACCGGGGCTGGCTGCGGTCCGGCATGGCGTTGGACGGCGGCCCCGCAGTCACCGCGTTCGAGTCGGCGGGGTGGACATGGGGTGGCCGGTGGCCGGGCCCGGTCGACTTCATGCATTTCAGCGTCGACGGACGCTGACCCGTGAGTGGCGATGCGAGTTCCCACTCGCATCGCCACTCACGGGGAGGGCCTCAGCCCTCCAGTTCGCCCTCCAGTTCGCCCTCGAGGTCCAGGTAGATCGCCCGCAGCGCGTCGAGGTGCGCCGGGTCGGGATCGGCCCACAGACTCCGGTCAGCGGCCTCGAGCAGCCGCTCGGTCATCCCCCGCAGCGCCCACGGGTTGGAGCGCCGCAGGAACCGCTGCACCTCGGGATCGACGATGTAGGACTCGGTGAGCTGGTGGTACATCCAGTCCTCGACCACTCCCGCCGTGGCGTCGAAGCCGAACAGGTAGTCGACGGTCGCGGCCAGCTCGAAGGCGCCCTTGTAACCGTGCCGTTGCATGGCGGCGATCCACCGGGGGTTGACCACCCGGGAGCGGAACACCCGGCGGGTCTCCTCGGCCAGCGAGCGGGTCTTGACGGCGTGTGGCACCGCCGAGTCACCCACATAGGACGCGGGACTGCGGCCAGTCAGGGAGCGCACCATCGCGACCATCCCACCGTGGTACTGGAAGTAGTCGTCGGAGTCGGCGATGTCGTGCTCGCGGGTGTCGACGTTCTTGGCAGCCACCGTGATGCGCCGGAAGGCGTGCTCCATGTCCCCGCGCGCGCTGAGCCCGTCGAGGCCCCGCCCGTAGGCGTAACCACCCCAGGTGGCGTAGACCTCGGCGAGGTCAGCGTCGGTGCGCCACTCCCGGCTGTCGATCAGCGGCAGCAGCCCGGCGCCGTACGCGCCGGGCTTGGAACCGAAGATCCGGGTGCGAGCCCGCCGGTCGTCGCCGTGGACGGCGAGGTCGGCCCGGTAGTGCGCGGCGAGGAAGTTCCGTTCCGCCGGCTCGTCCAGCATCGCGACGGCGGCGATCGCGTCGTCCAGCAACGCGACCACGTGCGGGAAGGCGTCCCGGAAGAAACCGGAGATGCGCAGCACCACGTCGATGCGGGGCCGGCCGAGCTCCTCGAGCCCGACCACCTCCAGGCCGGTGACCCGACGGGATGCGTCGTCCCATGTCGGGCGGACGCCGAGCAGCGCCAGCACCTCGGCGATGTCGTCGCCCTGGGTGCGCATGGCGCTGGTGCCCCACACCGTGAGACCCACCGAGGCGGGCCAGTCACCGGTGTCGGCGCGGTGGCGTTCGAGTAACGAGTCGGCCAGCGCGGCGCCCACCTCGAAGGCGTTGCGGGAGGGGATGGCCTTGGGGTCCACGGAGTAGAAGTTGCGACCGGTCGGCAGCACGGACACCAGGCCGCGGGTGGGCGAGCCGGACGGTCCGGGTTCGATGAACCGGCCGTCCAGGGCGCGCAGCACGTTGGTGATCTCGGCCGGGGTGCCGGCCAGGCGTGGGACCAGCTCGGCGCAGCCGAACCGCAGCACCGAGACCACCCCGGCGTGGGGTGCCCCCAATACCTCGGTCACCACGGCGGGCACCGACGCGGCGTCCCAGCCGAGGGCCTGGACGCCCCGCACGAGCGCGCGAGCCAGCGCCTCCAGGCGGTCGACGTCGGCGAGCGACTCCTGCTCGTCCAGGCCGAGACACTCCGCGATGGCCGCCCGCAAGCCGGGCAGCGCCGCGCCGGAGCCGAACACCTGGCGGGCGCGCAGCACCGCGAGCACATCGTTGACCAGCTCCTCCCCGGTGGGGACCCGGCCCAGCACGTGAAGCCCGTCGCGGATCTGCACGTCCTTGATCTCGCACAGGTACCCGTCGAGGTGCAGCACGAGCTCGTCGAAGTCGGCCTCACCCGGCGGCGCGTCCGCGCCCAAGTCATGGTGCAGCTGGGCGCTCTGGACCAGCGTCCAGATCTGCCCGCGCAGGGTGGGGAGCTTGTCCGGGTCGAGCGCCGCCACGCCTGCGTACTCGTCGAGCAGCTGCTCGAGGCGGGCCAGATCACCGTAGCTGTCGGCCCGGGCCATCGGCGGGATCAGGTGATCGACGATCGTGGCGTGCGCCCGGCGCTTGGCCTGGGTGCCCTCACCGGGGTCGTTGACGATGAACGGGTACACCAGCGGCAGGTTTCCGAGTACCGCGTCCGGGGCGTCCCGCGCGGCCAGCCCCAGCCCCTTGCCGGGCAGCCACTCCAGGTTGCCGTGCTTGCCCAGGTGCACCACCGCGTGCGCGCCGAAGGAGTGCTCCAGCCACCGGTAAGCAGCCAGATACTGGTGCGAGGGAGCCAGCTCGGGGTCGTGGTAGATCGCCACCGGGTGCTCGCCGAACCCGCGCGGCGGCTGGATGAGCAGCACCACGTTGCCGAACCGCAGCGAGCCGACGTAGATCCCGCCGTCGGACACGTACAGCTGTCCCGGAGGCTCACCCCAGGCCGCCACGACCGACTCGCGCAGCGGCGCGGGCAGGCCGGCGAACCACTGGACGTACCGCGCGGTGGGCACCCGGATCGCCGCGGCCGCCATCTGCTCCTCGGTGAGCCACTCCACGTCGTGCCCGCCGGCGGCGATCAGCCGGTGGATCAGCGCGTCACCCTCCAGCGCCTCGACCTCCAGGTCCCCGAGGTGGTAGCCGGCCTCGGCGAGCGCGCGCAGCAGCACCACGGCTGACGCCGGGGTGTCCAGCCCGACCGCGTTACCGATCCGGCCATGCTTCGTCGGGTACGCCGAGAGCACGATCGCGATCCGCTTGTCCGGCGCCGGCACCTGTCGCAGCCGGGCCAGTGCCACGGCGGTTCCGGCCACCCGGGCGGCCCGCTCGGGGTCGGCCACATAGACCGGGATCCCGTCCGCTCCCGGCTCCTTGAAGGAGAACGGCACCGACACCAGCCGCCCGTCGAACTCCGGGATCGCGACCTGCATGGCGGCGTCCATCGGGGACAGCGCCGCGTCGCTGTCCTGCCAGCCGGCCCGAGAGGAGGTCAGGCACAGGCCTTGGAGCACCGGGACGTCCAGCTCGGCCAGCGCTCCGGCGTCCCAGGACTCCTCCTCGGCCCCGGCGCTGCCGCCCGCGGCGAGCACCGTGGTGACCACCGCGTCACACCGACCCAGCAGCGCGCGCAGCCTCCGCGCCTGAGCGTCGCCCAGCCCGCGCAGCGAGCCGCAGAACACCGGCAGCGCATTCGCTCCGGCCGCGCGGAGCGCGTCAGCCAGCACGTCGACGAAGCCGGTGTTCCCGGCCAGCGCGTGCGCCCGGTAGAACACGATGCCGACGGTCGGGCGTCCCGGGTCCGGCTCGCGCACGTCGTGCACACCGTAGTCCGGGGTGGCGGCCGGCGGCTCGAAGCCCTCCCCGGTGAACAGCAGCGTGTCGGACAGGAACCGGGCTAACTGGGCCAGGTTCGCGGGCCCGCCGGCGACCAGGTAACGCAGCGCCTCCGCGACCACCCCCGCCGGAACGGTGGAGGCCGCCATCAGCTGCGCATCCGGGACCGCCTCCCCACCCAGGCACACCGTCGGCAACCGGGCGCGCAGCAGCGCCTCGAGCCCTGGCTCCCAGGCCCGCCGCCCGCCGAGCAACCGGAGCACCACCACGTCCACCCCTTCGAGCAGCGCGGACAGCTCGGTGGGCTCGGTCCGGGCCGGGTTGGCGAGCCGGTAACCAACGTCGCAGGCCCGCGCGGCGAGCAGGTCGGTGTCCGCGGTGGACAGCAGCAAGATCCGCACAACGACAAGCTATGCCAACACCGAGGCCGTGACCACCAGCCCAGCCGCGGATCAGTGATCTATCCAGGTGACACGGAGCACGACCACCCGCACTACAGCTGAGTGGAGTGGTGCACCAGACGACCGGCCGACACTTGTCCAATCCGGGTACGAGTGCGGTAGGAACCAGATCAGTCATGTACGCAGACCTCCGACGGTGAAGAAACGAGGCCGGTAGGTCAGACGTTCAGGTGGGTGCAGGGTTTGAGTGCGGGCTTCACCTCCACCGACCTCACCCCAGCGCCCCCGCGCACGCGGCTCGGTGCATCCAGCGTGAACACGTCGACGTGACGGAGGTCTGGCTCGGCGAGTGGCTGCCCCGCCTGCTCCAGCGTCGCCCGAAGGTCGCCGTAGGCATGTGCCGCAACCTCATCCAAGGCAGCACCACGCCAACCTCATGAATGAGGTGCTGGATGCGTTCGCCAGAGCTGAGCACCGCGACGGCGGGCCACGCCGTGGATCAGCTCGCCCACCGTGATGGCCGTGGTGAACTGACATTCAGCGGGAGTCACCGCCAACCGTCGGATGAGATGCAACGGCGGTGCAGACTTTAGCACGGCGCTGATCACATCCGTGTCCGGGCAGTAACCGGTCACGGTAATGGGAGAACCGGCCGGTCGATCGCCCACCTCCGAGTCGCGACGACCTCCGCCATGTCCTCATCGATCGTGTCCCATTCAGCCAGCGCCCCGGCGACGGCGGCAGAACCGACGGGTTTGTGGTCACTGTGCCGGGCCTGCCGAGGCGGGACCAGCGCGACCGTCGGACGTCTTCTGCGTCGGTCCAAGACCCCGGGCCGTCGGTGCCTGGGCTCGCCAAGCTGGCCGCAGAGTCACCCTTCTCCAAAGCGATGAGCAGGTCGGCGGCCACCTCATCACGCACATCTCCAGATTCCGGTGAATCTGCGTTCTTGCCACGTAGACGATTTGCTGCCTTTTCGATAACGCCCCTGAGGCGGCTCACGCACCAGCTCGGAGCCTGGAGTTCCTCCGCGTAGGAGACAACGATCACCTCGCCTGACTCAGGCGGGCATGATCGGCACGTCGTAGGCGGTGAATGCGCGATCAGCGGTGACGATCGTGAATCCCTCACACCGTGCCTGAGCGATGAGCAGCCGGTCGAACGGGTCGCGATGGTGCATGGGCAGCTGTCCCACCGCCAATCCGTGCCGCACCGTTACCGGCAGTTCGATCATCTCCTGTTCCGCGATCTGCGCGGCAAGGTCACCTGGCGTCCGCAGCTTGCCGATCGCCACCTTGGCTGCGATCTCGAACGCACTGACCGCCGACACCGTGACCTCAAACTCCCCCGCGATCGCTTCACGAGTCTCTTTGCCCAGCCGTGGCGACTCCTCGAGCCACCAGATCAGGACGTTCGTGTCGAGCAGAAGCCTCACAAACGATCGTCCTCGTCAGGGAAGATCGGCCCGTCGTAGAACAAGTTCTCCAGCTCCGGGTCAGGCTCATCGAAATCCGGCGACATCCAGACCTTGCCCTTCCATGCTCCGGGCACCCGACGCACAGGGGCACGCTGCAACGGCACCAGCCGCGCCACCGGCTTGCCGTGGCGGGCGATGATGATCTCGTCGCCCGCCTCCACCTGCTCCAGCAGCTTGGAGAGCTGGGTCTTGGCCTCGTAGACGTTCACCTGCTTTGCCACGACCTCAACCTCACGTCCGGTTAGCCTCGTCCTGGATGACTAGGTTGGTCTAGTCTATCCTACTAGGTCAGGTCTGGCCCTTGTGCGGGCTGGAGCGCCTCGATTATGTTCACTCTCGTCAGCCGAAGCCGTGACACCGCGCCGCGTCACGGCACACAGTAGGCAGTAGGGGGAATGCTAATCTCCAGCTCTTGACCGCCCCGTCGACGCACGCCATGGAAATGGGCCACTGAATTAATCAAGAGATTCCCGCCCGACGCGTCGCGAATAAACCCGGTGGGCGGGGCTGCGATGACGGCGGCGAGGCTCTGACCAAGGAGGACCTCATGAGACGCAAGGCCGACCACGGCCACCGTGCCGATCATTGGATCTATCTGGACCGGTCGTGGGCACAACGGCTGGGCGTGCGCAGGACGGCGGGCGTGTACCGGATCCGCAGCCGTGAGCTGGCCCGCAGACTATCCCGGGAAACTCTGTACGTGGACATATCGGGAACAGTCCATGCGTACGGGGTCGGCGCCCACGATACGGCCACCGCGAGCCGCAGCGGTGACCAGTCCGAGGGCGTTCCCGCGAGGGCGGGTGCTACTGATCGTCGGCACCTGGGGGGATGAAGGGAAGACCGGGTGGGGGGCCGTGCTCGATGAGGTCGAGCAGCGCGTCGGTGTCCAGATGGGTGCAGACCAGGTCGCCGAGCAGGTCCAGCTGGGCGGCCCGCACCGCGGCGAAGCTGGTGTCGGGCGCCGGGCGGAAACCGGACCGGCCGGCGAGGCGGGCCACCCGACGCAGCAGGGCGCGGCGGAAGGCGTCGTTCTCCAACAACCCGTGCCAGTGGGTGCCCAGCACGTGGCCGGCATCGGAACCCTCATCAGCCCCGGAAACCAACCCGGAAACCAACCCGGAGATCAGCGGAGAGTCGCCGCGGTGCACCACCCGTCCGTGATGGATCTCGTACCCGATGACCGGCTCACCCAGTGCGGTCCCCGCCGCACGCCGCAGGTGCTTGTGTTGGTCGAAGACCACGTCAAGATCGAGCAGTCCCAGCCCCGCCACCTCGCCGGCGCCGGACTCGACGTGGTCGGTGATGCGGCGGGCCAGCATCTGGTAGCCACCGCAGATGCCCAGCACCGGTCCTCCGGCGCCGGCGTGGGCCACCACCGCGGCGGCCAGCCCGCTGCGGCGCAGCCAGGACAGGTCCGCCACGGTGGACTTCGAACCGGGCAGCACCACCAGGTCGGCGTCGGCCAACCGGGATGCCTCGGTGACATAACGGACCGCCACCCCGGGCTCGCAGGCCAACGCGTCGACGTCGGTGCCGTTGGATATCCGCGGCAGCCGCACCGCGGCCACCCGCAGCCACTGGGTACCGCAGGGCGGAGCCGCTCGCCCGACCACGCCGTCGGCGACGTGGGCCAGCGAGTCCTCGGCGTCGAGCCACACGTCATCCCGAAAGGGCAGCACACCGTAGCTGCGCCGGCTGGTCAGCGCACGCAACCGCGCCAGGCCGGGGGCCAGCAGCCCCGGGTCGCCGCGGAACTTGTTGATCACGAACCCGGCCACCAGCGCCTGGTCGGCAGCCGAGAGCAGGGCCAGGGTGCCGAACAGATGCGCGAGCACGCCGCCGCGGTCGATGTCGCCGACCACCAGCACCGGCAGCCCGGCGGCCCGGGCCAGTCCCATATTGGCGATGTCGGTGCTCCGCAGGTTGATCTCGGTGGGTGATCCGGCGCCCTCGCAGATCACCACCTCGTGCTCGGCTCGCAGCGCCGCCAGCGAGCTCACCACCACGTCGAGAAGCTCGGCTTTGCGTTGCCGGTAGGACGCGGCGGACACCGTGCCCTCGGGGCGCCCGAGCAGGACGACCTGGGCGCACCGGTCGCTGCCCGGTTTGAGCAGGACCGGGTTGAGCCGCGCCCCGGGCTCGATGCCGCACGCCGCGGCCTGCATCGCCTGAGCCCGGCCGATCTCCCCGCCGTCCGGGGTCACGACCGAGTTGTTGGACATGTTCTGCGCCTTGAACGGCGCCACCGACACCCCGCGGCGGGCCAGCCACCGGCAGATCCCAGCCACGAGCATGCTCTTGCCCGCGTCCGAGGTGGTGCCGGCGACGAGCAGCGCTCCGTTCATCGGCTATGGGCGCATGGTCACGGCAGGGTCAGGATCTCCGCCCCGGTCGCGGTGACGACCAGGGTGTGCTCGAACTGCGCGGTGCGCTGCTTGTCCTTGGTGGTCACCGTCCATCCGTCCGGCCACACGTCGTAGTCGATCGCGCCGAGCGTGATCATCGGCTCGATGGTGAAGGTCATGCCCTCCTCCAGAACGGTGTCCACACCCGGCTCGTCGTAATGCAGCACGACCAGCCCGCCGTGGAAGGAGCGGCCGATGCCGTGGCCGGTGAAGTCGCGGACCACCCCGTATCCGAAGCGCTTGGCATACGCCTCGATGACCCGGCCGACCACGTTGAGCTGTCGGCCGGCGCGCACCGCGCGGATCCCGCGCATCATCGCCTCGTGGGTGCGCTCGACCAGGAGCCGGTCCTCCTCAGCGACGTCACCGGCGAGGAAGGTGGCGTTGGTATCACCGTGCACACCGCCGATGAAGGCGGTGACGTCGATGTTGACGATGTCCCCGTCCTCGATCACGGTCGAGTCCGGGATGCCGTGACAGATCACCTCGTTCAGCGAGGTGCAGCACGACTTGGGAAAACCCTTGTAACCCAGCGTCGAGGGGTACGCGCCCTGGTCGAGCAGGAACTCGTGCACCACCCGGTCGACGTCATCGGTGGTGACGCCGGGCGCCACAGCGCGGCCGCCCTCGGCGAGCGCCCGCGCGGCGATCCTGCCCGCCACCCGCATCGCCTCGATCACCTCGGGCGGCTGGGTCCACGGTTCGGCGCACGGGGTGGGCGCGGCCTTCCCGACGTACTCCGGCCGCCGGATCACCGGGGGGACCGGACGCGGCGGAGTCTGGCGGCCAGGACGCAACGAGGTTCGCACGGGCATGCCCCCACTCTATGCCGATCACCCCGGTATGCCGGTCACCCGGGAACGAGCGCGGACAGGAAGCGCCCCGAGGCATCCAGGGCGGGGCCGGCGGAGCCAGCGCCGACGACGAGAGTCGCGAACGCCAGGTCCCCGCGGAACCCGACGAACCAGCCGTGCGCGAGGGCGGGGCCGTCCTGGGCGGTCCCGGTCTCGCCGTACAGCTGGCCCTGGCCCGCCAAGACCTTCGCGGTGCCCTGGGTCACTGCTTCTCGCATCATCGCCCGCACCACGTCGGCGACCTCGCGCGGCATCGGTGCCACCGGTCCAAGCGCGGTGTGAGTCGGCATTCCCCTGATCAGAACCGGGGTGGGCAGCTGCCCGCCGGCCGCGACCGTCGCGGCCACCAGCGCCATGCCGAACGGGCTGGAGAGCACCCGACCCTGCCCGAGCCCGTTCTCCGCACGCCGCACCAGCGACTCCGAGGGCGGAACCTGGCCGGTGACGGTCGTGACACCGGGAATGTCGTAGTCCATCCCGATGCTCATCTGGTGCGCCGCGTCGGTCAGCGCGCCGGCTTCTAGACGGGACGCCAGCTGCGCGAACGTGGTATTACAGGAACGCGCGAACGCGGTGCGCAGTGGCACCGTACCCAGGTCGACGAAATGGTCGTTGGGCACCACCCGCTCCCCGACGATGGTGGTCGCCGGGCAGGCCACCGGCGAGTCGAGCGTGACCTGGTTGGACTCCAGCGCGGCCACCGCGGTGACAATCGTGAAGGTGGAGCCCGGCGGATAGCGCCCGGTGAGCGCCGGCGCCCCGTGCGCGTCGGCCGCGCGGTTCTGCGCGACCCCGAGGATCTCCCCCGTGGAGGGCTGGATCGCCACGATCATCGCCGGGCTGGGCACCGAGTCGAGCGCGTGCTCGCCGGCGGACTGCACGGCGCGATCGATCGTGGTGGTCAGAGTCGGCACCGGGCGTGGTTGTTCGGCGGCGAGGGTCTCGACCTCGTCGCCCAGCGCGGCCACCGTGACGATGCGCCACCCCGCGGCGTTCTCGAGCTGCTCCTGGGCCACTGCGCGGATACCCGGCACCAGCTGGGAGGCGAACTCCCGGTCCGGTCCGAGCAGCCACCGCTGAGTGGGGAAGCTCACGCCAGGCAGCTCGTAGATCCGGTCCCGCACCGACTGGTAGTCCCGCTCGCGAAGCACCGCCACCGCACTGGGCGCTCCCGCCGGAGCCGCCTTGGCCCCCGCGATGATGGACTGCGGGGTGAGCTGAGGGTCGAAGCGCCCCAGGACGGCGGCCAGCTGGGCGGCCACCCCGGGCAGATCCGGGGTCTTGGCGCGGTCCAGCGCGACGGTGACCACGGTGTGCGAGGTGAGCAACGGCGCTCCGGCCCGGTCGAGCACCGGGGCCGGGTCAGCCGGCACCTCGCGCAGCGTCAGCCGTTGCTGCGCGCCCAGCCGCGGGTGCAGCACCTGGGGGCTCCACCGCACCGACCAGCCCCCCGTGGTCGTGGCGGGGACCAGGTCGAAGGAGCCCGGGTAACGCCACTGCCGGCCCCTACCGAGGTCCCAGACCGCGGCGAAGGACGCCGAGGCGAGGTTGTCGCCGGAGCGGATCTCACCCAGAGTGAGCTGCACGCGCTGCGGCCTCAGCTCCTCGCGAACCTGCCGGATCAGCTCGGTGGCGGCGGCCGGGTCGTCGGTGAGCCGCCCGGCTCCGGCGGCGTCGCCCTGAGCCACCGCGTCCAGGAACGCGGCCGCCGCGTCATGCGGATCAGCCCGGAGGATCCCGCAGCCGGCCAGCGACGGTCCCAGGAGAGCCCCCAGCGGGACCACCAGCAGGGCGGCTACCAGACGTCGTCGACGCACGGGCGCGAGTATGCCCCCCCTGACGGCTCCGCACAGCGACGGTTCAGAACAGCACCGTTGCGAAGCAGCCCACCTGGGTGAAGCCGACTCGGCGGTACGTGGCCAGGGCCGGCAGGTTGTAGGCGTTGACGTAAAGGCTGGCGACCCGGCCCATCCGCTGCAGTCGGGCCACCACGGCTGCGGTCGCGGCCGCCGCGAGGCCCTGACCACGCCAACCCGGGTGCACCCACACCCCTTGGATCTGACCCACCGTGGCTGACATCGCCCCGATCTCGGCCTTGAACACCACCTCACCGGCCTCGAACCGAGCGAACGCCCGACCGGCCGCGATCAGCTCCGCGACCCGAGCCCGGTAGCCGGCACCACCGTCGGGCAGCAGAGGATCGACTCCCACCTCCTCGGTGAACATCGCCACCGCAGCCGGCAGGTAGCGGTCCAGCTCGTCGGGACTCACCGGCCGCACCAGCGGGTCACCGGGCACCAGGGGCCGCTCGGCGAGCACCATCAGTGGTTGGCTCGGCCGCTCGTCGCGGGCCGGTCCCCAGCTCTCGCACAGCTCTGACCACAGCCCCAGTACCAGATCGGCCGGTCCCACCATCGACGAGCATGACCTGGCCCGCAGCGCCGCCCGCTCGGCGAAGGCCCGGATCGCCGACCGTCCCCCGCACAGCGGGACGAGGTTGGCGCCGGAGAAGCACAGCCCCTCCAGCCTCCCACCACGCCCGTCCTCTGGGCTACCGGCGAAACCCCACAGCTCCCCGCCGAGCCGCCACGGATCCAGCCCGCTGTTCTCGATCCGGGCGGCCACCATGCAGGACATCACCGGGTCAGTGGCCAGCACCGCCCGCACGCCGCGCACGTCACGGTCATCCAGCAGGCGCGCGCCCGCGTGCTTGAGCACACCACCCAGCGTGCCAGAACAGCGGTGAGCACCACCTGAGGACCCCCGCGGTGGGGAACCCCCGCCGTCAGGAACCCTCAACCAGGCGGAAGGCCTCCTCGATGAGCGTCTCGACGATCCGCGCCTCGGGCACAGTCTTGACCACCTTGCCGCGAACGAAGATCTGGCCCTTGCCGTTGCCCGAGGCCACCCCGAGGTCGGCCTCACGGGCCTCGCCGGGCCCGTTGACCACGCAGCCCATCACGGCCACCCGCAACGGCACCTCCATGCCCTCCAGTCCCGCGGCCACCTCCTCAGCGAGGGAGTAGACATCGACCTGGGCCCGACCGCAGGACGGGCAGGACACGATCTCCAACCGGCGGGTCCGCAGGTTCAACGACTCCAGAATCTGTAGCCCGACTTTGACCTCCTCCACCGGGGGCGCGGACAGCGAGACCCGGATGGTGTCCCCGATGCCCTGGCTGAGCAACGCCCCGAACGCGGTGGCGGACTTGATGGTGCCCTGGAACGCCGGGCCCGCCTCGGTAACCCCGAGGTGCAGCGGGTAGTCGCACTGCGCCGCGAGCTGCTCGTAGGCCCGTACCATGACCACCGGGTCGTGGTGCTTCACCGAGATCTTGATGTCGTGGAAGTCGTGCTCGGCGAACAGGCTCGCCTCCCACAGCGCGGAGGAGACCAGCGCCTCCGGGGTCGCCTTGCCGTGCTTGGCCAGGATCTTGGGATCCAGGGACCCGGCGTTGACCCCGATCCGGATCGGGACGCCCGCGTCCTTCGCGGCCTTGGCGATCTCGCCGACCCGGTCGTCGAAACGCTTGATGTTGCCCGGGTTGACCCGCACGCCGGCACAACCCGCCTCGATGGCGGCGAAGACGTACCTGGGCTGGAAGTGGATATCGGCGATCACCGGGATCCGCGACCTGCGCGCGATGATCGACAGCGCCTCGGCGTCGTCGGCGCTGGGGACGGCCACCCGCACGATGTCGCAACCCGCCGTGGTGAGCTCGGCGATCTGCTGCAGGGTGGCGTCGACGTCAGCGGTGAGTGTGGTGGTCATCGACTGCACCGATACCGGATGCTCGCTGCCCACGCCCACCGTGCCGACGCGCAGCTGGCGGGTCTTGCGGCGCTCGGCGAGCACCGGTGGTGGCAGGGCGGGCATGCCGATCATCATGGAGGCCTCGTCAGGGGTGCAGGCGAATGGGGTTGATGATGTCAGCGGTGATGGTCAGCGCGCTCACGCCGATGAAGACGATCATCACTGCGTAGGTCAGTGGCATCAGCCGGGCGTAGTCCACCGGAGGGCCGTTGGGGCGACCGGTAGCTCGGCGCAACGCGTTGCGGACGCTTTCGTAGACGTTGACCGCGATATGGCCACCGTCCAACGGAAGCAACGGCAGCAGGTTGAACGCCCCGACGAAAAGGTTCAGCGACGCGAGCAGGAAAAGGAAGAACCACCACGCGCCGAAACCCACGGCGTCACCACCGAGCACGCTGGCCCCGACCACGCTGACCGGGGAGTCCGGTCGGTTCTGCCCGGCGATCCGATCCAGCAGTGCCGGAACCCGCTGCGGTAGCTGCTTGAGCCCCTGCCAGGTGCCGGCGAACATGGTGGCAGTGAAGCTGACGGTCCGGCCCACCGCGTCCACCGGACCGTAGTGCAGCCGCACGGCGCCCGGTCGCTGTGGCGCCACCCCGATCGCGCCGACCAGCTGGTCGCCCTGGCCACCCAGCGCCGAGATCGGGACCTGGGCGACAGGGATCTGCACGGTGCGCGGCGGCTGCCCGTCGCGCTCGATCAGGAAGTCGGTCGGACCGGAGCGGCTCTGGATAGCCTGGACCAGCTCGTCGAAGTCGCGGACCGGGGTGCCCGCCACCGCCAGCACCCGGTCACCCGGTTGCAGGCCCGCCTCCCTGGCCGGCGCCGGGGAGCCCGGCCGGCAAGAACCGTCAGGCCGCGTCAGGAGGCACTGGCTGAGCGAGGACACCACCGGGGGGGTCGGCGGGGGGCTCAGGTTCGGCAGGCCGGTCGACACCGCCATCACGTAGATCAGCACGATGCCCACGGCGAAGTGGGTCAGCGAGCCGGCGGAGAGCACCATCACCCGCTGCCAGGTGGGAAAACGGAAGAACGCCCGCTTGCGGTCCGCCGGGTCGGACAGCTCCTCCAGCGCGGTCATCCCGGCGATATCGCAGAAGCCACCGGCCGGGATCATCTTGAGGCCGTACTCGGTCTCGCCCCGGCGGAAGGAGAACAGGGTGGGGCCGAAGCCGATGAAGTACCGGCGCACCTTCATCCCGAAGGCCTTCGCGCTGTACATGTGGCCGGCCTCGTGCAACGCGATGGAGATCCCGATGCCCATCGCGAACAGCACCACACCCAGCACGAACGTCACGTTCCGCTCCTCACTTCGGGCTCCTGCGCGCCCAGGCGGGTCGACCGCCCAGCAGCTCTGCGGCCCTGCTCCGAGCCCAGTCCTCGGCGGCCAGCACGTCCTCCACCGTAGTCGGGTCGGCTCGCCACCCCTGCGCCTCGCCCAGCACTGCGGCCACCGTCCCGACGACCCCCCGGAAGGAGATGCGGCGTTCGAGGAAGGCGGCCACCGCCTCCTCGTTGGCCGCGTTGAAGACCGCGGGCACGCACCCGCCGGCGGTACCCGCCGCCTTGGCCAGCTCGATGGCGGGGAAGGTCTCGGCGTCCACCGGTTCGAAGGTCCAGGCCGCCGGGACGGTGAAGTCGCAGGCTGGGGCCGCATCGGCGACCCGGTCCGGCCAGCCGAGCGCCAGCGCGATCGGCAGTCGCATATCCGGCGGGCTGGCCTGGGCGATCGTCGAGCCGTCGGTGAAGGTGACCATCGAGTGAACCACCGACTGCGGGTGCACCACGACGTCGATGCGGTCGTAGGGCACGCCGAACAGCAGGTGCGTCTCGATCAACTCGAGGCCCTTGTTCACCAGGGTGGCCGAGTTCACCGTCACGACCGGCCCCATCCGCCAGGTCGGGTGCGCCAGGGCCTGCTCGGCGGTGACCCCGTCCAGCTCCTCGGAGCGGCAGCCGCGGAACGGCCCTCCGGAGGCGGTGAGCACCAACCGGGATACCTCCACCCGGCTGCCGGCGCGCAGGCACTGGGCGAGCGCGGAGTGCTCGGAGTCCACCGGCACGATCTGGCCGGGCGCGGCGGCCCCGGTGACCAGGGTGCCTCCAGCAACCAGAGACTCCTTGTTGGCCAGCGCCAGGGTGGCGCCGCTGCGTAGCGCCGCCAGCGTCGGCGCCAGGCCCCGGGAGCCGGTCACACCGTTGAGCACTACGTCAGCGGGCGCCGTCGCGACCAGCTCGGCCACCGCCTCGGGACCGACCAGGATCCGGGGCATCCGGTAGCCGCCCCGGTCGTACCCGCGTCGCTGCGCCTCGGCGAACAGCGCCAGCTGCAGATCCTGCGCGGCCCGACCGCGTGCCACCGCGACGGCGGGTGCGTCGGTCTGCAGCACCTGCTCGGCCAGGGCCCCCGGGTCAGCCCCGGCGGCGGCCAGCCCGACCACCCGGAAACGCCGCGGGTTGCGGCGCACCACGTCCAGCGCCTGGACACCGATCGACCCGGTGCTGCCCAGCAGAAGTACCGAACGCGGCCGGCGCACTGGGTCCAGCGAGGTCGACGAGTCCATTGAGGTCATTGTTCCCGACGGTAGTGCCATTGCGCGTGCACGGTAGCCCGACATGGATCACACTGACCCTGAGGGCACACGAAAGGAGTGGGGCATGGGCTTTCTCGGGTGGATCGTTCTGGGGCTGGTCGCCGGCGCCATCGCAAAGTTGATCATGCCGGGTGACGACCCCGGCGGCATCATCGTCACCATGCTGTTGGGCATCGTCGGGGCCTTGATCGGCGGGTACCTCGGGAGCCGCATTTTCGGGGTGGGGCTCGAGTCCTTCTGGAACCTCCAGACCTGGATCGTCGCGATCATCGGATCGCTCATCCTGCTGGGGATCTACCGCCTCGTCGCCGGACGTAGAGCAGTCGGGCGCTACTGACCCCGCAGAACCGGCGTACGGCCGGATCTCTCCATCGCCTCTGTTCTCTCCATCGCCTCTGTGGTATGCGATGATGCCGCAGTGGCCCTGACCGAACAGCACCCCGCCGAGGCGCACTCGGACCCCGGCGAGCACTCAGCCCAGGCCGGGGGCCCGTACAGCGTGGATCCGGAGCGGGAGCCCTCGGCCGACTGGGGCTGGCACGGCACCTTCCCGCGGGCGGGCCCGGTCGCGGGGTGGCTCACCGCCTTCGCGTTGTTCGCGATGCTCATCGGGAACAACGGCGGCCACGTGGGGGACGTCTACCTGGTCAGCATCGGCACGCTGCTTGTGGTGATGCTGATCGGTAGCCACCTGAAGGCCCGCAAGGCCAAGCGGCGCTGAGCGCGGGCGCCCGGTGCCTCAGGTACTCCTCAGGACATCGGCGAAGGTGAGCCGAATGGGGCGTTCGAGCTGGTCGTTGGTGCAGGAGCGCGGTTCGCGGTCGGCACGCCAGCGAACGAACCGGGTGGTGTGCCGGAACCGCACGCCTTCCAGGTAGTCGTAGCTGACCTCGACGACGCGTTCAGGACGTAACGGGGTGAACGACAGGTCCTTGCCGGCGTTCCAGCGGCTGGCCTCGGACTTGCGCGGAGTGCGCTCACCCTCCTGATGCCGCGCCCAGGACCACGGGTGGTCGTCGAACGTGGTGACGAGCGGCGCCAGCTCGGTGAGCAGCTCCCGGCGCTGAGCCATCGGGAACGCCCCGACCACGCCCACCGACACCAGGACGCCCCGCCCGTCATAGAGGCCGAGCAGCAGTGAGCCGATGGCGCCCGGACCGGACTTGTGCACCCGGTAGCCGGCGACGACACAATCGGCGGTACGCTCATGTTTGATCTTGGTCATCACGCGCATACCGGGCTGGTAGCGCAGGTCGAGCCGCTTGGCGATGAGCCCGTCGAGCCCGACGCCTTCGAACCGGTCGAACCAGCGTCGAGCGAGGTCGTGGTCGCGCGTCGCCGGGGTGACGTACACCGGTGCGGCGGCGCCGGCCAGCGCGTCGTCCAACACCGCGCGTCGATGCGCGAGCGACCGCCCGGTGAGGTCATCGTCACCGAGCGCGAGCAGGTCGAACGCGACGAAACTGGCCGGAGTCTGCTCCGAGAGCAGCGTGACCCGGCTGGCGGCGGGGTGGATGCGCTGTTGCAGCGCCTCGAAGTCGAGGGTGTGGCGTTCCCGGTCGGCGATGACGATCTCACCGTCGATCACCGCGCGGGGTGGGAAGCCGGCCAGGACAGCGGCGACGACCTCCGGGAAGTATCGGGTCATCGGACGCTCGCCGCGGCTGCCGATCTCGACCTCGTCGCCGTCGCGAAAGATGACGGACCGGAAGCCGTCCCATTTCGGCTCGTAGTGCTGGCCGGCGGGAATGGTGGCCGCGGGCTTGGCCAGCATCGGCGCGACGGGCGGCATGACGGGGAGCTGCACCAGGACAGGGTCTCATGATGATCGTGTTAAGGAGATGTGAGCATCTCGGTAACGGGTCGGTAGCCGACGGAGCGGTAAATGCGTTCCTCCGTCCCCGCTGACCGGCGGCGCGACCGCGTCCATAGGGGGACAGGTCATCACCGGTAACCGGGTGATGGTGAGACCGAAGCGGGTCCAATCGGGCTGCTCGTGCTCGAGCCATACCTGGTGGGCCCGTTCGACGCTGTCCCACAATGCTGTGGGTCCACCTTCGATGAGGTCGTAGTGGCCTCGGCTGCTGATGAGGCGGACCGTAGCCCAGCACCCGTCCGGGGCGGACAGGAAGCTGGCGGTCGGTTGCCGAGTGTCTGGATCGAGGTGCATCCCGATGTGCACGCCTGCGGGTAGTCCCTGGAACTGGGCGAGCAGCCGGCTGACGCGATGGTCCCACCAGGGATGTGGCGGGATGGTCGTGGTCCGCCGCCGGGTGTGTTCGCTGCGGGGTTGTGGGGGCGCAGGTGCGTCCTCGTGGTGATGGCGCATGGTCATGAACGAGCCGCACCTGGTGGTGAAACGACCTTCCAGCCGGTCGGGATGGCGGTACAGCAGGACGAGGTTGCCGGCCTCCGGTGCCACCTTGACATCGACCAGGATTCTGCCGCCGACACAAAGCTGTTCGGCCCAGGCCCAAGGTACCGTGGGCACGGAGCAGGTGGCGATGATCCGATCGAATGGGGCGTGCCCCGGTAGTCCGCCCGCGCCGTCAGCGGTCGCCAGGGTCGGCCGAAAGCCGATCCTGTGGAGTCGCCGGCGGGCGCTGTCGACGAGCTCGGTGTCGACGTCGACGGAGAACACCAGGTTCGCACCGAGCCGGTGCGAGAGCACTGCCGCGTTGTATCCGGTGCCGGTACCGATTTCGAGCACTTTATGTCCGTCGTGGATATCGAGTGCTTCGAGCATGCGCAGCATGAGATCCGGTTTGGTGCTGCTGGGGAGGGATTCCTGGTGCGTTCCCCGATCAGCCAATGCCGTGAGGAGAGTCGTCGGGGAGTAGACGAGATCCAGCCCGGCCGGAGAGGTCACGTCCACCGGTTGCCACGTACCGGTGTCATCTTGCCGGTAGGCGCCGGGCACGAACACGTGGCGGGGTACGGCGGCTACGGCGCTGCGCCATGCGGGATGGTGTACGTCGCCTTGCGCGGCGAGTAGGTCGGCGAGCCGCTGCGCCCGTGCAGCCCAGTCGGCAGCGGATGGGGCGGTCACCGCTTCCCCTTCACCAGGACGTCAGCCAGACACCCCGTCAGCGGCACACCGGTCGCGGCTTCAAGCCACCCATACTGGCCTCCCGTGTTGACCTCCAGGAAGACCCATTCACCGTCCGGTGAGACGATGAAATCCAACGCCCCATACATCAGGTCGAAACTGCACATGAGCGCGTGGATGACGTGGGCGACGTGGTCGGGCGGCTCGATAAGCTCGTAGGTCCAAGCGGCGTAATCGGATCGCCAGTCGACGGAGGAGTCGGGACTCCCGGCCTTGATCTTGACTGCGGTGCGGCGGTCGTCGATGACGACCACGCGCACCTCGAAGGATTGGGGAACCCAGCGCTGTACCAGATGGCTGGTGACCTCGGGCCCCCGCAGATCATCGAGATCGTCCGGGCCGAGCACTCGAGTCCAGGACAGCTTGCGGCGGCCTTCCTCCGAAATTGTGTTCGCGCCCATCAGTTTCGTGACGGTCCGCCCGGCAGCGGCAAAAGAACACACCGACTCAGGCTCGTTCGTGATTACCGTCTCCGGTACGGAGAGCCCGCACTCATGGGCACGCACGAGCTGCACGGGCTTGTATGCCGCATCCGCCAGACGGCTCGGGTGGTTGACCCACAGCACCGGCAGGCCGGCGAGCACACCGCCCAATCCGTACTTAGCCTCGCGGAGGCGATGATGGCGCTCAACCGGTGAGAGCACGGCAGGCATTCGGTATGCTTCCGTGCTGCGGTACCACACATCGTGGATCTCTTCGAGTTCCACGATGTGTGCAGGTGTGCGCAACTGCCCGGACCAACGGCCCCTGCACAGCGAGACCGACAGGCGCAGCTGCGCCGGAAACCACGCGGTATTCACTCGACAGGCAGCCATCCCACGCACATCGAGTGCAGTGATCATGTCATCGGCGTTCGCGTCGAGATCACTCGCGAGGATCAGGACTGTCATGCCGGCGGGAACGGCGCATCTGGCGCGAAGTCGTAGATGAAGTCCTCCATCGGTCCTTCGTCACCGTCGCTTGAGGTGACCTTGTCCGCAGTCGGCTGCTCCATCCGTGTTTCGTTCAATGGTGTTCCGTCACAGTCCACGCCATTTGACTTTCGTGGTCATAGCGCCACATCCTGATCTGTCGGCCGGTGCTGGGCGGAACCTTCATGCCGCGTAGTCCCCACGGGCGCACGCTGTCGGGTGACGGGATGTCGGCGTTGTCCGCGCAGGCGTAGCCCACTCGGGCCTGCGTCATCGCATCATGGGGAGCATCGAGGTCATGCGATGCCTCGGCCATCAGCCCGCAGGCGATCCCGGCGATCAGACAGAGGTCCGGGTCTGCGCCGGGCGCTGGCGCCCCTCCAGCAACCCGAAGGCGCGATCCTGGGTGTCCACCAGGTCACCGAGCAGGGTGGGCAGTAGCTCTTGTTGGTAGGCGGTGACCAGACGACGCACGTCATCGATCAACTGATCGAGCATCCCCGCGCCGACGTTGGGCGCCTCGATACAGGTGAGGAAGTCGCGAGCCGGTCGGCGCTCATGGCGATCACCTGCCCTTCCCAGTCCGTCCGCGCGCTGCCCCGCTCCGGTGCAGCCCCGGCACGGCGGCGGGTCGGCAGGACCGCCCCGGTGCCGTACGGCGGCCCGAGCAGCCGCGCCACCGGCTCACCGAACAGCAGCTCCAGAGCAGCCTGGGCGCACGTCACCCACCACGACGGAGGAGAGCCGGATGTCTGCCTACCCTGCCCCGTTGGCCGGTGCTGAGGTGTACGAGTGGATCGCGCTGCGCCGGGTCGGCGGCGGTGGGGTGGCGAAGGTGGGTGACCGTTGGCTGCAGAACGGCCATCGGGTACCGGGCTACGTCGCGGGCGCGCTCGCCGGGTTGCTCGCCGGTGGGTTGGTGATGCCGGTCGACCCGGAACCGTCGGCCGTGGCCCGGGTGGCGCTCACCGATGCCGGGACCGACCGCTATGAGCAGCTGTGCCAGCAGGCCCTGCGGATGCCCGGCGCCCAGTTCATCGACCTGTGTCGCCGATTTGTGGACGAGGTCCCCGACCCGGTCGGCGCACGGCGCTGCCCGACTAGATCCCCGGCCGGCCGCCGGTTGAGCGTCCCCCGCTTCGGCCCCGCAGCCGGCCCGCCATGCCACAACGCGTCGGGCAGCCCCACTACAACCGGTTCGGCATCCGCACCAGCGGCGGCACACCTGGAAACACTGATCAACCAGCTCGACGAGACCTGCACGACCCGTCGGTCCGGACGCCCGACCACCAGCTCCACTGGGCAGCCCGAGGGGTTTAGCCTGCGCCCGTCGAACGGTGATCATCGTGCGGTCGGTACTGCGGTGGATGTGAATCCGCGCCCCGAAGTATTCGATCTTCCGCTCAGACCGGACGAGCCAGCTCATCGGCTCCCAGACCGTGCCGCCGGCGCCGAAGCGCAGTCGTCGATCTTGCGCATTCAGCGGGCTGAGCGTGCTGAACGGCGCCTGATAACCACGCTCAGCCCGCTGAATGCGGTGACGCGGCGAGTTGGCCGCAGGCGGCGGCGATCTCGCGGCCGCGGGTGTCTCGGATGGTGCAGGGCACTCCGGCCGCGCGGACCCGCGCCATGAACTGCTCCTGTGCGAGCGGGGGGGTGGCGTCCCATTCGCTGCCTGGGGTGGGGTTGAGCGGGATGAGGTTCACGTGCACCAGGGCGCCGAGGCGTTCACGCAGCAGCCGGCCGAGCAGCTCGGCGCGCCACGGCTGGTCGTTGACGTCCCGGATCAGCGCGTACTCGATGGACACCCGGCGCCCCGTGGTGTCCGCGTAGTGTCGCGAGGCGTCGAGTACCTCGGCCACCTTCCAGCGGCGGTTGACCGGGACGAGGGTGTCCCGCAGCTCGTCGTCCGGGGTGTGCAACGACACCGCCAGCGTGACCCGCAGTCCTTCGGCGGCCAGCCGCCGGATCGCCGGCACCAGGCCCACCGTGGACACCGTCACCGACCGCTGGGACAGACCCAGCCCGTCCGGTGCGGGGTGGGTGATCCGGCTGAGGGCGGCGACCACTCGCTGGTAGTTGGCCAGCGGCTCGCCCATGCCCATGAACACGACGTGGGACAGCCGGCCGGGACCGCCGGCCAGCTCGCCGTCGCGCATCGCGGCTGCGGCGGCGCGCACCTGGTCGACGATCTCCGCGGTGGACAGGTTGCGGGTCAGCCCACTCTGCCCGGTGGCGCAGAACGGGCACGCCATCCCACAGCCGGCCTGGCTGGAGACACACACCGTGGTCCGGTCGGGGTAGCGCATCAGCACGCTTTCCGACAGCGCCCCGTCCGCCGCACGCCACAGCGTCTTTCGGGTCGTGCCACCGTCACAGCAGATGTGCCGCAGCGGGGTGGCCAGCTCCGGCAGCAGCGCCGCCACCAGCCGGTCCCGGCTCGACGCGGGCAGGTCGGTCATCGCGGCCGGATCAGTGCTCAGCCGCGCGAAGTAGTGTCGGGCCAGCTGGTCGGCGCGAAATGCCGGCTCGCCCAGCTCCCTCACCGCGGTACGGCGTTGGCCGCGGTCGAGGTCAGCAAGGTGACGCGGCGGCATGCCCCGGCGCGGGGCCTGGAACACCAAGGGCAGCGCAGTCATCGCGCTGTCCATCGTCCCATGGCAAGACCAGTGGGCTCGCGGCGCAGATGTAGACGGTAGCGGACGGGGATGGTCAGCCCCGGAGTCGCCGCGATCGCCCGCGCCGCCACCTCGGGAGTGAACTCGATGCGCAGCGCGGCCTCCAGGTCACCGCGATCGCGGAAGCGCCAGACGGTGTCCACCCGGCGGCAGTCGAAGCCCTGGGCGGCGAAGAACGCCTCGACAGTGGCGGGCCGGTAGCGCGGTGCCGCCGCGCACAACCACTCGCCATAGGGGGCGTGGGTACCGTCCAGGTCGATCACGACCATGGTCCCGCCAGGGCGCAGCACCCGTCGCGCCTGGGCCAGGCCCCGTTCGCAGCCTGGGCCGAAGAAGTAGGCGACGCGGGCATGCACCAGGTCGGCGCTGGAGTCGGGCAGCGGCAGCCGTTGGGCGCGACCGGCGATCACCGAGACGTTGGGCAGGGCGCGGACCCGTCGACGGGCGCGGGTCACCAGCGGAGGGTGTGGCTCCACCCCGACCACGCCGCGGGCCCGCTCGGCGAACCGAGGCAGGTGAAACCCGTCCCCGCAGCCGACGTCGACGACGTCGGCGCCATCCCAGTCGACCCGGTCGGCCAATGCCACCCACAGCGCCCCGTCGGCGTCGACCGCCTGGTTCTCCCGCTCGTAGACCTCGGGCCAGTTCCAGATGTTGGGGCTGGCCAGCACGCCCGAGTCGGTCACCGTCAGCCGCCGACCGGGACGAGCAGGCTCAGCAGCAGCCAGGACACGACCGCCGAGGGCAGCAGCGAGTCGATCCGGTCCATCAACCCGCCGTGGCCGGGCAGCACGGTGCCCATGTCCTTGACGCCGAGATCTCGCTTGATCAGTGACTCGACCAGATCCCCTCCGGTCGCGGTGAGCACGATCGCCGCCCCGAACACCACCCCACGCCACGGCTGGCCACCCAGCAGAAAGGTCACCGACAGAGCACCCGCGGCGGTCCCGACCACCAACGATCCGATGAAGCCCTCCCAGGACTTCTTCGGACTGATCGAAGGCGCCATCAGGTGGCGCCCGCCCAGCACGCCGGTGGCATAGCCACCGATGTCCGAGGCCACCCCGGCGAGCATCAGGCACAAGACCCGCGCCGCGCCGTCGGCGGGAACCACCAGCAACGTCGCGAAAGCGGCGAGTCCCGCCACGTAGGCGGTGCTGAACACCGACGCGCTGACGTCGCGGACGTAGCCCGCCGCACCCCGGGGGAAGCGCCACACCAGGCAGACCAGCGCAGTGATCACAAACGCGACGAGTATCCCGTCCCGGCCGAGCGGCCAGGCCAGCCACACCATCGCCTGCCCGCCGAGGAGGACCGGTGGCAGCGAGACCCGGACATCGGTTCGGCGCAATGCCCCGGCCAGCTCACAGCTGGACACCGCCACCGCGGCGGCCACGATCCCGATGAACACCTGTCGCACAGTGAACAGCGCCACCAGGATCCCGGCGCCCATCAGCAGCCCGACGGCGATCGCCGCCCACAGGTTCCGGCCCGCCCGTCGGATATGGGGCCGCTCAGCCGGGTGCACAGCGGAGTGGGGACGCTCAGGCAGTCCGCTGGCAGCCACTCAGACCTCGAGCAGTTCGGATTCCTTGTGCTTGACGAGCTCGTCGACCTGCCCCACGTACCGGTGAGTGACGACCTCGAGTTCCTTCTCTGCCCGTGTCACGTCGTCCTCACCAGCCTCGCCCTCGCGAGAGATACGGGTGAGCGCTTCCTTGGCCTTGCGACGGATGTTGCGAATGGATACCTTGGCGTCCTCTCCCTTGGTATGCGCCACCTTGACCAGGTCTCGGCGGCGTTCCTGGGACAGCTGCGGGATGACCACCCGGATGATCACGCCGTCATTGGTGGGGTTGACGCCCAGGTCGGAGTCCCGGATCGCCTTCTCCATGGGCCGGAGCTGGCCGGGGTCATAGGGCCTGATCACGGCCATCCGGGCCTCCGGGACCGTCACGCTGGCCAGTTGGATCAATGGGGTGGCCGAGCCGTAGTAGTCCACGACGATCTTGGAGAACATCGAGGGGCTGGCACGGCCGGTCCGTACCGTGGCCAGGTCCTCCTTGGCCACCGCCACGGCCTTCTCCATCTTGTCCTCGGCGTCGAGAAGGGTGTCGTCGATCACGGCTGCTCCTTGTACTAGCCAATACCCGTTATGACCCGATATGCTCCGTTATGACACAGTGCTGACCAGGGTTCCGATGGACTCACCCCGCACCGCGCGAGCGATATTGCCCTCGGTGAGCAGGTTGAACACGATGATCGGCAGCTTGTTGTCCATGCACAGGCTGAAAGCGGTCGCGTCCGCCACTTTGAGTCCGCGCTCAAGCACCTCGCGATGGGTGATGTGGGTGAACATCGTGGCCGAGGGATCGATCCTAGGGTCGGCGGTGTAGACTCCGTCGACCGCCTTGCCCATCAGGAGAACCTCGCAACCGATCTCCAGCGCCCGCTGGGCACCGGTGGTGTCGGTGGAGAAGTAAGGCATCCCCACGCCGGCTCCGAAGATCACCACACGGCCCTTCTCCAGGTGCCGGATGGCCTGGCGCGGAATGTAGGGCTCGGCAACCTGAACCATCGTGATGGCCGTCTGCACGCGAGTGTCGATCTTGTGTTCACGCTCCAGGAAGTCCTGCAGGGCCAGGCAGTTCATCACGGTGCCGAGCATTCCCATGTAGTCGGCGCGGGAGCGTTCCAGGCCGAGCTGCTGGAGCTCCTCGCCGCGGAAGAAGTTCCCGCCGCCGATCACCACGGCCATCTGCATCCCGCCGGCGACCACCTCGGCGATCTGCCTCGCGACAGCCTTCACCACCTCGGGGTCCACCCCGACCCCACCGCCACCGAACATCTCCCCGCCGAGCTTGAGGAGCACTCTGCGGTATCCGGGACCCACCAGCCGGTCGGCGTTCATCGGCGCGTCAGGCCTGGCCGACCTCGAAGCGGGCGAACCGCCGCACGCTCACCCCGGCCTCGTCCAGAACAGCCTTGACGGTCTTCTTGGAGTCCTGCACGGAGGACTGCTCCAGCAATACGGTGTCCTTGAAGAAGCCGTTGACGCGGCCTTCGACGATCTTCGGCAGCGCCTGCTCGGGCTTGCCCTCCTCCCGCGCGGTCTCCTGCGCGATGCGCCGTTCATCGGCCAGCACGTCGGCCGGCACGTCCTCCCGGGTGACATAGCGCGGCTTCATGGCGGCCACCTGCATCGCCACCGCACGCGCGGTCTCCAGCGAACCCCCGTCATACTCGACCAGCACGCCCACCGCAGGTGGCAGGTCCGAGGCGCGACGGTGCAGGTAGGTGGCCACCTCGCCGTCGAAGGACACCACCCGGCGCAGCTGCAGCTTCTCGCCGATCTTGGCCGAGAACGCCCGCACCGCGTCGTCCACCGTGCCACCGTTGCACCGCGCCTGGGCGAGCGCCTCGGCGTCGGCGGGCCGGCTCCGGATCGCCTCAGCGAGGATCCTGCCAGCAAGCTCCCGGAAGTCGGCGCCCTTGGCCACGAAGTCGGTCTCGCAGTTGAGCTCGATCATCACGCCGCCCTCGGCGGCCACCAGTCCATTGGCGGTGGTGCGCTCGGCCCGTTTGCCGACGTCCTTCGCGCCCTTGATGCGGAGCAGCTCGACCGCACGGTCGAAGTCGCCGTCGGATTCTTCCAACGCCTTCTTGCAGTCCATCATCCCGGAGCCGGTCAGGTCCCGGATTCGCTTGACATCGGCGGCGGAGTAGTTCGCCATCGTGGCTTTACCATCCTGGAGTTCGTTGTCGGATCGGGCGGGGTGTGCAGCGGGTTGTCAGGCCCGCTGCACACCGTTGTTGGCGACCAGTGGAGCGGGCAGCCGCGGCGCGGCTGCCCGCTCCACTGGGTTGTCAGAAACAGAGCTGTCGGAGACGGGTCTGTCAGAGACGGGCCTGTCGGAGACAGGGTCGCTCGAGACCATCAGCTCCTGCTCCCATTCGGCCAGCGGCTCATCGACACCGGCACCGGCCGCAGGCTTGTCTGAGCCGTCGGCGCCGGCGGAGCGGCCGGCTCGCGACATCAGCCCGTCAGCGGTGGCGTCGGCCACCACGCGGGTGAGCAGCGCCGCGGAGCGGATCGCGTCGTCGTTGCCCGGGATGGGATAGTCGACCTCGTCGGGGTCGCAGTTGGTGTCCAGGATGGCCACCACCGGGATGCCCAGCTTGCGGGCCTCACCGACGGCAATCTGCTCCTTCTTGGTGTCCACTATCCACACCGCGCTGGGGACACGCTGCATGTCCCGGATCCCGCCCAGGGTCTTCTCCAGCTTGTCCTTCTCCCGGGTGCGCATCAGGATCTCTTTTTTGGTCAACCCGGAAAAGCCGCCGGTCTGCTCCATGGACTCGAGTTCCTTGAGTCGCTGCAGGCGCTTGTGCACGGTGGAGAAGTTCGTGAGCATGCCGCCCAACCAGCGGTGGTTCACGAAGGGCATGCCGACTCGCTGCGCGTGATGCGAGATCGCTTCCTGGGCCTGCTTCTTGGTGCCGATGAACAAGACCGAACCGCCGTGGGCCACGGTCTGCTTGATGAACTCGTAGGCCCGGTCGATGTAGGTCAACGTCTGTTGCAGGTCGATGATGTAGATGCCATTGCGCTCGGTGAAGATGTAGCGCTTCATCTTCGGGTTCCAGCGGCGGGTCTGGTGCCCGAAGTGCACGCCGGAGTCGAGCAGCTGCTTCATGGTGACGACGGCCATAGCCGGTGCACACCTCAATGTGTCAGGCGCGTCGGCTGGCACCGGCGCGCTCACGCGGTTGTCGCGGCGAGCCGGGTCGGACCGCCGCCCTGGCGCCAGGCCGACGGCCGGACCCCGGGCGATCATGATCGCGACGAGGACCGCCGGACGCCGAGGCCCCGGTAGGGCGCAGCGCTGGCGCGCGAAGTCGACCCGCAAGCGAGTCGCATCTGCAGTGTACGACGTGCCCACGCCCAACCCCAGCCGAGGTGCTCCCCGCGCTCCGCTAGCATCCATGCTGCCCACAGCCATCCACAGGGCCCGCTCCATCCCCAGCGGTCGGCCTCGTCGCTGGGCAGTCGCGCTCGGCGCGGGAAGGCTGTCGGCGTGTCTCGGACTCTGATCTGCATCACGCTCATGGCGGTGTTGTCCAGTGGGCCGTCCAGCCAGACGAGCCCAGCCGATCCGGTGGCTCCGACCGATCCGGTGACCCGAGTCGGGGCCGACGAGGGTGGTGACAAGTCCGCGCCGCGGTTCGGCTGGCCACTTCCCGGGTCCCCCACCGTAGTTCGGGCTTTCCACCCGCCGACGTTCCGGTACGGACCGGGGCATCGCGGTGTCGACCTGGCTGCGGTGGCCGGCGCCCCGGTGCTCGCCGCTGGCGCCGGCACGGTGGCGTTCGCCGGGACGGTGGCCGGCCATGGCGTGGTGTCAGTGGACCACCCCGGTGGGCTGCGCACGACGTATGAGCCGGTGTCACCAACCGTCACCATCGGTGACCGGGTGGCACGGGGTGAGTGGATCGGAACCGTGCAGCCCGGCCACCCGGGCTGCCCCGTCACCGCCTGCCTGCACTGGGGTGTCCTGCGCCGGAGTGTCCGCGACCCAGAGCAGGACAGGCAGTACCTGGACCCGCTGCGACTGCTCGCCACAGCGCGGGTGCGCCTGCTGCCGACCGACGCACCCGCCGGTGATACCCCGACCTTTACCGTCACCCGGACCTGGGGACGCCCGGACCTGGGGACGCCCGGGGTCCTCAGCCGGCGGAGGCTTCCAGCATCTTGCTTCGGAGCCGTAGCACCGCCCTGGTGTGCAGCTGGCATACCCGGGACTCGGTGACGCCGAGCACCCGGCCGATCTCGGCGAGGGTGAGGTTCTCGAAGTAGTAGAGCGAGACCACCACGCGATCCCGGTCGGTGAGCTGCGAGACCGCTTCGGCGAGCAGGCGCCTGCTCTCCACCGAGTCGAGGAACGCGCCCGGTTCCTCCACGGTGTCATCGGGCAACGTCTCGGCGATCGACGTGCCGCCCCGTCCCACGGCGATGAGCTCATCGAGCGCGACCACACTGGTCAGCTGTAGCTGGGCATAAACCTCCCGCAGTTCGGCAGTGGTGACACCGAGCTCGGCAGCCACCTCCGCGTCGGTGGCGGACCGCTGCAACCGACTCTCCAGGCGTTCCAGCGCACGCTCCACTTCGCGGGCCCGGCTCCGCACCGAACGGGGCACCCAGTCCTGAGCGCGCAGCTCGTCCAGGATCGCCCCCCGGATCCGCTGCATCGCATAGGTCTCGAACTTCAAGCCGCGCGCCGGCTCGAACCGGTCGATGGCGTCCCAGAGGCCGAACACGCCCGACTGCACCAGGTCCGCGATGTCCACATGGGCGGGCAGCCCGGTTCCGACCCGGCCGGCCACGTACTTCACCAAAGGCGCGTAGTGCAGAACAAGTCGGTCACGCAGGGTTGCGTCGCGATGCTCCCCGTAGGCCTGCCACAGGGCGACGATGCCCGCTTCCACCTCCTCGGCTCTGGCCTCGGCGGTGCCGCCGCAGACCCCGGAATCGGCGAGGGGGACGGCGGTCAGGATGCCCTCACCACCCCCGGAGTACTCAGGAACGGGGGTGGCTCCGGTCATGGATCGCCTTCAGCCTCTCGACAGTGACATGCGTGTAGAGCTGCGTGGTGGCGAGCGTAGCGTGACCGAGTAACTCCTGAACGGCGCGCAGATCGGCGCCCCCCTCCAGCAGATGGGTCGCGGCGCTGTGCCGCAGGCCGTGCGGACCCATGTCCGGCGCGCCTGGCACCGCGCCGACCGTGTCGTGCACGACGGTCCGAATGATCCGCTGATCGACCCGTCCGCCACGCGCCCCGAGGAACAGCGCCGCTGCGGAACGGGGATGCGCGAGCGCGGGGCGCCCTCGTTCGAGCCAGTGGAACAGGGCGCGCTGCGCGGGCAGCCCATAGGGCACCGCGCGTTCCTTGGCTCCCTTACCGAGTACCCGGACCAGGCGCCGCTCTGTGTCGAGATCGCTGAGATCAAGACCACAGAGCTCGGCGACGCGTATCCCGGTCGCGTACAACAGCTCCACAACGGCGTGGTCACGCACCGCGATCGGATCCGCCTCGGCGGCACCGCGTTGCGCGGCCTGGAGTGCCGCAGCAGCCTGTTCCGGGTGCAACACCGCGGGCAGGGCTCGCCGTGGCCGCGGCGCGACCAGCCGCAGTCCCGGGTCACTGCTCAGCACTCCGACTCGGGTGGCCCAGGCGGTGAAGGCGCGAGCCGCCGCGGCACGGCGCGCCAACGTGCTGCGCTGATGGCCACTGCGGTGCTGCGTGCCCAACCAGCCGCGCAGCAGCGGGAGGTCCACCGCCGCGAGGTCGTCACGGCCCGAGTCCACCAGGTACCGCAACAGGGTGGTGACGTCGCCGCGGTAAGCCCGCACCGTGTGCGGTGACAGCCCACGCACGGACCGCAGATACGCCGCGAAGCGCTCCCGATACGCCGCCAGGGTGTCCGGTAGCGAGTCGGGAGCCGGCCGGTCCTCGCTCACCCGCAGCACGGTGCGCTCCTGACGGCGCCAGGTCAAGCACCGCCACGCCCCGCCTCGGGCAGCACTCGGTGCCAACCGCTCACCCCGCACCCCACCAGCCCCCGCAGCTCCAACAACGGCAGCGCGGAGCGTACCCGGTGTAGCGGCACCCCAGAGTCGAGCACCAGCTGTTCGGGATGCCGGGGAGCCCTCACGGGCAGCGCCTCGTACACCGCCAGCAGCTCCGGGCTCAGCCCATCGGTGCACCGGTGGACGGTGGCCGGCGGCGGCGCGAGGTCCGTCCCGATCCGCCCCACCGCCTCCACCACCTCCGCCACCCGGGTGACCAACACCGCCCACGACTCGGCCCAACGCGGCCGCGGCGGCAGCGGTGCGTCGGGCGCCGCTGCGCACGCCGGCCTCGACCACGACGGTGCCGGCCGCGAATGCGGCGATCAGGCGGTTGCGGATCAGGAAGCGGTGTCGCGCGGGCCGGATACCCGGTGGATACTCGCTGACCACCGCGCCGCGCTGGGCGATCCGGTCCAGCAGCCCATGGTGGCCCGCCGGGTAGGCCCGATCCAGCCCACACGCCTGCACCGCGACAGTGCGACCCTCGGCGGCCAGCGCGCCCCGGTGCGCCGCGCCGTCGATGCCGAACGCGGCGCCGGAGACCACCGCGAAGCCGGCCTCGGCCAGTTCGTAGCCGAACTCGGCAGCGACGTGCTCCCCGTATCCGGTCGCGGCTCTTGCCCCCACCACCGCCACCGTCCGCTCGCCGAGCTCGTCGAGGCGAGCGGCCCCCCGCACCCAGAGCGCCATCGGAGCACGCCAGCGCTGGTCGGTCTGAGCATCGGGCGTGGCGAAGCAGGTGAACGCCTCGGCGGGCCACTCCGCGTCCTCGGGAACCACCAACCGGCCCCCGAGCGCGGCGATCGCGGACAGGTCGACCTCGGCCCGGTCCTCCCCCCGGCGGGCGCTGGTCTCGTCGGTGACCCGGTCAGGTACCCGCCCCGCAGCCACCAACCGGGCCGCCTGCACCGGACCGACCTCGCCGACCAGCTCGGACAACGCCGCAGCGGGGGGCTCGGCGACCCGGTTGAGGTAGGCTCGGGCCCGACGCAGCTCGCGCTGTCCCGGTGTCATGCCGCCCTCCGGTCCCGCAGACCCATCGCCACACTCACGTCCTCGACCAGCGGGCGGTCCCGACCGGCCAGATCAGCCACCGTCCAGGCCAGCCGCAGCGTGCGATCCGCCCCTCTGGCGGTCACCATGCCCCGATGCAGCGCCGCCGCGATCGGCTCGGTCACCGCCCTCGGCAGCCGGAACCTCCGCCGCAACACCGGGCCGGGCACCTCGGCGTTCGTGCTCCAGCCAGTGCCCGTCCACCGCGCGCGGGCGGCCGCGCGAGCCTGGAGCACCCGTTCGCGCACCGTCGCGGTGCTCTCCGGCTCCGCGTCGGCCTGACCCATGTCCTTCACCGGACGCATCAACACCCGCAGGTCCACCCGGTCCAGCAGCGGCCCGGACAGCCGGCCCAGATACCGCCTGCGGGCCGACGGGGCGCAGGTGCAGTCCCGCTCGTCGGGCGGAGCGCACGGACACGGGTTCGCCGCGAGCACCAGCTGGCACCGTGCCGGGTATCGCACCACCCCGTCCCGGCGGGCCAACCGGACCTCGCCATCCTCCAGCGGGGTGCGCAGCGCCTCCAGCGACCGTGGCCCGAACTCGGCAACCTCGTCGAGGAACAGCACTCCACGGTGTGCTCGGCTTACCGCACCGGGCTTGGCCAGCCCCGAGCCACCTCCGACCAGCGCGGCCACCGAGCTGGTGTGATGCGGCGCCACGAACGGAGGCACGGTGATCAGCGGGGTCTCCGGGGCGAGCAGGCCGGCCACCGAGTGCACCGCGGTCACCTCGAGCGCCTCCTGGTCGGTGAGCGCCGGCAGCAGCCCGACCATCCGCTGAGCCAACATGGTCTTGCCCGTCCCCGGCGGGCCGGTCAGCAGCAGATGGTGACCGCCCGCGGCGGCGACCTCCACCGCCCAGCGGGCGTCACCTTGTTCCAGTACGTCGCCGAGGTCGGGGACCGCCGCCGGCGGTGCCGGGCGCGGCGGGCCGGGGCGCGCCAACCCGGCACCGCCCGGGTCTCGCAACCAGCTGAGCACCTCCTTCAGGCAGGTCGCGCCGTGCACCCGCACCCCGTCAACCAGGCAGGCCTCGGCGAGCGAGGCGCTCGGCACCACCACCTCGCCGATACCTACCTGGCGGGCGGCGAGCACGGCCGGCAGCACACCTCGTACCTGACGTAGCCGGCCGTCCAGGGCCAGCTCCCCGATCAGCACCAGCCCGTGCAGCCGCTGCGCCGGGACCCGGCCGGCCGCGGCCAGCAATGCGCAGGCCAGCGCGAGGTCGTAGCTGCTGCCACCCTTGGGCAGGGTGGCCGGCGACAGCGCGAGGGTCATCCGGCGCGGTGGCCACCGCTCACCCGAGTTGAGCACCGCGGCCCGCACCCGGTCCCGCGCCTCGGACAAGGCGGTGTCCGGCAGCCCCACCATCTGCAGCCCCGGCAGTCCCGGACCGATATGGGCCTCGATCTCCACCAGCATCCCGTCGACCCCGTGCAGCGCCACCGCCCAGGCGCTGGCCAGCGACATCAGAACGCACCCTGCAGGTGCTCCACGGTGACCGGTCCGTCCTGCGGGCACAGCACCGCCAGCACGTCGAAGCGGACCTCGCACCAACCGACCCGATAGGCCCGCAGCCACGCCGCCGTGACCCGCCTGATCCGCGCCGCCTTCGCCGGTGTCACGCCTTCGGACGGTTCCCCGTACCCGGTCCCCGACCGGGTCTTGACCTCACACACCACGAGGCGCTGCCCATCGGTGGCGATAAGATCCACCTCGCCGTCCCGGCAACGCCAGTTGCGTGAGAGCACCACGAGCCCCGTGCTGGCCAGGTAGTCCGCCGCCAGGTCCTCGCCCCGCCTGCCCAGCTCGTCGCTACGGTGCTGGGCCGCCTGCGCTGTCGGCTCCATCCGTCCTCCCGTCTCTCGGTGATCTCCAGCCACGAGACTGCCGCGCCGCCCCGGTGCGGTCGACCTCGCGCGGGCAGATCTGTGGACAACAGAGGGGGGTGTGGACAAGTAGAGCGCGCAGGGTGGGTGAGCCACGAAAAATGTCAGGGCGCCCACGTACGCTGGTCACATGAGGCGCTCTCACTCTCCAGACGCAGACCATGGCCGAGACTCTGGCTGAGCCGCCGTTCACCCTTACCGACGGGCCGCGCCGCCACGCCAGGTACGCCGAGCTCGCGGCGAGCGGCGCGGTGCACCACATCGCGCTGCCCAGCGGAACACCGGCCTGGCTGATCACTGGCTATGACGAGGCACGCCAGGCGCTGCACGACCCGCGGCTGGTCAAGACGCCGGTGATGCCGTCCAGAGGGCTGTCGTCACCCGAGATCTTCGCGGCGCGCAACCACCACATGCTCAACAGCAACCCACCGGACCACACCCGGCTGCGCCGGTTGGTCGCCGCCGCGTTCACCCGTCGCCGCATCGAGCAACTCGCGCCCCGCATCCAGCGGATCACCGACGAGCTGCTCGACACCATGGCCACCGCGGCGCGCACCGACCTGATCGACTCGTTCGCCTACCCGCTGCCGATCACCGTGATCCGCGAGCTGCTCGGCGTGCCGGCCGAGCGCCGCACCGAGTTCCACCACTGGTCCGCTGTCCTGGTCACCAGCCTCGCCAGCCCGGCCGCACTCGCCGCCGCGGCCACCGCGATGGTGAGCTACCTACGGGAGCTGGTCGCCGCCAAACGCGCCGCGCCCGCCGACGACCTGCTCTCCGCGCTGGTCGCGGTCCGCGACGGCCAGGATCTCCTCTCCGAGGACGAGCTCACCTCGATGGTGTTCCTGATACTCGTCGCCGGTCACGAGACCACGGTCAACCTGATCGGCAACGGGGTGCACGCCCTGCTCACCCACCCCGAGCAGTTAGCGCTGCTGCGCGCGCGACCGGACCGGTTACCGGACGCGGTCGAGGAACTGCTGCGCTTCGACGGTCCCGTGCAGGTGGCGACCTTCCGCGTCACCGCCGAGCCGGTGGACATCGGCGGGGTCACCATCCCGGCCGGCGAGATCGTCATCCCCGGCCTGCTGGCCGCCAACCGGGACCCGGCCCGCACGGCGCGGCCCGACGCCCTGGACATCACCCGCGCGGACAACCAGCATCTGGCCTTCGGCCACGGCATCCACCACTGCCTCGGCGCGCCGCTGGCCCGGCTCGAAGGCCGGATCGCGCTGGGGACGTTGCTCGCCCGCTTCCCCCGGCTGCGACTCGCGGTGCCCACCGAGCAGCTGGCCTGGCGGCCAGGACTGATCATGAACGGCCTGGACGCGCTCCCCGTGATCCTGCGCTGACGGGCGGTCTCAGCCGCCGAAGGGGCCGTCTTCAGGCAGCCGTAGGTCTGGTTTGTCCACCTCCTCGATGTTGACGTCCTTGAACGTGAGCACTCGGACGTTCTTGACGAACCGGGCCGGCCGGTACAGGTCCCACACCCAGGCATCGGACATCCGTACCTCGAAGTACACCTCCCCCTCGGGGTTGCGGGCCTGCACATCCACCGCGTTGGCCAGGTAGAAGCGCCGCTCGGTCTCGACGACATAGGTGAACTGACCGACGACGTCGCGGTACTCCTTGTAGATCGACAGCTCCATCTCGGTCTCGTACTTCTCGAGATCCTCAGCGCTCATCGACGGCCCACCGGTCGCTTCATCGGGTGCTGGCTCCTCCTGCTCGCAGACGTTGCGTGGTCAGCGACTCCCCCATGACTCCCCCATTCTGGAGCACCGCCCGGCCCCTACCGGTCCCCCTATCGAGGCCGACCTCGCCCGTGCGCTCCGGCACGCCCGCACCCTCAGGCCGTGCAGACGCGCCGCGAGCATGACGTTGACGTAGCTGAACCGGTGCTCGGCGCACGGGCCATGCGCCAGCAGGGACGCGTTGTGCTCCGGCGTGCAGTAGCCCTTGTGCTCGCCGAAGCCATACCACGGCGTCCGCTGGTGCAGCTCGCCCATGATGCGGTCGCGGGTCACCTTGGCGAGCACCGAGGCCGCCGCCACGCAGGCCGCAGCCCGGTCCCCGCCGATCACCGCCATGTTCGGGGCGGTCAGGCCGGGCACGCGAAACCCGTCGGTGAGCACGTAACCGGGGTGCACGGCAAGGCCGGCGACGGCTCGACGCATGCCCTCCAGGTTGGCCACATGCACGCCCCACTCATCGACCTCCTCGGGTGGGATGACCACCACGCTCCTGGTCACCGCCCTGGTGACGACCAGGTCATGGTAGTACTCCCGGCGCGGCGCGGTGAGCAGCTTGGAGTCGGTGAGCCCAGCCAGGGCCGCCGCATCAGCCGGCCGCAGCACGCACGCCGCCACCACCAGCGGGCCGGCGCAGGCGCCTCGACCGGCCTCATCCACCCCGGCGACCGGGCCCAAGCCCTTGCGGTGCAGGACAGCCTGCAGCGTCCACGTGCCGCCGTCCCGGCGCACCACCGCCCTCGGCGGCCGCGGCAGGGCCTGGCGGGTCATCAGCGCCACGACCGGCACTCCTCGTCAGCCACGCCTCCGGGCGAGCACCCGCTCCCGCAGGCCCCGACCGCCTCGCAGCACCGGCCGGCTCAGCGCCAGGCCGGCACCCAGCGGAAGACCAGCGGGCCAGGACGGCCCAGAAGGCTCCGGTGCGCCGAGCGCGCCGGTCTGCCTCGGGTCCGGGTCGGAGATGACCTGCCATCGCGACAGCGGAAGCACGATCAGACGCGCCTTGCCGATGACGTCGCTCACCGGGACTGTGCCCGATAGCTGGTCCGCGACGTGTCGCCGTGAGTCCGCACTGTTGTTCCGGTTGTCTCCCATCATCCACAAGTTGCCTCGAGGCACCGTGACGGGGCCGAACCCCTCCTGGGGCTCGTGCCCCATGAAGACGGCGTAGGGCTCGGTCAGCGCGTGTCCGTCGACCATGACCCGGTTCTGCTTGTCGCAGCACTGCACGGTCTGGCCACCCACCGCGATCACCCGCTTGACGAAGTCGCGCTCGTCGGGTGGCGCGAGTCCGACCAGTGAGCCGGCCTCCTGAAGCCCGCGGACCAGCACGTTGTCCGACCGCTGGCTGCTGAACTCGCTGACCCACGAAGCGGGGCCGCGGAACACCACCACCTCGCCCGGTCTCGGATCGCGAAACCGGTAGATCAGCTTGTCGACCAGCACCCGATCGTTGGTGCAGCCGGTGCAGCCATGCAGGGTCGGTTCCATGGACGCCGAGGGGATCACGTACACCCGGGCCACGAACGTCTGGA